>Ga0207674_10005685_pt1 | contig 14785 bp, 16 predicted proteins | sample KBSCornC72_FD_184303 | JGI IMG/M metagenome (GOLD analysis project Ga0207674, IMG submission 184303) | Corn rhizosphere microbial communities from Kellogg Biological Station, Michigan, USA - KBS Corn C7-2 (SPAdes) (version 2) | ecosystem: Host-associated > Plants > Roots > Rhizosphere > Soil ... | reverse complement strand
AAATCGTAACCAGCGTGATAAATCAGCTTGCAGGGAAGCATCTGTCACTCTCGATCGCAGCCGGTGGAGAAGCGTAGCGCCGCGCAGACTTCATCCATGCGCCGCACCCCCAGGCGTGATAGTCGGCGGCCGAGGCGCTGTTGCGAAACCGTCACGGCGTTGTGCAGATTCACGGCGCAGCGTTGCTTCATCCCGTCCTCCTCGTCGAGCAGGACTTCGGAGGGGACTCCGCGAATGGTCGAAGTGATCGGCGCTACCGTGACCGTCGAGAGGTAGCGAATAGCGCTATCGCGAGTGAGTATCAGAACCGGCCTCTCCGTATCAGGAGCCGCAAACCGGTACAGCCGCACGTCGCCCCGGGTTATTCCCGCGGCCATGCCGCCTCTGTTTCCCAAGTGAATTCTCCCACAGGTTCTGGCTGCTTTTCGTAGCCACGCCGATCGCGTTCTTCGGACTCCAGCGTTTCCAGGCGCTGCAAGTGTTCGCGCAGTGCTAGCCGGACGAACTCCGACCGGTTCAGCTTGGCCTTGCGCGCCGCCCGGTCGCTCGCCTGTAATAGGTTCGTATCGATCACTACTTGAATAGTTTCCATTGTCGATCCTACTCCACAGTCTACTCCACAGTGTGACATTCGCATTGACACTACCATAAAACAATCGTACGATTGAAACATACGTATGACCTCGGCGAGTGCCTCCAACCAGCTCGACACTAAGTCCCGACTCCTGAACGCGGCCGAAAAACTGTTTGGGATGAATGGCTTCGATGGAACCTCCCTGCGCGATATCACGGCCGAAGCGCAGGTCAATTTGGCGGCCGTGAACTACCACTTCCAGTCCAAAGAGAGCCTAATCGACGCCATCATCGAGCGCCGCATCGAACCGATTAATCGCAGCCGTTTTGAGATGCTGGATGCCGCGGGGCCATCGCCGAGCGTCGAAAAGATCGTCGAGGCTTTCCTCCTTCCGCTGTTGATGGTGGAGGTGCGGGCCGCCGTCCCCATGCTGGGGCGGGTTCTGTCGAACCCCGATCAATTCGTCGAACGCGTTTACAAGAAGCATCTGCTGCCAGTGGTGGAACGGTTCTCTGAAGCCATCGGGCAGGCGCTGCCGAACCTGCCTCCTGAGGAACGCTTCTGGCGTCTGCAATTCATGGCCGGATCGATGACGCATGTGCTGGCACTCTCCGCAGTTCTGCCGCTGATGAGTGGGCGGCCCGTCGATCGCGACTCGCTGATGGCGCGCCTGGTCACTTTTCTGGCGGCGGGGTTGCGGGCTCCGGTCGCCGTCCTATCCCCGAAGAGAGAGGAACTTTAATGCGCGTTTCGTTATTGGTGTTACTGACCCCGTCGCTGGTACTGGCGCAAAGCCCGCTGCCGCTCAGTATGAAGCGTGCCGTGGAAATCGCGCTGGCGCCGGATGGTTCGACGCGCGCCGCGCTGGCGCAGGAATCGATTCAACAGGCGCAGGATCGCGTGGCTGAGACTAAGGCCGCGTTACTGCCGAATCTCGATACTTCCGTGGAGTACCGGCGCCAGACCACCAACCTGAAAGCATTCGGCTTCAGCTTCGACATTCCGCTTCCGGGTTTCTCGATTCCCGCGATTGTGGGGCCGTTCAACGTTCTGGATACGCGCGCCACCGCGCAGCAATCGGTATTGAACATCAGCGACGTCCGCAAATATCAAGCGTCGAAAGCCACGCTAGCGGCGGTGAAGTTCGATAACGACGCCACCCGCAGCCAGGTGAGCGATGAAGTGGCGCGCGGTTATCTCGCTTGTCTGCGCGCCGACGCCGACCGCGACACGGGGCGCGCCAATGTGGAGTTATCCGAAGCGCTACTGGCGCAGGCGAAGCGCGCGCAGACCGCCGGGACTGGCACCGGCATCGAAGTCACGCGCGCCGAGGTGCAGCTCGCCAACGATCGCCAGCGCTTGATCCGCGCTGAAAATGATCGCACCCGCGCCACGCTGCAGCTTATGAAATCCATGGGGCTGCGTATGGATTCGTCCATTGAGTTCACCGACAAGCTAGACTACAAGCCCATCGATCCGGCGTCTTCGGAGACGCTGCTCGAACAAGCTCACAAAGCCCGCTTTGAGATGAAGACGCAGCAGCAACGCGAAGAAGCCGCGCGCCTGAGCCATAGCTCGGTGAAGGCTGAACGCCTACCGACCATCGGCGCTTCGGGAGATTACGGGGCCATCGGACCCGACGTTCTCTCATCGCGCGCCACTTACACCATGGGCGTTTCGCTGAAGGTGCCGGTCTTCGACGGCGGCCGCCGTGGAGCGCTTCGCGAAGAAAGTTTCTCGCAATATAAGCAGGAGCAGATCCGCACCCGCGATGTGGGGCAGCAGATTGAGTTGCAGGTTCGAGTAGCGCTGGAGAGTCTGCGTTCGGCCTCGGCGGAAGTGGACTCTGGGCGCGAAGGGCTCAGCCTCGCAGAAAGTGAACTGGCGCAGGCGCGGCGCCGCTACGATGCCGGCGTGGCTACGTCGGTCGAAGTCACGGACGCGCAAACCCGCCTGCAGCGCGCGCGCGATAACCAGGTGATCGCGTTGTATGACTATAACGTCGCCCGTCTGGACTTGGCCACGGCAACGGGAACCATCGGAGACTATCTCAACCAATGAAAAAACGACTGCCCATCATCCTCATACTGATTGCCGCCGGCATTGGGCTCTACCTGTGGCGTACGGGCTATTTCGCCGGACCGCGCACCAGTATTCAAGTGTCGGGAAATCTGGAGATGACGCTCGTGGACATCTCCTTCAAGACCGCCGGCCGCATGACGGAGCTTACGGTGCGTGAGGGCGACACTGTGAAAAAGGGGCAAGTGATCGCGCGTCTCGACGCCTCTCAGCTCGAGCAGCAGAGACTGCGTGACGTCGCTGCGGTATCGGGTGCGCAGTCGACGTACGATCAGTTGAAGACCACCATCGAATATCAGCAAGCCACTATCGATAGCGACATCTCGACGCGGCAAGCGGAGCTCGCGCAACAGCAAGCGCACCTCGACGAACTGAACGCCGGCAGCCGCAAGGAAGAAATTCAGCAGGCAGATTCGAGCGTAAATGAGGCCCGCGCGCAAATGGATTTGGCCAAGGCCGATTGGGATCGCGCGCAGACGCTGTATAAGGACACGGATATCTCCACTTCGCAGTTCGATCAGGCCCGCACGAAGTTCAGCGCCGCGCAAGCGGTTCTGGCGCAAGCTCAACAGCGTGCTGCGCTGGTGAAGGAAGGGCCGCGTAAAGAGGAAATCGCAGGTGCCCGTGCGCAACTCGCCCGCGCGCAAGCTGCTCTGCGTACTGCCGAGGCTAACCGTATCGACCTTCGCCGCAAGCAGGAGCAACTGGTGGAGCGCCGCTCTGACATCGACCGCGCCCGCGCACAAGTGGGGATCACCGAGGCGCAGCTCAACGACGCCGTGATTGCGAGCCCGATCGACGGCGTGGTGCTGGTGAAGTCGGCGGAGCCCGGCGAGGTGATCGCCGCGGGAACCACCATTGTGCGCATCGGCGACGTGGACCATCCTTGGCTGCGCGCTTATGTGGGCGAAACTGATTTGGGCCGCGTGAAGCTGGGAACGGCGGTGAATCTCACAACTGACTCTTACCCGGGCAAGGTGTATCGCGGCACGGTGTCATTCATCGCTTCAGAGGCCGAGTTCACACCCAAGCAGATTCAGACCAAAGAGGAGCGCGTAAAGCTGGTCTATCGCATCAAAGTGGATGTGGAGAACTCCAGCCACGAACTCAAGAACAACATGCCGGTGGACGCGGAGATCCCCTTGTGAGCGCAATCATCCAGGCCGAAAATCTGACGCGAGTCTTCGGTGGCGGCGCGTCCCGCGGTGGGCCGCAATTGGCCGTTACGGCGGTGGATCACGTGAATCTGGAAATCGCCGAGGGTGAGATTTTCGCCTTGGTAGGCCCGGATGGCGCGGGCAAAACCACCACCATGCGCATGTTGTGCGGCTTGATGGATCCTACCGAAGGACGCGCCGTGGTGGCGGGTCACGACGTCGCTAAAGAAGTAGAAGCCGTGAAGGATCAGATCGGCTACATGGCCCAGCGCTTTGGCCTCTACACCGATCTGACCGTGGCCGAAAACATGGCGTTCTATGCGGATCTGTTCGGGATTGTGGGCACCGAGCGCCGCGAGTTGAGCGCCCGCCTGCTGCGCATGACCCGCATGGACCCGTTTCAGAAACGGCCTGCGGCCAAGCTGTCCGGGGGCATGAAGCAAAAACTGGCGCTGATGTGCACGCTGCTCCACAAGCCTCGCGTGCTGTTTCTGGATGAGCCCACCAATGGCGTCGATCCGGTTTCGCGGCGTGATTTCTGGGCCATCTTGTATCAACTGGTGCGCGACGGGCTGACAGTGCTGGTCACGACCGCGTACTTGGACGAGGCGGAGCGCGCAAACCGCATCGGCTTCATGAATCAGGGGCGCTTGATTCAAGTGGATACGCCTGCTGGCTTGAAGCGCGGTTTGCCGGAGGCTATCTATCGCTTGACTTCGAACAACCACCGCGCGACTCGTGAGGCGCTGCAACGTCAGCCGGGGGTGTTGACGGTGCAGCCCATGGGGATCGATCTGCATTTGTTCCTTAACCCGGCGGTGACATCGCCCGAGAAACTACTCGCAATCACGCCATTTGAATTTCAGAAAATTCAACCCTCGTTGGAGGATGTTTTCATCGCATTGGTGCGTAGGCAGGAGTTGGCGCATGCTGCCTAAAACCTCCGGACCGGCCGTCCACATCGAGAAGCTCACCAAACGCTTCGGCGATTTCACTGCCGTTGCCGATCTGAATCTGAACGTCCAGCCCGGCGAGATTTTTGGCTTTTTGGGACCAAACGGCGCCGGGAAATCCACGACGATCCGAGTTTTGTGTGGGCTAATGGCTCCTACCTCCGGGCGAGCAGTCGTGGGAGGCTTCGACGTCAGTCTGTACCCGGAAGAGGTAAAGCGGAGCATCGGCTATATGTCGCAAAAGTTTTCGCTGTACGACGATATGTCGGTGAAAGAAAATATCGAATTCTTCGCCGGCGTATACGGAGTCTCGGCCGAAAAGTTTCCCGCGCGTTTGGAGTTCGTACTAAAAATGGCGGAGCTCGAAGACAAGCAGGATACGCTGACCCGGCTGCTGTCGGGAGGCTGGAAACAGCGCCTGGCGCTGGGTTGTGCAATCTTACACGAGCCGCCGATTCTGTTTTTGGACGAACCCACCAGTGGCGTCGACCCCATTGCCCGTCGTAGTTTCTGGGAGTTGATCTATCAGCTCTCGGCGGCGGGCCATACTATTTTCGTCACCACGCATTACATGGACGAGGCGGAATACTGCCATCGCATCGCGTTGATGTACGGTGGCCGTATGATCGCCTTGGGCTCACCCGCGGAGTTGAAACGTTCCCTCGGCGTCGGGCACCTGCTGAACCTGGAATCGTCCGATCTGCTCGAAAGCCTGACGCAGCTCTACGGCGGCGACGACATTTTAGATGTGGCGGTGTTCGGCGGCGGCTTGCACATTAAAGTGGACAACGCCGACCGCGCCATTGCCTGGATTCGCCAGACGCTGGCTCAAGCCGGAATTGAAATATCGGTACTGGAACCCATCACGCCTTCGATGGAAGATGTCTTCGTCAGCCTGATCGAGCAGGAAGAAAAGGCAGCCGCATGAGCCTCCGACGTCTCCGCGCCATCGCCCGCAAAGAAGTGCTGCACGTCATTCGCGATCCACGCAGCCTGGCCTCTGCAATTGCCATTCCGCTCAGTATGCTGCTGATCTTCGGCTACGCGCTGAGTCTGGACGTGGACCACATTCCGACCATCGTCTACAATCTGGACCAGAGCCCCGGGGGCGACGAACTGGTGCGCGATTTCCGCGGCTCGCGCTATTTCACCATCATCGAGGAGGCGCACAGCTACCGCCCCATCGAACAGGCCATGGACTCGCGCCGCGCACTGCTGGGCGTGGTGATCCCGCCGGATTATTCCCGCAACATACTCGCCGGCGATAGCGAAGCGCAGGTGCAGTTGCTGCTCGACGGCAGCGATTCCAACACCGCCGCCATTGCGCGCGGTTACGCCGAAGGCATCGTCCAAACCTACGCCGCGCGGGTTCGCGGCGATGCCCAAAGCATGCGCGCCGGAAGAATTCCACCTGTGGGCGTCAGCGCGGAAGCGCGCGTCTGGTACAACCCCGACATGGTTTCGCGCAATTTCATTGTGCCTGGATTGATCGCGGTGATCATGATGATCATTACCGGCAACCTGAGCTCCCTTACCATCGCGCGCGAGTGGGAAAACGGCACCATGGAGCAACTTCTGTCGACGCCCGTGCGGCCCTCCGAGTTGGCGCTGGGCAAACTCGCGGCTTACTTTCTGGTGGGTTTGATCGACATGGTGATCTGCATGCTGGTGGGCATCTTTTTGTTCGACGTTCCGTTTGAGGGGAGCCTGCTGTTCCTAACGATTTCCAGTTTTGTGTTCCTGTTCGGTTCTCTATGCACGGGAATCTGGGTGTCGGCAACTTTCCGCACGCAGTTGATGGCCTACCAGATGGGAACGTTGATCTCGTTCCTGCCGGGTTTCCTGCTCTCGGGATTCATTTACTCGATCAGCAACATGCCGCACGTGATCCAGGCCATCGCGCTGTTCATCCCGGCGCGCTATTTCATCAACATTTCGAAGGGAGTGTTCCTCAAAGGGATCGGCCTGAAAATCCTGTGGCCGGACTTCCTGCTGCTGTGTGCCTACGGGGCGCTGATCTTTTTTTTCACGGTCCGCAAATTGCGGCAGAAGGTGGCTTGAGCGATGCGCCAACGTCTCCGCTCCATTATTCGCAAGGAATTCATTCAAGCGCTGCGCGATCCGCGTATGCGCGGCATGCTGCTGATTCCGCCGCTGATTCAGTTGCTGATTTTTGGCTACGCCGTGAACCTGGATGTGGACACTGCGGAAATTGCCTGGATGGATCAGGACAACACTCCGCAAAGCCGAGATCTGCGGGCGGGGTTCGAAGGCTCGGGACACTTTGTCATCAAGGCGACTCCATCAGACGAACGCCAGATGCAAGCGCTGCTCGACCGTGGACAAGTGGACGGCGTCGTCCGCGTATTGCCCGGCTTCGCGCGTGATGTAAGTCGCGGCCGGGCCACCAGCGTGCAAGTTTTGTTGGATGGAACCAATTCCAATACCGCGTCGCTAGTGTCCGGTTACGCCTCACAAGTCATCGCCAGCTATTCACAGGAAGCCTCTGGCGACGCGCAGCGCGCACGCATGGTGGGCGGCACCATGAGTGCGGGCAACGCGATTTCCGTGCCGATGCCCCAGGTGGTCGCGCGGTCGCGCGTCTGGTACAACCCGGATCTCAAGAGCCGCAACTATTTCATTCCGGGTGTAGTGGTGAACATCATCACCATCGTGACGTTATCGCTCACCGCCATGGCCATCGTGCGCGAAAAAGAAATCGGCACGATGGAGCAATTAATGGTGACGCCCATCCGCCCGGTGGAACTGATCCTGGGCAAGACGCTGCCGTTCGTATTGGTCGGTTACTGGGATCTGATCCTGGTGACCGGTGCAGCCATGCTGATCTTCCATGTCCCGTTCAATGGAAGTTTTGTGCTGCTGCTGTTCGCGGCCTTCGTGTTTCTGCTGACTACGCTGGGCGCGGGCCTGTTCATCTCTACCATCTCGCGCACGCAGCAGCAAGCCATGATGGCGACCACGCTGTTCTTTCAACCGTTCTTCATGCTGAGCGGTTTCACTTTCCCGATCCGCAACATGCCGGAGGGTGTGCAGTGGCTCACCTACGTAAATCCGGTGCGCTATTTCATGGAGATCGTCCGCGGCGTGTTCCTGCAAGGCGCGGGCATCGACACGCTGTGGCCGCAAGTAGTGGCGCTGGCGATTTTCGGCGTCATCATCTTGGGATTGAGCGTCAACCGCTTCCACAAACAACTAGAATAAGAATTTTTCCTGCCTCAGCGCACTAACTCGCGAGGGTTCCGAACGAAGAGTTGGTTCTAAGGGATGTTCCTAGGCGTCCCGGAACTAACCCCGGCCTGTTGGTCGCAAGCCGGGGAAATCCCTACCGGGCGGAAAGGAGGCGACTGTGATCAGCATAATCATCACTATCGCTGCCGTGATCACCATCACGGTTTCGGTTATCATCCGCTTTAGGCGGAGATGATCGACCTTCGGGGCTGGTTATCCGGCCCCGATCCTCCTTGAGTATACGCCTATTGCGGGCGCCTTGGTACACTCAAATCAGATGGATTCTCGCAGGAAATTTCTGGGCAAAGTCGCCTCCGGACTAGCCGGGACCCTGGCTGCGGTGCCCGCGCGGGCGCTGGGGGCGAGCGACCGCATTCGTGTCGGCATCATTGGTGTGGGCGACCGCGGCCTCGAATTGCTGAACCAGATCCGTGCCTGCGATAACGCGGAAGTGGTAGGTTTCGCCGATATCTATAACAAGCGCCTGGAAAAAGCCGCGAGTTTCGCACCTAACGCGGCGACTTTTTCTGACTATAGGCGTCTGCTCGATGACTCATCGATCGACGCCCTCGTGATCGCCACGCCGCCGCACTTGCATGCCGAGCAATTCGCGGCTGCCCTCGATGCCAGAAAGCACGTGTATCAGGAAAAGACGCTGGCGAACACCCTGGATCAGACGAAGTCCATGCGAGCGTCCTACCTAAAGGACCGCAACAAGCATGTGGTTCAGGTCGGCCATCAGGCGTGCTCGTTCGGACACCTGGCGGACGTCGAGCAGTTCCTGATGCCCGCCGACCGCATCGGAAAAGTCAGCGCGCTGGTGATGCGCAACTACCGCAATACCCCGCGCGGCAAAGCGCAGTGGGCGCGACCGGCGCTCCTTACGTCAGACGTGAATCCGCAAAATGTGGTTTGGGATGCTTTCGGTGCCGGCGCTTTCGATGCCAACCGCTTCATCCACTGGCGCTATTTCTGGGATTACTCGGGCGGCAACGTCTCCGAAAACATGAGCCAGCAACTGGCGTTCTGGTATCGTGCGCTGCAGTTGCAGATTCCCAAATCGGCCACCATGAGCGGCGGCATTTATCTATGGGATGACGGACGCGAAACGCCGGACACGATGGACGTCTCGCTGAAACAGCCTGAGCATATCCTGGTGAGCTGGTCCTCCGGATTCGGCAATAACCAGTTGGGAGTCACCGAAGACCTGCTGGGGTCGCACGGAACCATCTCACGCGGCAACCACGTCCGTTACACGCCGCAGAAAATCAACCGGCCTGACGACGTCGAACGGATGGGGCGCGCGGGGCACGTGCCGCATGCGCACATGGAAAACTTCTTCGATTCGATCCGCACCAGCCGCGAGCCGAACTGCCCGTTTGAAGTTGGCTACCGGGTGACGGTCGCCTGCATCATGGCGGTGGAGAGTTACCGCACGGGGCGCACGGTGCGCTGGAACGCCGAGACCGAAGAGATCGTTTAACCCTGCGTCATTGGTGAGCATATGGATTTCGGATACACGCCGGAACAGCAGCACCTGCGCAAGACCGTCCGCGCCTTCTGTGAAGCCGAGATCAAGCCTCACGTTATGGAGTGGGACGAATCGCAGACTTTCCCGGACCAAGTGTTCCGAAAGTTGGGCGAGCTGGGCGTTCTAGGCGCGGTGTTTCCCGAAGAGCTGGGCGGCACCGGCTACAGCTACGTTGATTATTCGTTGGTAATGGAGGAGCTGGCTCGTGTCGATCCCTCCGTCGCCCTATGCGTCGCAGCCCACGTCTCCCTCTGCACCAACCACATTTATTTGGCCGGCAGCGAAGAGCAGAAGCAGCGCTACATTCCAAAGCTAGCGTCGGGCGAATGGATTGGATCGTGGGCTTTGACCGAACCGGAATCAGGTTCGGATGCCGGCGGCACGCACACGCGGGCGGTCCGTGAGGGCGACTGCTGGGTGATCAACGGCAGCAAGACTTTTACCACTAACGGCCAGGTGGCTGATGTGTGCGTAGTGATGGCGGTGACGGATCGGGCCGCTTCTTCGCACGGGATTTCCGCGTTCCTCGTAGAGAAGGGTACGCACGGGTTTCGTCCCGGCAAGAAAGAAAACAAGCTGGGCATGCGCTGCTCGCCCACGAATGAAATGATTCTTACCGATTGCCGCGTGCCTGCTTCGCAATTGTGCGGCAAGCAGGGCGAGGGATTCGTGGATGCGCTGCGCATCCTCGACGGCGGGCGGATTTCGATCGCGGCGCTGGCCGTCGGCATCGCGCAGGGGGCTTACGAAGCGTCGCTGCGCTATTCGAAGCAGCGCAAACAATTCGGGCGATTCATCTCTGAATTTCAGGCCATCCAGCACAAACTAGCCGACATGGCGACGGATATCGATGCCTCCCGCCTGCTTACTCTGCGCGCCGCGTGGATGAAGGACAACGGACAGAACGTCAACAAAGAGTCCTCGATGGCCAAGCTGTTCGCCTCGGAGACCGCCGTTCGCGTTGCCGATGAAGCGGTGCAGGTTCATGGCGGCTACGGCTTCCTGAAGGACTACCCGGTGGAAAAGTTCTATCGCGATGTAAAGCTGTGCACCATCGGCGAAGGCACTAGCGAGATTCAGAGGCTTGTGATCGCGCGCCAGCTCCTGAATACCGAGCGCCAGCATGGCTGAGCTTGCCGACCAAGTGTTACGGGGCGATCTGCGCGCCCTGGCCCGCGCGGCTACACTCATCGAGAACCAAAGCGCCGAATCCTTATTGAGGGAGCTGTCTCCGCATGCCGGCCGTGCACTCATCCTGGGAATCACAGGAGCCCCCGGCACGGGAAAGAGTACTCTCTGCGATCAACTGATTTCACTCCTGCGCGCCGAAGGCAAAACCGTAGGCGTGATCGCGGTCGACCCGACGAGCCCCATTACCGGTGGCGCGATTCTTGGCGATCGCATCCGCATGCAGCGGCATCATGCCGACCCCGGAGTATTCATTCGCTCCATGGCCACGCGTGGAATTCCCGGGGGGATCGCACACGCTACCGCTGATCTGGCGACACTGCTCGATGCCGCCGGACGCGACGTTGTCATCATCGAAACCGTTGGCGTCGGACAGAGTGAAGTGGAGGTCGCCAGGCTTGCTCAAGTGACTATTCTGGTGACGGTTCCCGGTACCGGAGACGACGTGCAAGCGATGAAAGCTGGCGTGCTCGAAATCGCCGACGTCTTCGTCATCAATAAGGCGGACCTGCCCGGGACGGACAAACTTGAACAGGAACTGCATCTGATCGCGGGTGACCGTCCGTTGCTGCGTACAGTCGCGAGCGAAGGGCAGGGAATCGCCGAAGTGCTCCAGGCCGCGCGTGAGTGTAAACGCGGGGCGCACCTACGGCCGGCGGACGCTAGTCCGCGCATCGACCATCTCGGGATCGCCGTGCGTTCGCTTGATCAGGCGCTGAAGTTCTACGAAGCGCAACTGGGCTTGCATGTCGCGATGCGGGAAACGGTCGCACAAGAAAAAGTAAATGTAGCGATGCTGCCGTTGGGCGATCCCAGAATCGAGCTGCTGGAACCGTCCGAGCCCGACTCCGTAATCGGAAAATTCATCGACAAGCGCGGCGAAGGCTTGCATCACATAGCGCTGAAGGTTCCGAACCTGCTGAACTCCGTAGAGCGTCTGCGCTCCGCGGGCGCGCGTATTTTGAACGAGCCGCGTCCCGGCGCGGGCGGCCATCTCTACGTCTTTGTGCACCCGGCCTCGACCTGCGGCGTATTATTAGAACTCATACAAGCATGACCCCTAAAATTGGAATCATTGGCGGCAGCGGATTGTATTCGATGCCCGGATTTGAAGCGCAAGAAGAGCGTAAAGTGGACACGCCCTGGGGCGCGCCCTCGGATGCGTATGTGGTGGGCCGACTCGCCGGCAAAGAAGTCGCGTTCCTGGCGCGGCATGGCCGCGGCCATCGTCTATCCCCATCCGAACTGAACTTTCGCGCGAACATTTACGGCATGAAGATGCTGGGTGTCGAGCGTATTCTGTCGCTCAGCGCCGTCGGCTCGCTGAAGGAAGAACATCAGCCGCTGGACTTCGTGATTCCGGATCAATTCGTCGATCGCACCCGTGGCCGCGTGTCCACGTTTTTCGGCGATGGCTTGGTCGCGCACATCAGTTTCGCGCATCCCATTTGTTCACAGTTGGCCCACGTAGCGCACCGCGCCGCGAAGATGTCTGGAGTCACGGCGAAATTCGGTGGCACCTATTTGTGTATGGAAGGCCCCGCGTTCTCGACTCTGGCAGAATCGAATCTCTACCGTAGTTGGGGCATGGATGTGATCGGCATGACGAACTTGCAGGAAGCCAAACTCGCCCGCGAAGCAGAGCTGTGCTACACCACCATTGCCATGGTGACCGACTATGATTGCTGGCATCCCGATCACGACGCCGTGACTGTCAACGACATCATCGCGAACCTGACGCAGAATGCGGCCAATGCGGCGAAACTAGTGACGGAAGCCGTTCGCAGCATGCCCCAGCGCGAGTGCAAATGTGGAGCGGCGCTGGCGCACGCGCTGATCACGGACCGCAAGGCGATCCCCGAGGCCACACGCAAAAAGCTGGAGCTTCTCGTTGGGAAATACCTGTAACGAATTGCTCGAGTATTGCCTGCGCGACGAAAAGTGGCCGGACGAACTCCTTGACCGCGCCCTCGCCATCGATGACGGACGCGCGTTTTTGTCGGTAGTCGTCGAGCGCCTGGGAGATCTGTTCGAGCAACGGCTCTGCGAAACCTACGATCGATTATTCACGCAGGCGATTCTGCGCACCACGCCCGAACTGGCGCCGCGTTTGCGCAAACCGGCCGGCCACGCTGTCCCCGAGACAACCAATCGGGTTTACGTACTTTCGCGCGTGACCCTGGGCGCTGATGTCGCCGTGACCAGCGTATTGCTGGACGCCGCGAAGCGCCGCTATCCCGACGCGGAAATCGTTTTTGTGGGCCCGCTAAAGTCGTACGAATTGTTCGAATCCGATTCACGTATTAAGCACCGCCTCGCTCCCTACGCGCGGTCGGGCGCGTTGCAGGATCGGCTACGAGCATCGGCCAACCTGTGGCTCGACGATGGCGTGGTGATCGATCCAGACTCACGCTTGTCGCAACTCGGATTGATCTCGGTATGCGACGAACACAATTACTTCCACTTTCCCAGCCGCGCTTATGGCGGCGAGGGCAACGAGTCGCTGACGAAACTCGCCGCGCGGTGGGCGCATCAACTCTTCGGCGTGGAGGGAGCCCAACCCTACGTAGCTCCTCTGCGCTCCGCGGACCCACCAGCCGAGATCACAGTCAGCCTCGGCGTCGGCGAAAATGCCTCGAAGCGTCTCAACAATGCGCAAGAGCGCGACTTGCTGCGCGCCCTCGCGGACACCGGAGCGTCCATCCTAGTCGACAAAGGCAGCAGCATCGAAGAGCGCGAGCGCGTCGAACGGGCCCTGCTTCCAGGGATGCGCACGCACGATGGCGCCTTTGCCCCCTTTGCCGCGCAAATCGCCACGTCGAAACTGTTTGTTGGTTACGATTCTGCTGGCGGTCACGTGGCGTCGGCGTGCGGAGTGCCGCTGATCAGCATCGCCAAAGGCTTTGTGAGCAAACGCATGGCCGCGCGCTGGCAGCCGGAAGGCATGGTGTTAAACGAGAGCGAACTCGCGCAGGTGCCCGCTCTGGTGCGCCGAATCCTCAGTACTTGACGGGCTTGGCGTCGCGCCACAAACGCTCGAGGTCGTAGTATGCGCGCGCTTTCTCGGAAAAAATATTCACCACGTAATCGCCGTAATCCATCAAAACCCATTCCGCGTTGGTGTAGCCTTCGACGCTCGACGGAATGTCGCCGTGCTCTTTCAACTGCTGCTCGATCTCATTCGAGATGGTTTGGTTTTGCCGGGAGTTCGCTCCGCTGCAAATGATCAGAGTGTCGGTGAAGGTAGTCACGTCGCGCAGATCCAGCACCTTGATATCTTGCGCTTGTTTGGATTCGGCGGCGTGGACGGCGGTGAGCCAGAGCGGGTCGGGTTCTTGCGCGGCTTGCTTTAGTAACTTCTTGGTGCGTGCCAGGATGAAGGGTACTCCTGCTGGTATTGTACAATCTCGCTAATGCCTTCGCTCAAAGTCTTGCTTTCCGCCGAACAGATTCACAACCGTATCACTGAACTGGGAGCGGAGATCGACCGCGACTATCCGTCGGGCGAGCCGGTGTATCTGATTGCGGTGCTGAAAGGCGCGTTCATCTTCATGGCCGACCTGGCGCGCGCCATGAAGACCCCCGCGCGCATCGAGTTCATCGGCATTTCGAGCTACGGCAAGGGGAAGACCAGCTCCGGTCAAGTGCAGCTCACCAAGGATCTAGACGCGCCCATCGAAGGGCATCACGTGATTATCGTCGAGGATATCCTCGACACCGGCATCACTCTGAACTATCTGACGAAACTGATGGCGCAGCGCAAACCCAAGTCCCTGCGGATCGTGGCGCTGCTCGACAAGCCCGAGCGGCGCAAGAGCCCCGTGAAGGCGGATTACGTTGGTTTCAAGATCCCGGATGAGTTCGTGGTTGGCTATGGCCTCGACTACGCGGAAGACTACCGGAATCTGAAGGACGTTTGCGTGATGGGCGACTGAGGGCGAGGGAGTGACAACCGGTCTTTATGTATTGATTGGAGTCTTCCTCGTGTGTTCCGCGTGGGCGCCCGTTTCAACGTTGGGTTAAGCGCAGGATCGCGGCCCGCTGGCCGATGGCT
>Ga0207674_10005681_pt1 | contig 14789 bp, 11 predicted proteins | sample KBSCornC72_FD_184303 | JGI IMG/M metagenome (GOLD analysis project Ga0207674, IMG submission 184303) | Corn rhizosphere microbial communities from Kellogg Biological Station, Michigan, USA - KBS Corn C7-2 (SPAdes) (version 2) | ecosystem: Host-associated > Plants > Roots > Rhizosphere > Soil ... | reverse complement strand
GATCGGCTCCGCGGGCTCGATCTTGTTACGGATGCCGTCGAGGCCGGCCATCATCATCGCGGAGAACGCGAGGTACGGGTTGGCCGACGGGTCGGGCACCCGGAACTCGACGCGCTTGGCCTTGGCGTTGCTGCCCGTCACCGGGATGCGGGTGCAGGCCGAGCGGTTGCGCTGGGAGTACACCAGGTTGACCGGCGCCTCGAAGCCGGGCACGAGCCGGCGGTACGAGTTGACCGTCGGGTTGGTGAACGCGCACAGCGACGGCGCGTGCTTGAGTAGGCCGCCGATGTACCAGCGGGCCGTGTCGGACAGGCCGGCGTAACCGGTCTCGTCGTAGAACAGCGGCTCGCCGCCCAGCCACAGCGACTGGTGGGTGTGCATGCCGGATCCGTTGTCACCGAACAGCGGCTTGGGCATGAACGTCGCCGTCTTGCCGGCCGACCAGGCGGTGTTCTTGACGATGTACTTGAACAGCTGCAGCTGGTCGCCGGCGTGCAGCAGCGTCGAGAACTTGTAGTTGATCTCGGCCTGGCCGGCGGTGCCGACCTCGTGGTGCGACCGCTCGACGGTGAAGCCCGCGTCGATCAGGTTGCGCACGATCGCGTCGCGCAGGTCGGCATAGTGGTCCACCGGCGGCACCGGGAAGTAGCCGCCCTTGTAGGCGGTCTTGTAGCCGCGGTTGCCGCCGGCCTCGTCGCGGCCGGTGTTCCACCAGCCCTCGACCGAGTCGATGTAGTAGTACGCCTGGTGCGCGCTGGTCTCGTGCCGAATGGAGTCGAAGATGTAGAACTCAGCCTCGGGCCCGAAGTAGGCGGTGTCGGCGATGCCGCTCGCGGCCAGGTACGCCTCGGCCTTCTTCGCGACGTTGCGCGGGTCGCGGCTGTACGCCTCGCGGGTGAACGGGTCGTGGATGAAGAAGTTCAGCGCGACCGTCTTCTCGGCGCGGAACGGGTCGACGAACGCGCTCGCCGCGTCGGGCAGCAGCAGCATGTCCGACTCGTGGATCTGCTGGAAGCCGCGGATTGACGAGCCGTCGAAGGCGAGACCGTCACTGAAGATCTTCTCGTCGAACGACTCGACCGGGACGTTGAAGTGCTGCATGACGCCGGGCAGGTCGCAGAACCGAACGTCGACGAATCGGACGCCCTCGTCCTTGATGTATCTGAGGAGCTCGTCGGAATTGGCGAACACGCGGTCCTCCAGGCTCGTATACGTAGTGGAATCAGCTGTTGCGCGACGGTATGGCTGAGGCGTTGCCCGGCCGTGTCTCGATTGTTTCGGCCATGTTTCGCCCGCCCCGATCCTATCGGGGCATTACCGCCGGCCTGCGGGAATGCGCATTCTATGCCGGTAGCGCCCGATGGTGATGCCGGCTACTTCGGTAGGCTGCCGCCGCATGACGCCCGCCAGCTTCGGCCGCCGGTTCGCCGGCCTGTTCGTCGACTGGATCCTGTGCCTGCTGGTGGCCGGCCTGTTCGGACCGCTCAACGGGAGCGTATGGCCGGTCGTGGTGCTGATCGTGCAGCACACGTTCTTCGTCGGCCTGTTCGGCCAGACGCCCGGGATGTTCGTCGTGCGGGTGCGCTGCGTCGAGCCGGATTCCGGACGACCGATCGGGCTGCCCCGAGCCGCCTTGCGCGCGGTGCTGCTGGTCTTCCTCGTCCCGCCGCTGATCATGGACGCCGACGGCCGCGGCCTGCACGACCGCGCCGCCGGCTCGGCGGTCACCCGGCTGGCGGCGCTCCCGCCGGCCGGCTGACCCCCATTTCCCGCGATCTTGGGCTCCCCTCGGTGCCAGCGGCCCGACGGGAGTCCAAGATCGCGAGAACTCAGCGGCCGCGGCTCATTCGGAACGCGCCCTTCGGCGGCCGCATGTTCTTGGGAATCGCGCCCTTCGGGAGGTTTGTCCGAGCGGCCAGCGCCGTCAGCCGGGTGTCCAGCGCGTTCACGTCCTTGCCCGTGATGGTCCGCGGCAGCTTCATCAGCGTGGTGCGCAGCTTGGCCAGGGGCACCTGGCCCTCGTCGTTGCCGACCACGAACTCGTGCATGTCCGTCGACCCGATGATCTTGGAGAGACGGCGCTTCTCCTGGCCCATCATCGAGCGCAGGCGCGCCGGCGTGCCCTCACCGATCAGGATGACGCCCGGCCGCCCGATCACCACGTGCACCATGTCGAACGTGGTGGTGCTGGAGAACGCGGGCCGGATCCGCCAGTCGCCCCGCATGGACTGCAGCAGCTGGGCCGCGGCGCCGGGCTGACCCTCGTACTCGGTCATCATGGCCTTGTTGGCCCGCAGGTTCAGCACGATCATGACGCCGAGCAGAGCGCCCATGACCGCGGCGGCCATCCAGAGCCAGCCGATGCCGAGCACCCCGAGCGTGATGCCGATGCCGAGCGGGATGAGCGCGGCGAGCACCGCCAGCGGGACGAACAACTTGTCCCGCTTCGCGGTGAACTTGATCGCGACGGGGAGTTGCTTCAGACCCTGGAGGAACGACGGCTTCTCCGGCTGCTCTTTCGCCATAGGCGAAGTCTAGATGGCTGTACGGGCCGCGGCCCGCCGGCTACCTTGGCGAAGTTCAATGATCGGGGGGCGGGATGGCGGAACGGGCAGAGCTGGCGGAGCCGGTAGAACCGGCCCAGCCGGCCGAGAAGCGGGTCACCTGGGCGGAGCTCTTCTTCGACCTGGTGTTCGTGTTCGCCGTCACGCAGGTCTCGGCGCTGCTGCACCACGACCATTCCTGGGCCGGCGTCGGCCGGGCGCTCGTCGTGTTCGTGCCGGTGTGGTGGGCGTGGGTCGGCACCACGATCCACGCCAACACGCACGACGTCGACCGCCCGCTCGACCGGCTGGGCATCTTCGCCGTCGGGCTGGGCAGCCTGTTCATGGCGCTGGGCCTGACCGACCCGTACGGCGCGTACGGCGTGCTCTTCGGCGCCAGCTACTGGGCGCTGCGCCTGGTGCTCGCGGCGCTGGTGTTCCGCGGCCCGCGCCTGTCCGTCAACGCGTTCAGCGTCGCGCTGTTCGTCACCGGGCCGCTGCTGCTGATCGGCGGCCTGCTCGACGGCGGCGCCCGGGTCGCGGTCTGGGCGGTCGCCGCGCTGATCGACCTGGCCGTGCCCCGGCTCACCCGACGCAAGCTTGCCCTCGTCCACTTCGAGCCGGCGCACCTGCCCGAGCGGTTCGGCCTCTTCGTGATCGTGGCGCTGGGCGAGTCGATCGTCGCGGTCGGCGTGACGGCGCGCGGCGAGGAGTTCACGGCCGCCCGGCTGGCCGCCGTCGCGGCGGCGTTCGTGCTGGCCTGCGGCCTGTGGTGGGTCTACTTCCACTTCGCGGCCGACGCGGTGCACCACGCGATCGCCCACGCCCGGGTGCAGACCGACGTCATCCGGCCGGTGCTGGCCTACGGCCACCTCGGTTTCATCGCGGGCATCGTGGCGGTGGCGGTGGGGCTGGCCGAGGTCGTCCACTACCCGGGCACGCACCTGCATCTCGACGTCGCGGGCCTGCTCCTCGGCGGCACCGCGCTCTACCTGGCGGTCTTCGGGTACACCCGGTGGCGGATGTTCGGCTCCACCTCGCCGACCCGGCTTACCGCAGCCGCCGTGTGCCTGCTGCTGCTCGTCGTCGCGCCGCTGCTGCCGGCGCTCGCCCTGCTCGCCCTGCTGGCGACTGTCGTCGTCGCGCTCAACGTGGTGGAGGCGCTGCGGGTGCGCCGCGCGCAGGCGCCCGACCCGGCGACGTATCTGGCCGGGTCAGCGCCCGCGGAGGGCTGAGCGGATGGTGTCCACTGTGGACAGAAAGGCGTCCGGGTCGGCCAGGCCGCCGAGCTCCACGGCCCGCTCCACCGGCGTGCCGGTCAGCACCCGCTTGGTGGGCACCTCCAGCCGCTTGCCGTTTGCGTTGCGGGCCAACCGGTCCACGACCACGATGAGGTCGGGGGAGTGCCGGGGCGAGAGCCGGGAGCGCAGCGCCGCGCGGATCGCGTCGGCGTCCGCGGTGCCGCTCAACGCGACGACCAACGCGCTCTGCTCCTCCAGATGGATCACCAGGCTGTCGGTGACGCCGGGCAGCGCGTCGAGCACCGCGTAGAACTCGGCGGTGCCGAGCCGCACGCCGCCCCGGTTCAGCGTCGCGTCGGACCGGCCGGTGATCACCCAGGTGTCGCGCTCCGTGCGGACCAGCCAGTCACCGTGCCGCCATACGCCGGGGTACGTATCGAAGTACGCGGAGCGGTAGCGGCTGCCGTCGGCGTCGCCGTGGAACCCGACGGGCATCGACGGCATCGGCAGCGTGACCACCAGTTCGCCCGGCACCCCGCGGACCGGGCGGCCCGCCTCGTCGTAGGAGTCGGTGGCCACACCCAGCGGCCGGCACGACATCTCCCCGGCGTAGACGGGCGTGAGCGGGCTGCCGCCGAGGAAGCCCGAGCACACATCGGTGCCGCCGGATGTCGACGCGAGGAGCAGGTCGTCCGCGACGGCGTCGTAGACCCACGCGGCAGCCGTCGCCGACAAGGGCGAACCCGACGACGTGATCTGCCGCAGTGCCCGCAGGTCGTGTTCGCGGCCCGGCGAGAGCCCGGCCCGGGCGCACGCGGACAGGTACCCCGCGCTGGTGCCGAAGAAGTCGGCCCCCGTCTCCGCCACGACGCCCCAGGCGGCGTCGAGGGTGGGCCAGGCCGGATCGCCGTCGAAGAGCACGATGCCCGCGCCGACGGCGAGCGCGCTCACCACCAGGTTCCACACCATCCAGCCGGTGGTGGTGTACCAGAACGCGGTGCTGCCGGGCCCGAGGTCCATCTGGAGCCCGAGCGCCTTCACGTGCTCGAGGAGCAGCCCGCCGTGGCTGTGCAGGATCGCCTTGGGCAGCCCCGTCGTGCCGCTGGAGAACAGCACGACGAGGGGATGGTCGAACGGCACCGGTTCGAAGACCGGCGCGGCGTCGACGGCGGTGAACTCCGCCCACGACAGCACATCGGCAACGGGCGAAAGGGCCAGGTACGGCAGTTCCACGGCGAGAGCGCGCAACCCGCGCCGCACCTCCGCGACGGCGTCCCGTCGCGAGATCTCCCGAGCGCCCCACCGGTACCCGTCGACGCAGAGCAGCACCGCCGGGTCGAGCTGCGCCACCCGGTCCAGGACGGCGCGCGGCCCCATCTCCGGCGGCACCGAGCACCAGATCGCGCCGAGGCCGGCCGCCGCCAGGTGTGCGGCCACCGCCTCGGGGACGTTCGGCAGGTAGCCGACCACGCAGTCACCCCGTCCGACGCCGGCCCGCCGCAGTCCGTCCTGGATCCGACCGACCATTGTGGACAGCTCGGCACCGGTCAGGTCGCGCGGCGGTGCGGTCTGGCCGCGCGCCCGGATCCGCACCTCGCCGGGCGGCCGGCGCAGCGCGTGCTCGGCGTAGTTCAGCGTGGCACCGCTGAACCAGCGGGCGCCCGGCATCGTCCGGCGCTCCAGCACCGTCTCATATGGACGGTGCGCGGCGATCCCGCCGAACTCCCAGACGGCGGCCCAGAACTCCTCGAGCGACTCGACCGACCACCGCCACGCGTCCTCGTACGTGTCGAAGCGGCGGCCGGTGCGCTCCTCGACGGTGGTGAGGAACCGGCCGAGGCGACTCGTGCGCCGGGCGTCCGGCGGCGGCGTCCAGAGCACGGTGCCCGGCGCGACGGTCACGCGACTCCGTCCAGGTGGAGGGCGTCGGCCCGTTCCCACAGTGCCATCAGGTCTGGCAGCCCCCTCAGGACGAGGTCGGGCCGGTCGGTAGGGGGAGCGGCGGCCGCCTCCCGTTCACCGTGCAGCCCGGTGGTGATGAGCACGGCCACCGCGCCGGCGCCGCGGGCCATCCGCGCCTCCAGCGTCAGGTCGTCGCCGGCCACCAGGATCCGGTCGGCCGGCGCGCCGAGCCGGCGGGCGGCCACGTTCATCGCGGCGGTCGAGGGCTTGCCGAGCACCTCGTAGCGCTGCCCGGTGACGTGTGCCAGGCCGCTGCTGATGAACCCGGCGACGCCGGCGAGCGGTCCACGGGTCGACGCGAAGCGGCCCGCGTCGCTCGTCACGAACAGGTCCGCGCCGGCCCACAGCGCCTCGGCGGCCCGCTGCAGCTGCTCCTGCCCGAAGGCGGTGTCCCAGCCGATGACGACAGCGGCCGCGCCGTGGTGCGACCCGGGCCGCAGGTTCACCCCGCCCGCGGCCAGTACATCCACGAGCGCCGGCCCGCCGAACGCCAGCACCGGCCGGTCGCCGTAGCGCTCGCGGATCACCTCGGCGCCGACGACGGCCGGGGTGAGCACGTCGTCGGCCGCGAGCGGGAGGCCGACCGAGCGCAATGCCGCGGCGACGCCGGCGGGCGTGAGGTTCGAGGCGTTGGTGAAGGCCACGAGCCGACGGCCGGAGCGGCGCACCGCGGCGATCGCATCCGCCGCGCCCGGCAGCGCACGGCCGCCGCTGCCGCCGGGCCCGTCGGAGAGCACGAGGCAGCCGTCGACGTCGAAGACCACGCCCTCCACGGCGGCGAGCCGGCGCAACAGGTCCGGCGACATCACGAGTCGTCCCGCCGCAGCGTCACGTGCTCGTCGCCGAGGCTCACGTCGATGCGGCGCCAGCCAGGGATCGTCTCGACGGCCCGGACGAAGTCGGCGGCGGTCATGGACTTCGCCGGTGCATGGTCGCCGGAATCGGTCCAGGCGGGCGCCGGGCCGGCCCGTTCCACCGCCGCGAGCTGGTCGCCGGGCAGCACCACCCGCAGCACCGCCTCGTCGTCGTCCACCGCCCGGCCGAGCGACGCGGCGACCTGCGCGCGGATCTCGTCGATCGTCGGCTCGGGCGGCGGTTTGTCGAGCTCGCGGGTGCGCGGCGCGGCCCGGACGGCGTCGCGGACCACCTCGGCGATCTCGCCCGGCGGCGTCCCGAAATGGCCGAGCACGTACCGGATCACCTCGTCGGGCAGCCGCGACCAGCGGGCCTGGCCGGTGCGTGCGCCCACCACGTTGAGCATCGCCTGGCTGCCGACGAACTGGCTGTACGGCGTCACCATGATCGGGTACCCGAGCTCGGCCCGGATCACGGTGACCTCCTCGAGCAGGGCCGGCAGCGCGTCGGGCATGCGCAGCTCGTCGAGCTGGCGGCGCAGCGTGCCCATCATGCCGCCGGGAATCTGGTGCGCGTGGAAGCTCAGGTCGTACTCGGTGGGCCGCCCGGGCGGCAGGCCCTGCGTCGCGGCGAACCGGGCGATGAGGGCCTCCGCCTCCGCGACGGCGTCGAGGTCCACGTCGACGCCGATACCCAGCGTGGCGAGGTTCGCCACGAGCCGGGTGACCGACGGCTGGCTGGTTCCGTTGGCCAGCGCGCCGATCGCGGTGTGCAGCACGTCGACGCCGAGTTGGGCGGCGAGCACGTAGACCTGCGGCGCGACGCCCGTCGTGCAGTGGCCGTGCAGTTCGAACGGCAGGTCCCCGATCGCCGTGCGCAGTTCGGGGATGAGCGTGGCGGCGCGCTCCAGGGTCAGCAGGCCGCCGGGATCCTTGAGGTATACGGCATCCACGGCCGGATCGGCGGCGAGCGTCTTGGCGGCGTGCCGGAAGCCGTCGTCGGTGTGCACCGGCGACTCGGTGAACGTCACCGCGGCGACCACCTGCTCGAAGCCCTCCTCCTTGGCCATGCGGGCGACGGCCAGCGCCGCGGTCGTGTCGTTCATCGGCTCGGCGATCTGCAGGCGACGCATGCCGTGCCGGGCCAGCGCGCGCATCGACAGCCGCAGCACCGACTCGGGTGACCGGTCCCAGGCCATGAAGCGCATCCCGGTGGTGATCAGCGACAGCGGCGTCGTCGGGACGACAGCTCGCATCCGGGCGATGCGCTCCCACGGGTTCTCCCGGTGCCAGCGCACGCCCACCGACAGGTGCGTCGAGGAGGTGAAGTCGATCGCGTGGAAACCGGCCCGTTCCAGCGCGGGGCCGAGCGCCTCGACCATGCCGGTGGTGAGGCCGGTGGCGCCCCACAGGCTCTGGTTGCCGTCGCGGGTGCTGGTGTCGACGAGCCGGATCATGAGACCGCCTCGATCAGGAACAACGGCTGGCCCTCCTCGACCATTGCGCCGTCCTCGGCGCACACCTCGGCGATCCGCCCGGCGACGTCGGCGGTCACCGGCATCATCAGCTTCATCACCTCGACGATCGCAACCGTGGTGTCGGGCCCTACCTCGTCGCCGGGCTCCACGAAGGGTGGCGCGTCCGGTGCCGGCCGTCGGTAGAACGCTCCCATGACCGGCGCGAGCACCGGGGTCAGGTCGTCCACTGGGGACTCCGCAACGGCGGGCTCCACAGTGGACACGTACAGCCGCAGGCCGGGCCGTTCGATCGTCGCCTCGGCGTGGCCGGCCGACACGGTCTGCCGCACCAGTTCCAGCACGTCGTCCCACGTCATCGCTGGGTGCCGATCGTGTGGACCAGGTTCAGGAACGCGTTCGCGGGCCGCGCCGCGCGCGCCGCTTGCCGCGCCCGCCACGTGGTCTCCGGGCGGCTCTGCAGCACCAGGAACCGGCCCGACGCGTCCAGCGCCCACTCGATGTCCTGCGGGCAGCCGTAGTGCTCCTCGACCCGCATCGCCAGCGAGGCCAGCGCGCGCAACCGCTCGCCGTCGAGCGTGGCCGCGTCGCGCCGCTCCACCGGCACGTCCACGGTGACGACGCCCCGGCCGTCCGGCGCCGGCCGGCACTCCCTCGCCTTGTGCGCCACCGTCCGCGCGGTGAGCGTCGGCCCGGCCTTGGACAGCCAGAACTCGTCGGGCGTCACCTCGCCGGACACCACCGCCTGGCCGAGCCCCCAACTGGCGTTCACCGCCACCACCGAGCGGTCGCCGGTGCGCGGACTCACCGTGAACGCCACGCCGGACACCGTCGCGTCGACCATCGCCTGGACGCCGACGGCGATCCGGGTCGCCTCGGCGGCCCGCTCCTCGGGCAGCCGCGCCCGGTACGCGACCGCCTGCGGCGTGTACAGGCTCGCCCAGCAGTCCCGGACCCGCGCCACGACGTCGTCCGCGCCGACCGTCCACAGGTACGTCTCCTGCTGGCCCGCGAAGCTCGCCGCGTCGCCGTCCTCGGCCACCGCCGACGACCGGACCGCCACCGGCAGGTCGGCGCGGCCCTCGTGGCGGCACAGGTCGGCGTACGCGGCGCGCACCTCGGCCTCGACCTGCGCGGGCATGGCGGCCGCCCGGACGAGCGCGCCGGCATCGCCGGGCGCGGCGCCCGCGAGCCGGTCGCGGAAGCCCGCGCAGTGCGCCGCGTACGCGTCGACGGTGACCGCGAAGCCTTGCGGCACCGCGATTCCGGCCGAGATCAGCTCGCCGAGGCTCGCGCACTTGCCGCCGACGGTCGGCCGGTCGCCCGCGCGGACCTCGTCGAACCAGCGGATGTAGGTCATGTCAGTCGTCGAGCAGGGTCACGGCGCCGGTGTCGCCGTCGACGCGGATCATCTGGCCGGTGCGGATGGTCGACGTGCCGGTGCCGGTTCCGACGACCGCCGGCAGGCCGTACTCGCGCGACACGATCGCGGCGTGGCACATGATGCCGCCGATGTCGCTGACCGCGCCCTTGATGCGCGCGAACACCGGTGTCCAGCTGGGACTGGTGATCGGCGCGACGAGGATCTCACCATCCTCCACAGTGGACAGATCGGCCGGCCGCAGCACGACCCGGGCCCGGCCCTCGGCCACGCCGGGGGAGCCGGCGAACCCGCGCAGCGTCCGGACCGTGCCCGTGCCCTCCTGCGCGGCGAGCCAGCCGGCCACCTGCTCGTCGGTGATGCCCCACAGCATGATCGTCATCGGCTCCACGATCTGGCCCGGCGCCGGGCCGAGCGCCGGCGGCGGTGACCACCGGGCGAGCGCGGCGTAGGTCTCCCGGCGCTGGCGCACGATCGCCGGCCAGTGGTCCGGGCCGTGCGGCCGACCGCCGGCGCACCACGCCATCTGCAGGTCCACCAGCGCGTCGCCGACCTCGGCCCGGCGCAGGAAGAACAGGTCGTCGACGGCGTCGAAGAAGCCGTGCCGCACGAACAGCTCGCCGAGCGAGCGCATCTTGTTCCAGAACACCGTCATGTACCAGTGCTCGATGAAGAAGTTGTGGTTCTCGACGTAGGGGAACACCACGCGGGACAGGCCCAGCGCCTCGTCGAAGGCCTGACGGCCCTCGCCGGTGTCGATCAGCCCGCGGTAGCGCTCGACGACCGCGTCGCGTTCGGCGCTCACCGCGGCCAGCGGCCGGGACAGGTCCTCGCCCTTGCGCAGCCGCTGCGCGTACTCGCCGATCATCGCCAGCGGGAACGACGGGTCGTCGGACCAGCTGCGGTGGTGGTGGTAGAACCCGTTGCCGTAGGAGAAGTGGAACCACGGCTCGGCCGATTCCGCATAGGCGGCCAGCCACTCCGGGCCCGGATCCTCGCCGGCGATGATTCTGTCCGCGACGCCGAGTTCGACGGCGAGGGCGGCGAGCTTCTTGAGCTCGTCGTCGGGCCGGAAGAGCAGCACGTCGACGCCGCTGACCATCTTCGCGACGGCCTGGTCGGTGATCTCGGGGAAGTGTCCCTTGCAGAGCATCAGGAAGTTCAGGTACGCGGCGTAGCCCAGATTCAGCAGTTCACTGTGCAGGTTCCACGCCGCGTCCAGCGACGCGAGGATCCGCTGGTAGGCAACGAGAAGATCGTTCGACGACGCGATGCCGCGGGCGGCCAGCACCCGGTCGCGCGGTTCGAGGTCGCCGAGATCGGGGATCTCGATGGCCTTGAGTGCCGCGATCTGCGCACGCACCTTGGTTTCCCACGCCGCGTAGAGATCCGGCCAGTTCTGGTAGTAGTGGCCGGCCCGGACGCCGAACTCCTGCGCCCGCCGGCCGATCTCCTCGGGGTCCTCGACCCCGTTGGAACTCATGTAGACGTACCCGTTGAGCACCCGCACGTCCAGGCCGAGCGCGGGCGGCAGGGCGAACACGCGGCTGTTCATCACGCCGACGCTCATGAAGGCGCTGTCGGAGGTGACGATGTCGAAGGGCGGCATCGGCTCGGGGAAGTGCATGCTGTTGAGGAACCAGGTCCGCTGCGAGTCCAGCTCGCGACGGCTCTCCAGGAACCGGTTGTAGTACGGGTACATCTCCTCCCACCCGTCGGCGCCCGGCGGCGTCGGGATCGCGTACGGGTCGGGGAAGCGCGGCGCGGTACTGGTCATGGGGTGCCTTTCTGCGGGTGGGGTGGGCGGACTACCGCGTCGGCGTCGATGGCGAGGTCCGCGGCGATGGCCCGCCAGCAGTTCAGGCTGCTGCCCCGGCCGATGCCCGACCCCGAGTGCATGCTCGACGAGCAGTTGTAGAGGTTCGGCAGGATCGTCCGGTATCCGGAGAGCTCCGGGACCGGCCGGAAGCGGCCCAGCTGGCTCGCGATCGTGCTGCCCTGGCTGTAGCCGCCCTCCACCATGTCCGGGTGCGTGGCGTGGATGTCGCGCGGCAGGATCATGTGCAGGCTGGCGATGTTGTCCCGGGTCATGTTCGGCGCGTACCGCTGCCACTCCCGCACGATGTGGTCGGCGAACTCGGATTCGATGCGCTTCCACTCCTGGCTGGTGAACATCCGCAGCGGCGCGCAGAACTCCTCGAGCCCGACGAGGTGCTCGCCCGTGGGCGCCCGGGACGGATCCCAGATCGTGTCGGCACTGGTGAACGCGTACGCGCGCGACGCGTAGCCGCGCGTCATGATCTCGGCCTGGTACCGGGTGGCCAGCCAGTCGGGATCCTTCGGTCCCCACAGCAGCCGCGGCTGCGGCCCGACGTCCGGGTCGCCGGTCTTCGCGGCGTAGTCGGGCAGCTCGTGGACGGCGACGTTCGCCCAGATGAGCTGGCCCCGGTCGTAGTGGATGTTGCGCAGGCGGTGCGCGGTCCGCGCCGGCACGTCGACGGCGGGCAGCAGGTCCAGCACCGTCTGCGGCATGCCGAGCCCGCTGACGACGAGGTCGGCGCGCACCGCTTCGCCGTCGGCGAGCCGGATTCCGGCCGCCCGGCCCTGCTCCACCAGGATCTCGGTGATCCGCTGGCGGGTGTGGTACTCGACGCCGCGCCGCCGTCCGGCACGCACGAGCGCCTCGGTGATCGCGCCGGTGCCGCCGATCGCGATCGCGGCCGGCTCCAGCGACAGCGTCAGCCCCAGCACGTGGACGAGACCCTGAAGGCCGAGCACGTCGTCGGCGTACGCACCTGTCGACGTGGTCGCCGCGCGCATGAACAGGGTGCGCAGCTCGGGCGACTCGAAGAAGTCGTACGCGAGCTGGCGCAGGCTCATCACCTGGTGCACCGGTTCGAGCAGGCCGCCGTCCTCGACCAGCTGCTCGAGGTGGTCGGGCGTGCCGTGCGGGGTCGGCGGGCTGAACCGGTGGGCGCCGAAGGCGCGCTTCCACCGCTTTCCGTAGGCGTCGTGGATGCGCAGGTACATGTCGGCGTCGGCGTTCGAGAACCGCCGGATCGCCGCCTCGGTACGCGCGACGCCGTCCGGCCACGGCTCCTGCGTCCCCCTGTCGTCGACGACGCGGGCGGCCGACCACCCGACGAAGGCGGTGCCGTCGTCGAAGACCATGGCCTCGTTGCCCTCGGGGAAGACGTACCGCAGCCCCTCGGCGTGCAGGTCGAAGTCGCGGTAGGCCGGGTGTGAGTAGAACCGGGTCCAGTGGGCGTAGTGGTTCATGGTGTAGCCGCGCAGTGGCCCGGGGCCGCTCAACGCCGCCCCGCCCAGCCGGCCGGAGCGCTCGAACACCCCCACGGACATGCCGGCGCGGGCCAGGTAGCACGCGACGATCGTCGAGTGGTGGCCGCCGCCAAGCACGATCGCGTCGTAGCTGCTTGTCACCCGGGACCTCCTCGCGTGGGAATGCCACAGTGCCGGATCATCTCGCGGGCTGTCTCTCGTGTCTTCCGGTCACTGAAAGCCCGGCGTACGGTCTCGTGACATGGTGGCGAGGCGGGCCGGCGAATCGCGGTCCGGCACGGCGCGCGCCCTTGCCGTTCTGGACGCGTTCGACCACGCGCACCGCAGCCTCACGCTCTCCGACATCGCCCGGCGGGCCGATCTGCCGCTGGCCACGACGTACCGGATCGTCGGCGAGCTGGACGCCGCCAGGCTGCTCGTCCGGCGGCCCGACGGCGCGTACGAGATCGGCGCGCGCGGCTGGCACCTCGGGCTGCTCGCCCCGCAGACGGCGCTGCGCGAGGCGGCCCTGCCGCACCTCCAGGATCTTGTGACGGTCACCGGGCACACGGTGCACATGGCGGTGCTCGACGGCCCCGCGGCGCTCGTCCTGGAGCGGTTGGCCGGCTCGCGCACCCTGCCGACCCGCCACACACCGGGCACGCGGCTGCCGCTGCACTGCACGGCCGTCGGCAAGGCGCTGCTGGCACACGCGCCGGCGGCCGTGCGGGCGGCGGCGCTGGCCGGCCTCACCCGCCACACCGCGTACACGGTGACCGACCCGCGTTCGCTGGAACGCCAGCTCGACCAGATCCGCCGCAGCGGGGTGGCGCGCAGCGCCCAGGAGCACCGGCTGGGCGTCTCGTCGGTCGCGGTGCCGCTCCTCGACCATTCCGGGCTGGTGGCGGCGCTGGGCCTGCTGGCGCCGCTCACGAGCGCCCGGCTGGGGAACTCGCTGGCCCCGTTGCGGGCCGCGGCGGCGGCGATCACCCAGGGCTTCTCGGCGGCCGCCGCCCAGCGGACCTGAACGGGAGCCGGCCGGAGGGGCATCCTTCCGGTGGCAATACGGCGATCTTGCACTTGCAGTGCGGTGCAAAGGCGGTGAAATAGCGATTAAATGGGCATCGCGACTGCAAGATCGCGGGACCGGGCCCGGCGAGCCGCGCCGCGCCGCGCCGCACCGCGGCCGCGGCCGCCGAGTCGATCTTGCAGGCGCGGCGGCGCGGCGGCGTCAAAATTAGGACAAAGTCGGGTGAAAGTATCGCCAAATTTGCAAGGTCGACTGATGCGCGCTGAGGGTGTGTCGCCCCGCCCGGGGTCCTTGAACTGCCGTCAGGAGCGGGCGGCTGTCGCCTCGCGGGCCGCCACGGCCTGCGTGTAGAGGCGGCCGGCGCGGTACGAGGAGCGCACCAGCGGGCCGCTCATCACACCCGCGAAGCCGATCTCCTCGGCCTCCTCGCGCAGCTCGACGAACTCCTCCGGCTTGACCCAGCGCCCCACCGGGTGGTGCCGCGGCGTCGGGCGGAGGTACTGGGTGATCGTGACCAGCTCGCAGCCGGCCTCGTGCAGGTCGCGCAGCGCCTGCGACACCTCGGCCCGCTCCTCGCCCAGCCCCAGGATCAGGTTCGACTTGGTGACCAGGCCCGCCGCCCGCGCCTGGCGCAGCACATCGAGCGAGCGCTCGTAGCGGAAGGCCGGCCGGATCCGCTTGAAGATGCGCGGCACCGTCTCGATGTTGTGGGCCAACACCTCGGGGCGCGCGCCGAACACCTCGGCGAGCTGCGACCCGTCGGCGTTGAAGTCCGGAATGAGAAGTTCGACGCCGCAGCCCGGGAGCAGCTTGTGGATCTGCCGGACGGTCTCGGCGTACAGCCAGGCACCGCCGTCGGGCAGGTCGTCGCGGGCGACGCCGGTGATGGTCGCGTAGCGCAGCTTCATCGCCTGCACGGACTCCGCGACCCGGCGCGGCTCGTCGCGGTCCAGCGGCTGCGGCTTGCCGGTGTCGATCTGGCAGAAGTCGCAGCGTCGGGTGCACTGGTCGCCGCCGATGAGGA
>Ga0207674_10005679_pt1 | contig 14791 bp, 20 predicted proteins | sample KBSCornC72_FD_184303 | JGI IMG/M metagenome (GOLD analysis project Ga0207674, IMG submission 184303) | Corn rhizosphere microbial communities from Kellogg Biological Station, Michigan, USA - KBS Corn C7-2 (SPAdes) (version 2) | ecosystem: Host-associated > Plants > Roots > Rhizosphere > Soil ... | reverse complement strand
CGAAAGCTCGAACACGACGATCTTGTGCTTGTCGGCGATCTCGAGCGGGGCGAGGCCGACATTGCCGGCGAGGCCCGCGTCGAGCCGGGCGTTGACGAGCATGAGGTGCGTGAGGGTTGCGGTGGTCGACTTGCCCTTGGTGCCGGTGATGGCAATGACCGTGCGGCCGCTGCGATAGAATTCGCCCCAGAGGTTGAGGTTGGAGGTAACAGCGATGCCGGCTTCGCGGGCAAAGAGGAAGATCGGTCGATAGCGCGACACGCCCGGCGATTTGACGATCGTGACGAAGCGACGCTGCTCGATGGCCGCCTGGAGGTCAGTCGGCGCGATGAACTCGGCATCGTCGATATCGGCCTCGCCGGAATCGACGGTCACGAACACTTTGAGGCTGGGGGCGTGGGCCTTGAGAAAGGCACGGGTGGAGCGACCTTCCCGGCCGGCGCCATAAAGCAGGACGGGCTGGTCAAAGCGCATGCGGCGCGATCCTTTCCGCGATGGCCGGCGGGATGTGATGCTGGGTGCTGTCGACCATCAGCTCGCTGAGCGCGGCGACGAGGCGCGGCCGGCCGTACTGCTGCAACAGATCATCGCGCAATGCCGAGACGATGGCAGCAGAATCCCATTCCGGTAGGCCAGTCAGCGCGTAGAGGCAGGCCGCGGCCTCCTCGATCTCGCCGACACATTCCCAGGGCTTCTGACCGGCGAGCCCGGTGAGCTCGCGGTAGGCATGCTCGTTGCCTGGCCTGTCGAGGAGGTTCTGGCCGAAGATGCCGAGCAGGCGAGATTTCTCCATCACCGGCGCCAGGATCAGGAAGGTGAAGTGGCACTTCGGGCATTCGCCGCACCAGAGCGGGCCATCGTGGCCGCTCAGCTTGAAGTTGCGGTTACAGCTCGAGAACACATGGTCGAAGCGGGTCTCGCGGGCGAACAGTTTTGCGATCCTGGCTTCGGAGTAGGGACGCAGCAGCGAGAAGTAGCCGAGCGCTCCGCCAGTCGCCTCGGCGATCACGGCCGCGATACGACCCTCGAAGTCCAGCGACTTCGAATATTGGTGGTTCACCTCACGGCCGTCGTGGACGAGGTTACCTTCGCTGGCCGACCGTTCGTTGCTGAGGACGATGCGGTTGAAGGAAAAGAGCAGGGCGGTCAGTGCGGCGATCATCGAGTTGATCGCCGTCGAGGGGACGTGGCCGTTGAGGTAGCCGGGTTCCTTGCCGAGACGGATCATCTCGGGGTCGAGCGTGCGGCTCACATAGAGCGGCGTTTTACCGGTCTTTTCGACCGAGCCGAGGATGGGACCCTTGGGGTTCACGGCGAACGGCGTGTAATCGAGGCCCGCCGCTTCGAGCAGTTGCACCGAGACGAGCGAGTCCTTGCCGCCGCCGATGGGCAACAGCACCCGATCCCGGAGTAGCGGCGAGGGGCGGCCTTTGCGAGCGTCGCGGGGCGCGTCGATCTCGATCCTGCCGAAGTGGCTCAGGTGGTTGCGGGCGTAAAACTCGCCGAGGCCGTTTGAATAGACGTCGAGCGCGTAATCGCGGCCGAGATCGGTGAGCGGGAATGCCACCTCAAGGCGCAGCGGGGCGAGGAGCTTGAAGTAGCTGACCCCGAGCGTGACAGAAGTGAGGTCGAGGAGCTTGCCGAAGGCATCGGAGGCTGCGGCATCAGGGTCGCCCCCTGGGGGGAAGGCGAGAGTCTCGGTGAAGTGGAGGTCGCCGAGGGCGTAGGGGAAGCGCGCGACGCCGGTGGGGGCGTCGTAGGTGGGCCTCTCGATACGGAAGGGTGCGCTCAATAGATTCTCAGACTCAGCCTGAGGACAATATCGGGACTCAGTCGCTGAAAGCCAAATTCGCGCATCGAGCAGCTCCAGGCGGTGCCCAGGCGTTCGATCTTGAACAGGTTGTAGCGGGCCGGGTCTTCGCCGCTCTCCTCGCTCTGGGCCGCGCCGGCGGCGGCGACGCCGATCACCGGCACGTCGCCGTTGAGGCCGGGGATGGCATAGATCGTCGATTTGTGGGTGTGACCATGGAGGATCAGCTCGGCGCCGCACTCGGCGACGACCTTGCGCAGCCGCTTGGCGCCGTGGAGGCCAAGACGGGCGCTCCTCGCTTCCTGGTTCGGCGGGTGATGGATCAGGACGACACGGAAGTAATCGTCGCCAAGGAGCGTCAGGATGCGGCGCAGCCGATCCGCCTGCGCCTCGTCGAACCGGCCATAGGCCATGAACGGGCCGGTGGGGATGCTCGAGGTGCAGGTGATGATGGCCATTTCCCCGACCCGCCGCACGAACGGAAACTGCTCGGCGCCGAGGGTCTCGCCGCGCATGTATTCGCCCCAGCGGTCGTTGTTGAAGCCGAAAGAGGGACGGACGTAGGCGTCGTGATTGCCGGGCGCGACGCACACGGTGTCGGGTTCGCCGACGGTCTGCAGCCAGTTCCAGGCGGTGTTGGCCTCCGGTTCCAGGCCGAGATTGACGAGGTCGCCAGTCACCGCCACGAAATCGGGCGTCTGTTCCTTCATGTGACGGACGAGGTTGGTCAGGCCATCGCCGGCCAGGGTCGATTGCCGGCGCAGGCGCCAGTTGACGTAGCCGGTAATGCGCTTGTTCACGAGCTCGGTCCATTTGACCGGCGGCAACGGCGCCAGGTGAATGTCCGACATGTGGGCAAGGGTGATCATTGTGGCGCCTAATGCCACGGTCGAGGTGGCAAGAAAATGGTCCATGTGGCCAGGCAGCCATTTTGCCCCGGACCTGCGGCTGCTAGGTCAACAGTTCATGAAGGACGAGACAAAACTCACCCCCCTGCAGCGGCTGCGCACGCGAGCGCATCTGCTGCTGACGGCGCTTCGCAAGCGGCTGACCCTCGGAGTGCGTGCCGTACTGCTGGATGGCAAGAAGGTGCTACTGGTCAAGCACACTTATACGCCAGGCTGGCAGTTTCCGGGTGGCGGGGTCGAGCCCGGCGAAACGGCGGAGACCGCCGCCGGTCGGGAGGCCTTGGAAGAAACCGGCTATGCGGTGGATGGGAGGCCGGTATTACACGGGTTGTTTCTCAACCGCATCGCGGGAGGCAAGCGTGACCATGTGGCGGTCTATGTCTGGCGCGACTTCCGCAGCCAGCTGGAATTCGCGCCCAATCTCGAGATCGCCGAATGCGGCTGGTTCGACATCGACGCGCTGCCGGCGGATGTGGGGAAGGGCACGGCGCGGCGGATCCGCGAGATCTTCGACAAGACGAGGCCCGATTCCGAGTGGTGACGACCCGGCGTGGCATTGTCACAGAATGGCCGTCCGAGCGTCGTGCGACAGCCTCGTTTTGGGGGTCCTGTCACAATCACGAAGCGTTAACGGCGAGGTCTTGAATTGTGCTGCCAGCTCCATGATTTGTCGTTTACGCGTTGCCCGGGTGGTGCTAATGCGCATTTCAGACGTCAGGAGGCGTCCAGGATGGAGAACGTCGTTCACGTGACCCGACGACCGTAAAAGGTCGGGAGCTGGCTTTTCGGCCGGCATGGTTGTCCTATTGCTTTCGCGTCCTGGACTCTCACGATGAACATCCAATCCGTCTACCAGCCGGCTCCGTCGGCCCCTCCGCAACCTGGCTTGCCCACGATTCGCTTTGCCACGCCCGCCGACGACAGTTTCGTCGAGGATTTGCAGGCGCTGGCGTTTGGCCCCGGGCGTTTCGCCCGCACGGCCTTCCGGGTGCGTGAACGCTTCCCGATCGACAGATCCCTTTCTCTCATTGCCGAGGTTGACGGCACCCCGTGCGGTGCCGTGTGGATGACGCCGCTCAGTGTCGGCGGCATCGACGGCTACATGCTGGGCCCGCTGGCGACGCATCCCGATTTCCGTAAGCGCGGCGTGGGTAAGATGCTGGCCAGGGAAGTGACCCGGATCGCCCTCGAGCGCGGCCAGGGCAGCTTTGTAATCCTCATCGGCGACCGCGACTACTACTGTCCGCTGGGCTGGCAGCCGACGACGCTGGGCGCGGTGCAGTGGCCCGGTCCGGTCGACCCGACGCGCGTGCTCGTCTATGCTGAAGACAAGACGCTCGCGACTCGCCTCAAGGGCAGGATCGGCGCGTTCGGAGCCAAGAAGCACGCCTAGCGCCGCAGGGCGCTACGGTTTCCCAGTGGTCGCGCGTTCGAACCGGGAAGCCGGTCCAGTGAACGCCGATGATGAGGGTATTTCCGTGTCTGCGGCCGATGAACTGATCGAGAGAATCAGGGGTCGGCTGCTGCACACGCCGCAGGCGGCGGAAGATACCGCCACCCTGGTCCCGGATTGGATGCCGGAAGGCGGTTTCGGCGCCCCGCCACGCGATGCTGCCGTACTGATTGCGCTGGTTCGGCGGGGCGAGGACCTCACGGTGCTCTATACGGAGCGCTCGCCGGACCTACGGTCGCATTCGGGGCAGGTGGCGTTTCCCGGAGGAAAGATCGATCCAGGCGACACCGGTCCGGGCGCGGCGGCGCTGCGCGAGGCGAACGAGGAGGTCGCGCTCGACCCTGCCGACGCCAGGCTCCTGGGGTACATGCCGGCCTATTTCACGGGCTCGAACTACCTCATTACCCCGGTGGTCGCCGAGGTCGTGCCGCGGCGCGACTTCGTGCCCAATCCGGGGGAAGTGAAGACCGTCTTCGAGGTTCCCCTGCCGCTGCTGATGCGTGAGGAGAGCTTCGGGACGTTCCGCATCCGGCGGAAGGAGCAAGAGCACACCACCTGGCAGATCGAGCATGGTGGGCTTGTCATCTGGGGGATTACCGCCAATCTGACGCGGCTGTTCTATGAGCGAGTGCTCAAGTACGAGGTGTCAGCGTGATCCCACAATCGGCGCTCGACCGGCTGAGGCGAGCGCCCTGGCTCATCCGCCCCGAGACCCAGCAGGTCTTCGCGCTGCTCGACGGCGCTGGCGGACGGACGCGCGCCGTCGGGGGCATTGTCCGCGACACGCTGGTCGACCGTACGCGGGAGACGGCCGAGATCGACTTCGCCACCGAACTCAAGCCCGACGAGGTCAGCAAGCGGGCCGCCGTCGCCGGCGTGCCGGTCTATCCGACGGGCATCGAGCACGGCACGGTGACGCTGAAGGTCGGCGATCTGGTCGCCGAGGTCACGACGCTGCGCGAAGACGTCGAGACGGACGGTCGGCACGCCAAGGTGAAGTTCGGCAAAGACTGGACACGTGACGCCGAGCGGCGGGATTTCACGCTCAACGCGCTCTATGCCCGGGCTGATGGAACGCTGTTCGACCCGCTCGGTGGGGCGGATGATTGTATTGCGGGCTACGTGCGGTTCATCGGCGACGCTGATCAGCGCATCGCAGAAGACCGGCTGCGGGTCTACCGGTTCTTCCGCTTCACGGCGAGCCATGGGCATGAGAAGTTCGACCCGTCCGGGCTCGAGGCGGTGACGCGGGCGGCCGGGTCGCTCGACGGGCTTTCGGCGGAGCGGGTGGGCAGCGAAATGCGCCGCATGCTCGACCTGCCACGGGTGGGGACGACGCTGGGTGCGATGCGCCGCGCCGGGGTGCTCGAGTTTCCGATGCCGCTGGTCGACTGGCTCGGGAAGTATGAGCGGCACGCGCATCGTCCCAATCTCAACGCCCGGCTTGCGCTGCTGGTCGAGAGCCTGGGGAGCGCGGGTCTTCGAGAACGTTGGCGGCTCTCCAACGACGACATCGGGTCGGCGGAGCGGACGCTGACGGCGGCACGCCTGCTGATCGGATTTCACATCAACGAGGCGGCGTACCGGTTCCCGGCGGTGCTGGTGGATGCAATCGACGTGGCGGCGGCGATCGCCGGATGGACCGAGGCGGGCAAGTCGGCCGTGGTGGGGCACCTCGAGGGGATCGAGGTACCGCGCTTCCCGGTGACCGGCAACGACTTGATCGAGAAGGGGTTTTCGCCCGGTCCCGGGCTCGGGGCCGAGCTGGACCGGCTGGAGAAGAAATGGATCGCGAGCAAGTTCCGCCTCGACAAGGCGGCACTGCTCGCGGACTTAAAGCGCTGAATTTCCTGGGGCTATTGCGCCGGTTGCGGCTCGTGGATGCGCTGCTTGATGCGGTCCACCATTTCCGGCCGCACCACGCTCTCACCATGAACTTCTCTCAGGTGCTCGGCGGCGCGGCGGACGATCTCGGCGTCGTCCTTGGCCTGGGTGTGCCATGGGCAGCCCGGCACGAGACATTCATATTGCTTCATCGCAACCTCCTGTTTGCCCTCGGTCAATGGAAACGAGGAAGAGACAGTCGCGGTTCCGCCTTACGGCCAGCGCACCTCGGGGGGCATGGAGCTGAGGATCGCCTCGACATTGCCGCCGGTCCTGAGGCCGAACGTCGTGCCGCGATCGTAGAGCAGGTTGAACTCGACGTAGCGGCCGCGGCGGATCAGCTGCTCATTGCGGTCGGCGTCGGTCCAGGGCGTGTTGACGTTACGGCGGACGAGCTTGGGGTAGATCTCGAGGAAGGCGCGGCCGACATCCTGAGTGAAGGCGAAGTCGTGGTGCCAGTCGCCGCTCGCCAGCTGGTCGTAGAAGATGCCGCCGATGCCACGCGGTTCGTTGCGGTGCTTGAGCCAGAAGTACTCGTCGCACCAGGTCTTGTAGTGGGGATAGTCGATGCCCGGGTGCGCCGCGCACGCCGCCTTGAAGGCGGCGTGGAAGTCGACGCTGTCCGGATCGGTCTGGTTGCGCCGGCGATCGAGTACGGGTGTCAGGTCGCCGCCCCCGCCGAACCAGTATTTGCCGGTGACGATCATGCGCGTGTTCATGTGCGCTGCGGGGACGTTGGGGTTGCGCGGATGGACGATGACCGACACGCCAGCGCTCCAGAATTCGGCGCCGGCCTCGGTGTGCGGCATCTGCCGCGCGAACTCCTCGGTGAAAGTGCCGTGCACCACCGAAATGTGGACGCCGGCCTTCTCGAAGACGCGGCCGTGGAGGAGGCCGATTTCGCCACCGCCGCCTTCGGACCGCGTCCACGGCTTGATGTCGAACCGGCCAGGCGCTCCCTCCACCTGGGCGCCGCCCTCATCCTCGATCTTTTCGAGGCGCGCGCAGAGATCGTCGCGGACCTGGCGGAACCAGGCAGCGGCCTGCAGTTTGTTGGCGTCGATGTTGCCGGGGAGGGTCATGTCAGCGTCTCGAAGCGTCCCGTCTGGCGGAGGGCTTCCCCCAAAATCAGGCTGGCTGCAACCGCGACGTTCAGCGAGCGCCGTTCGGGCAGCATTGGAATGCGGATACGAAGATCGGCGCCGTCGGCAATTTCGGCAGGCACGCCAGCAGACTCGCGACCGACCATCAGGATATCGTCGTCACGATAGCTCGCCGCATAGGCGGACTGGCTCGCCTTGGTGGTCAGCAGGACCAAGCGGCGTCCCGACGACCGGCGGTGGGAATCGAAATGTGCGTAGCTGTCGTGCTCGATGAACTGAGCGACGTCCAGGTAGTCGAGCCCACCGCGCTTGAGTTCCTTGCGCGAAAACGGGAAGCCGGTCGGGTGAATGATGTGCAGCGTCACGCCGAGGCAGGCGCCCAGGCGCAGCAGAGTGCCGGTGTTCTGGGCGATGTCGGGCTGGTAGAGGGCAAGGTCGACGGGCACGCGGATCTCCTCGTCGGGGCTGGTTCGACCGGCCAGTGGGTATAGTGTCGCAGACGGGTTTTCGCCCGGTTGTCCCGGCTGGACAAGCGCAAAGGAGAGTGCAAAAAGACAGCCAAATCACGCGCCCGCGAGGGCGGGTGAGGTCATTGCGCGCGCGGTGCGGGGGCTCCGCAAAGTGGCGCGGAATCAGGCATCAGGCGGGGATATTTCGACCTTGGCGACAGAATCGAATTTGGCGCACGACGAAGCGCCCGACCCGGGCAAGCGCGACTTCCTCTACGTCGCGACCGCTGCGGTCGGTGTCGTGGCAGTGGGCGGTGTGGCGTGGCCGATCATCAACCAGATGAACCCCGACGCCTCGGTGCTCGCGCTCGCCTCGGTCGAATACGACATGGGCAAGATCGAAACCGGCTCGGCCGTCACCATCAAGTGGCGCGGCACGCCGGTGTTCGTGCGCAACCGCACGCAGAAGGAAATCGACGAGGCGCGCGCCGTCCCGATGGATCAGCTGAAGGATCCGGAGAAGGACGAGGATCGTGTGCAGAAGGGCCATGATAACTGGCTGGTGATGGTGGCGCTGTGCACGCATCTGGGCTGCATCCCGGTGGGCGAGTCGGGAGAATTCGGCGGCTGGCTCTGTCCATGCCACGGGTCGCAGTACGACACGTCGGGACGCATCCGTAAGGGCCCGGCCCCCAAGAACCTGATCGTGCCGCCCTACAAATTCCTGACCGACACCAAGATTCAGATCGGTTGAGGGGAAAGATCTCGATGTCCTCGCACGAAACGAGCAAATACGTCCCTACCCACCCGGTTGCGAAGTGGTTCGAGGACCGGCTGCCGCTCATCGGCTTCACCAAGTCGACGCTGATCGACTACCCGACCCCCAAGAACCTGAACTACTGGTGGACGTTCGGCGGCATCCTGGCGTTCATGCTGGGCGTGCAGATCGTCACCGGTATCGTGCTCGCGATGCACTACACGCCCAACGCGGCGCTGGCGTTCGACTCGGTCGAGCTGATCAAGCGCGACGTCAATGGCGGTCGCCTGATCCAGGCGGTACACGCGACCGGCGCGTCGATGTTCTTCTTTGCCGTCTATGTCCACATCTTCCGCGGCCTCTATTTCGGTTCGTATAAGGCGCCGCGCGAGATCCTCTGGATCCTGGGCGTGATCATCTACCTGCTAATGATGGCCACGGCGTTCTTCGGCTATGTGCTCCCCTGGGGCCAGATGAGCTTCTGGGCCGCCGCGGTGATCACCAACATCTTTGCGGCGATCCCGGTCATCGGCGATCCGATCCTGCAGCTGCTGCGCGGCGGCTTCGCTGTCGACAACCCGACGCTCAACCGCTTCTTCTCGCTGCACTACCTGCTGCCGTTCATCATCGCCGCCGTGGTGGTGCTGCACATCTGGGCGCTGCACGTACCGGGCAACAACAACCCGATCGGCGTCGAGGTGAAGGAAAAGCGCGACACCGTGCCGTTCCATCCCTTCTATACGATGAAGGACCTGTTCGCGGTGGTGGTGTTCTGCATCCCGTTCGCGTGGTTCGCCTTCTTCGCGCCCGATATCCTGGGCCACTCCGACAACTACATCATGGCCAACCCGCTGGTGACGCCGCCTCACATCGTGCCCGAATGGTACTTCCTGCCGTTCTACGCGATCCTTCGCGCCATCGACTTCAACTTCATCATCGACAGCAAGCTGCTGGGCGTCATCTTCTTCGGCGGCTCGATCCTGATCCTGTTCTTCGTGCCCTGGCTAGATACCTCAAAGGTGCGCTCGGGCACGTTCCGGCCGGCGTTCAAGTGGTTCTACTGGCTGTTCGTGGTGAACTTCCTGCTGTTGATGTGGTACGGCGCGCAGGAGCCGGCCCTGCAGATCATCGGCCCGTTCACGGTGGCCGACGTCAGCAAGCTGTCCGTCGTCTACTACTTTGCGTACTTCATCGTGATCCTGCCGCTGCTCGGACGCTTCGAGAAGCCGCGGCCGCTGCCAAACTCCATCTCCGAGTCGGTGCTTTCCAAGCCCGCCGCGGCCACGACGTGACCTCCCGGGACAGCAACAGAATGATCCAACTCAAGACCATTTTCGCTGCCGCCCTGATCGGCGTAGGGCTCGCGGGCGGAGCGATCGCTGCCGAGACTGCGGCGCCGGAAGACAACACCATTGCCAAGCAGCACTGGAGCTTCGCAGGACCGTTCGGCACCTTCGACCAGAACCAGCTGCAGCGTGGCTTCCAGGTGTTCAAGGAAGTCTGCTCGAACTGCCACTCGGCGCATCTGCTGATGTTCCGCAATCTGGCGGAGCCGGGCGGCCCCGGCTTCTCGGAAGCCCAGGTCAAGGCCCTCGCGGCGACCTACGAGATCGCCGATCCCGACGCCGACGGAGGCAAGCGTCCGGCGCTGCCGTCCGACCACTGGCCGTCGCCGTTCCCGACCGAGAAGGACGCGCGCGATGCCAATGGCGGCGCGCTGCCGCCCGACATGTCGGTACTCGCCAAGGCACGCGGCATCGAGGACAAGTTCCCCAACTGGGTGTTCAACTACCTGACCACGTATGCCGAGGGCGGGCCGGACTACATCCACGCCATCCTCAACGGCTATGTCGATCCGCCGCCGGCCGGCTTCCAGCTGCCGGAGGGCAAGCACTACAACAAGTACTTCCCCGGTCATTCGATCGGCATGCCGCCGCCGCTGACCGACGGGCAGGTGCAGTATGCGGCCGCGGCCGACGGCAAGACCGTGCCGCTGACGGTAGACCAGTATTCCAAGGACGTCGGCGCGTTCCTGATGTGGGTGGCCGAGCCGCACCTCGACTCGACCAAAGCAGCGGGCTTCCGGGTTCTGACCTTCCTGATCCTGTTCGCCGTGCTGATGTGGCTGGTGAAGCAGCAGCTCTGGCGCAAGGTCGAACACTGACCGCGAGCCGATCGCAGAGGTTTGAAGAGGGCGCTCGCGGGCGCCCTTTCTCGTTTCCAGGGACTCAATCGAGGTTCCCGACGCCTGTGGCCGGCTGCGGCGCCCACGCTCTTTTCATTCGGCGTGCCGGTGATAGATTGACCTCATGTCGCCGCTTCGCACCGCCGCCACCTTGATCGGAGTTGCCGTCACCGTCGCCCGCCATCCCGCGGTGCGGGCCGCAGTCAAGGCAGCCCCGCTGCTGGTGACGCCGAAGATGCGTGCAATGGCGGCCGACGCGACGCTTGAGACGGCCTTCCGCGCCGGCGTGCTGGCCCGCAAGATCGTGCGCCGGAGCTGAAATGCTCGACCTCAAATCGCTGATCCGAACCATCCCGGACTATCCCAAGCCGGGGATCCTCTTCCGCGACATCACCACGCTGATCGAACATCCGCAGGGCTTCCGCGAGAGCGTCGAGCGGCTCGCCGAGGCGCATCGCGGGCTTGGCATCACGCATGTGGCCGGGATCGAGGCACGCGGCTTCATTTTCGGGGCGGGCGTGGCGATCGCGCTCGGGGTCGGTTTCGTGCCGATCCGCAAGCGCGGCAAGCTGCCTGGGGCAACGATCGGGCAGAACTACACGCTGGAGTATGGTGTCGACACGATCGAGATCCACGCCGACGTACTCTCCAATGTGCACAAGGTGCTGCTGGTCGACGACCTGATCGCAACCGGGGGCACGGCGCTCGCGGCGGTCGGGCTGCTGCGCCGCACAGGGGCGGTGGTCGAGCATGCTTGCTTCGTCATCGACCTGTTCGATCTCGGCGGCGCGGAAAAGCTCCGGGCGCTCGGGGTAAGGGTCGAGAGCCTAGTGCCCTTTCCGGGCCACTGAACCCGAGGAGCGCCGGCACGGGCCGATTCCGTGCCGGGATCGGGGCTCCCCCATGCTAGGGTCGTCCGTTGGCGTCCGGCGATGGGGCAAGGCGCGACAGGAGCTCGCGTGCACATGGACGTCAAGGAATGGTTCAGGGCCGCTGTCATCGGTCTGGTCGTCGGAGCGGGTGCAACGGCGTTCGTGGGGTTCAACTATGGTGGCTGGACGACGCTCGACGCGGCCAACAAGATCGCCACGGAAAAGACCAAGCTCGGCGTCGCCGACGCGCTCGCACCCTATTGCATGGAGCGCGCCAAGGCCGACCCGACCTACGCGGGCAAGCTGGCGGCGCTGAAGGCCGGCAACAGCTACAACCAGACCGCAATCATCCAGGATTCCGGCTGGGCCACCTTGCCCGGCAGCACGGAACCGGACACCCGCCTTGCAGCGTCCTGCCAGGTGCTGCTGGCAGCCAGCCTCTAGTCCCGGCTCATTCCATATCCAGCGTTAGCGGGCTCGTGGCCGAACATGGCCGCGAGACCGACTCTAGGCGAACCTCAGGACGGCCGCCCCGGCGGCAATGATCAGCACGGCGACCACGCGCACCGGGGTCACTCGTTCGCGCAGCACGAGGGCGGCGATGGCGGTGCCGAACAGGATCGAGGTCTCGCGCAGGGCGGCGACCAGAGGCACCGGCGCAGCGGTCATGGCATAGAGCACGAGGCCGTAGGAGGCGAGGGTGCCGAGGCCGCCGCCGACGCCGTATCCCCAGTTGCGCCGGGCATAAGCGACGATGTCGGGGCGCCTGAGCAGCGCCCAGGCCGCGAGCGGGACGCCGGTTAGAACGAAGATCCACATAGTGTAGGCGATGGGCGAGCCGGAGACGCGGACGCCGATGCCGTCGGTCAGCGTGTAGCAGGCGATCACCACGGCGTTGACGATGGCGAAGGCGATGCCACGACGATCGCCGCTGCCGCGGCCACCCACGAGCATGGTGAGGATGCCGGCCGAGATCAGACCGACGCCGGTCCATTCGAGCGGCGCGAGGCCGGTCCCCAGAAATGCGGTCGATACGACTGCCACGAGCAGCGGCGGGATTCCGCGCATCAGCGGATAGGCGCGGCTCATCTCGGCGTGCCGGTAGGCGACGGCGACGAGCGCATAGTAGGCGATCTCGAGCACTGCCGAGACGCCGAGATAGGCCCACGCGCCGGGCGCCATTGGCGGCAGGAACGGCAGTACGGCGATGCCGACAAGAGCGCCGACGGCAGCGACCAGGATGGTGGTCAGGAGCTTGTCGCCGGCACCGCGAACGACGGCGTTCCACAGGGCGTGCAGGACCGCGGCGAGCAGGACGAGACCGAAGATGGGAAGCGACACGCGCGAAGGTTCCAGCGGGTGCCTAGACCTCTAGCCCTAGCGCGGCGTGCAGGAAAGGACCGCCTTGTCCGGGTTGTAGAGCGTGAGGACGTCGGCGCCGTTCTGGTCGGTGGTGACGAGCCCGTAGCCGATGCCGACGGTGGTGAGGTTGCCATCGAGGAATTTGACGCCATCGGACCCCATTTCGGCATTGCCGGTGCCCGAAGCGCCGGAGCCGAAGGTGGCGGAAGCGTAGCCATAGCTGCCGGCGAAGACGGTGAGAAGTCCGGCCTTGGTGCTGTCGACCAGCGCGATGCAGCCCCAATTGCCCTCGGCCGGGCTGACCGTTACCGGGGCGGCGGGAGCAGGTGGTGCATCCTGCGCCGAAGCGGCGGAGGCCAGAAGGGCGAGAGCGGCGGCGAGGATCAGACGCATGGGATCATCCGGAGCGGGCCAGCAACTTCCCCAAAAGCGGGAGTCGCGTCAACGCCATGAGCAAACGCAGCCTTAGTGGCATTTTGTAGTCGCGAAGCTTGGAGAAGCCGACGAGTTCGGCGTGATAGACGAGCTCGCCGCGCTGATTGACCGCCTCGAGGGTGTTGAACAGGAGGCCCCAGCCCGGAATGGAGTTCGAGGCTCGCTTGCCGGTGACCACCAGCGTGTAGGTCACCCGGTCGCCGGGGCGGACGGGGGCTTTGAACTCCATCTTGTTGACGCCAGGGGAGGGACCGGAAACGCCGGGCTCCTTGCCGAGGCCGCGCAGGCGCTCTTCCTCGGCGAACAGGGCATCGACCATGTGGCGATGGCCGACCGAGACCGTATGCCAGCCGGAGGCGACGAGGCCGCCGAAATGGCTGTGCCTGGCGGCCTCCGGATCGACGTGGAAATATTGCGGGTCGTAGAGCTGGCCGAAGCGGATGATCTCGGCCTCGGTGAAATCGTGGCTGCCGAGCGGGAAGACCTCGTCGATGGTGATGTCCTCGAACCAGCGCGTCATTCGGCGGGCTCCATCGGCAGGCCGGGGTCGCGCAGTTCGACGAGGTTGGCGAGGCGCATCGACATCACCGGTTCGCCCTTCTGGTTGCGGATATCGAGGTCGAGCTGGACGATGCCGCGTTCCGGATGGTGCCGGGAGCGGCGCAGCGACGCGATGGTCGCTGTACCACCGATGCTGTCGCCCACCATCACGGGCTTCTTCAACTTGAGGTCGGAGAAGCCGAGGCCGCCCATCGAGGCGATGGTATTGAGGAAGCTGTCGCCGAGCATCCTGAGGCTCAGCGCCGCCGTCTGCCAGCCCGAGGAGGCGAGGCCGCCCAGCAGCGAGGCCCTGGCGGCATCCTCGTCGAGGTGGAAGGGGAAGGGGTCGAACTCGCGGGCGAAGGAGATGATCATCTCCTTGCTGACCGCGGTGTGGCCCAGGTCGACCACTTCGCCGACGCTGAGGTCCTGGTAGTGACGGCGATTCTGGGTGACCGGGTTCATAGCGCGTTGACGTATACGTCAACGCGCCGAGGGGCGGCAAGCGCGGCTTATTTGCCCAGTTCGAACACGGCAGTGCCGGAGACTGGGTCGGTGACGCCGAGGCCGCCGCCCAGGTCCTCGAGCAGGTCGCGGATCTCGTCGAGGCTGGCGATCATCTTGGGGCGGGCCGCGACGATATCGTCGAAGCTCTTCCACTTGCCGATGAAGCAATAGGTCCGCTCCCCGGTCTTGACCAGCGCCGCGTCGAGGGCGCCGGGCATCGAGGTGTCCAGCGACGCGCGCTGCAAAGCGATGAATTTGTCTTCCATGCCGGGCTTCACCCGGAACCGCACTGAATTGTAGGCCGTCATCGAGTCCTCCCTGATCCGCCGGCTGTTGCCGTGGTGGACAATGACCTTATCACGGCGACGCGACGGTGGCGCGGAGGAACCCATGAGCCAGTGCCAGGGCCGTGATGGAGGTCAGTGGAGCCCGCTCCAGAAGACGAAGAGCGAGGATTGGAACGCGATCCAGGCACAGGCCAGCGTGAAGACAGCTGCGCCGATGACCGCAACGGGGGTAGCGCGGG
>Ga0207674_10005678_pt1 | contig 14795 bp, 8 predicted proteins | sample KBSCornC72_FD_184303 | JGI IMG/M metagenome (GOLD analysis project Ga0207674, IMG submission 184303) | Corn rhizosphere microbial communities from Kellogg Biological Station, Michigan, USA - KBS Corn C7-2 (SPAdes) (version 2) | ecosystem: Host-associated > Plants > Roots > Rhizosphere > Soil ... | reverse complement strand
GCCCCCCCCACCCCCACCCCCCAGGTCGTCGTTCATCTGATCGACGGCACCTACGAGCTCTTTCGACACTTCTACGGCCTGCGCCGCGCCACCGGCACAGGCACAGGCACAGGCACAGAGGTCGCGGCGGTCGACAAGCCATTCGGAGCCGTGGCCGGCGTGCTCGGCACCGTCGTTCAGATGCTGGAGCAGGGTGCGACGCACATTGGCGTCGCGACCGACCACGTCATCGAGTCGTTCCGCAACGACCTCTGGCCCGGTTATAAGACGGGCGACGGCATCGATCCCGCGTTGTGGGCGCAGTTTCATCCCCTCGAGGAAGCACTCGCCGCGCTCGGCGTCGCGACGTGGGCGATGGTCGAGCTCGAGGCGGATGACGCACTCGCCTCCGCCGCTCATCTCGCGGCGCAAGACGAACGCGTAGAGAAGGTGTGCATCTGGACGCCGGACAAGGATCTCGCACAGTGCGTCATCGGCACACGCGTCGTGCAAATCGATCGGCGAAGCGGGCAGATTCGCGATGCCGACGGCGTGCGCGCGAAATTCGGCGTCGGCCCCGAGCACATCGCCGATTATCTCGCGCTCGTCGGCGACTCGGCGGATGGCTATCCCGGGCTGCGCGGTTGGGGACCCAAAACCGCGGCGCGCCTCATCGAGCGACACGGCCGTCTCGAGGATTTTCCGCCCGACGTGCTCGGCGACAACCGCGAATCGGCGCTCTTGTTCAAGACGCTCGCGACGCTTCGCACCGACGCCCCGCTGTTCCGTAATATCGATGAGATTCGCTGGCGCGGACCTACCTCCACGTTCGCCGCGGTTGCCGAACGAATTGGTGACGCGCGTCTCTTGGCGCGCGTTGTCAAGCTGCAGAATTCTTGACGCGGGACGTTTCGGCCGCCACGCGGTGCAAGGAATTTGTCACCCCTCCGGTGACTCTCATTATTGATTAGCAGTCCCGCTCATGGAACCCATAACGACCTTCTATGAGCAAACTCCTACGGACTGCTGTCGGCCCGCTCGTCCTTCTCGCTGCGTCGGCCAGCGCTGCACTCAGCCAAACTTCTACCGCTCGCGTCGTCGTGCGCGTCACTGCCGACGGCCTTCCCATCGCCGGAGCCACCGTCGCCAGCGGCACCGCGAACAGCGCGACCGACCGACTGGGTCTCGCGACGTTCACGCTGCCCACCGGTCGACGCACGTTCCGCGTCTCGTCCAGCGGCTTCTTCGCCGACAGCCTGGCGATGAATGTCGCCGCCGGCATAACGACGGTGAACGTCGCGCTTCGCCACGAGTCCGCCTCGCCAGCCTCGCGTGACCCCGGTGAGCGCGCCGTTGCCATGCGCGACGTCCGGCGCGGCGCGGATAAGGCGACGAATGTCGAAGCCACCGACCGGTTTTCGATGGACGAGCAGGTCGAGCGATCGCCCGGCTCGGTGTCCGAGTTGCTCAATCATGTCGACGGCGTACGCGTGCAGCCGCTCTCCGCCGGCTCGGCCGGCGCCGGAGTTCGGATCCGCGGTATGCCCGGACATTACACGAAGATTCTCGCCGACGGCCTGCCACTGTACGGCGCGTCCACCGAAGGCCTCGAGCTCCTCCAGGCGCCGGCACTTGGTGTCGAGCGTGTCGAGGTGGTGAAAGGCGTCTCGTCCGCCATCTACGGACCGAGCGCGATCGGCGGCATCGTGAACGTGATCTCGGCGTCGCCGACGTCGCCGTCGGAAGTGCTGGTGAACGGCTCGACGCGCGAAGCGTCGGACGTCGCACTCTTTCAGACGCACACCTTCTCTCCGCGGTGGAGCGCCTCGATGGTCGCCGGAAGACACTTCGCGAATCCGGGCGATCCCGACGCCGACGGCTGGGCGGAGATCGCCGGCTACAAGCGCATCGTCGTGCGCCCGCGTGTGTATTGGGCGCGTGACGACCGCAGCACCTGGTTCATGACCGGCGGCTGGGTGTCTGAGAATCGTCGGAGCGGGACGTTCGAAGGCGCGCGCCTCCCCGACTTCAATAAATACAGTGACGACGCCGACACGCGGCGCGGCGACATTGGAACGGTGGGTCGGATCATGCTCGACACGAGCATGTACCTCACCGTGCGCGCGTCGCTTACGCGCGAGTGGCGAGCCCGGTGGTTTGGAACTGAGCGCGATGCCAGTCGCCGCAACACGATCTTCGGCGACGTCGCCCTCACCAAGTCGCTGCCGCAGAATCTTCTCACTGGCGGCGTCGGGTTCGAGCGCGATCAATTCGCCGCGCTCGACCAGCGCGAGTTCTCGTACCGCTATACGACGCCGGCGCTCTACGGCGAGGACACGTGGACGCCCGATCCGCGCCTGGCCGTCACCGCCGGCGCCCGCCTCGACCTGCACAGTGAATACGGCGACTTCGTCAGCCCGCGAGTGGCAGTCGTTGTGCATCCGTCGGAGGCGTGGACGGCGCGTCTGGCCGCGTCGAACGGCGTGTACGCGCCGACGCCGCTCACCGACGAGACGGAGATGTTCGGCTTGTCGCACATTCGTCGCTCGAATCGTGAGGCCGAGCACGCGGCCGGGTGGTCATTCGACGCGAGTCACGTCGACGGAGCACTCGAGCTGCGCGGCGGGGCATATCGCACCGTCATCAGCCACCCGCTGATCCTGCGCACGCTCGGTGAAGAGCTTCAGTTCGTCAACGCCGACGAGCCCACGCGCCTCATGGGCCTCGACCTCTCGGCGCGCTATCGTCTGCGTCCGCTGCGCTTCACCGCGACGTATTCGTACATTGAGGGCAACCGTCCGGAGATCGGACAGCTGTTCGGTGAGGACTTCGAGGTGGATACCACGATGCGTCGTCCGATGCTCCTCAACCCGCGTCACTCGGGCACCGTCGAGCTGGCGCACGAGCGTGAGAACGACCGAGTGGTCGGCGTCTCGGCGCGCTTCGTCGGTCGCGAGGAGCTGCGCGACACGCTGTACAGCGGCAGCCGCCCATACGTCACGATCGACGCGCGGCTCGAGAAGCACATCGGTCCGACGATCTTGTTCGCGGTCGCCAAGAACGTCACGGGCGTGAAGCAGTCGCAGTTCTTCCCCCTTCTGCTCACCGCGTCGGGCGCCGCGGGTCAATGGACCCGCGACGCGTGGGGCCCGCTCGATGGGTTCGCGTTGAACGTCGGGCTGCGACTGAAGTACTGACAACCCCCGCTGTCATCCTGAGCTAAGCGAAGGACCCACTGTCCCGGGAATTAGGGTCAGGGAATTAGGGTCAGACCCTATTTAGAGAACTCGAAATAGGGTCTGACCCTAATTGGGGGCCCTAATTTGGAGCCAATGCGCCGCTTATGGGCGAGCGCTATGCAGTAGTCTGGCGATCCTCTTGTGCCCGTACTTGAGCGCCCACGCGCGGGGCGTTGCCCACGGTTTGGCGTCAGCCTCGACGGGGTCGGCGCCACGATCGAGCAACAGGCGCACGAGCTCCACGCGTCCCCAGCGGCACGCCCAGCCGAGCGGAGTACTCTCGAGCAGGTCCTCACGAACATCGAGCCGGGCGCCGGCATCGAGCAACATCGTCGCGATCCTAACCCGGTCCTCGGCCCGCATTTCGTGACGTTCTGCCGCGAGATCGTGTAGCAAGGTTCGCCCACCAACCCACCCTCGCGACGGATCACCGTGCACGCTCGGGTCCGCGCGCTCGAGTAAGAGGCGGAAGCATTCGATCATCGCTTCTCGCTCTCGCTTGTTGCGCCGCATGCCGATGTACAGCGGCTCACGCATCATGTTGTACCAGTACCAGGCGCCGCGCGGCTGGTCGATTCGCGCCAGGCATGTGCGGACGATCTCGGGCTGCCCCGCGCCCGCCGCGCCCCATAGCAGATCATTGGCGATTCTGCTATCCGGCCCGACAGGGCCTCCATACGCGGCCGGGTCGAGCGTGCCCGATTCCTCGGAATCCAACAGCTGACGCGCCTTCTCCTCGAGACCAAGAATGCCGACGGTGATCCCGTCGACCACGCCACCATAGCGCTCGACGAGCGCGATCATCTCCGCATTCCCGCTCATGTATGCGCGGTACACCGAGGAACCAGCCGCGTACACGTGCAAGTTTGGATCGGCACCGGCTTCGAGGAGGATCTTCGCCATCTCGAGCTTGCCGTGCGTCGCGCAGTAGTGCAGCGGATGTCCCGCGGACAGTATCGCGCCGTCGACGTTCGATAGATGGATCGGCTCGTTCGGGTCGTAACCCTTTGCCAACAGCTCGGAGAGTCGAGCCGGATCATTAGCCCGGACAGCCGCGCTCAGCTCACCTTCGGGTTGCCCGGTCCATTCGGCCTCCTGTTCCGAGGGCTTGGAACGTTTGGACTCTTCCTCCAGAATGATCGCCACGACGTCGTCGTACCCACGATCGTGCGCGAGGACCAACGCGGCCGTCGCGTCGCGGTGCGGATAAATGCCCGCTCGTGCGTCCGCGCCGCGACGCATGAGCAACCGCACCATGTCCGGCAATCGATCCAGCACGGCATAGTGAATGGCCCGATGCTCGTCGTCGCCGGCGACTTCCATGTTCGCCACCTCGGGCCTTCTCCCGATCAGCGATTCCACAGCCGCGGCGTCGTTGGCGCGAACGGCTTCCACGAGACGCCGCACGGTGACGCCATCGACGTATGCTTTGAGTTTCGGCCAACTCTCGAAGCCGTACGATCGGGCAAGCACGAGCTGCGCATCGTGCAATGCGAATCGTTCGCGATCCGCGTCATGGTACCGCGCGCGCACCTCGGCCACCGCGTCCGCGTCATCGGCGTGAAACGCGGCGAGCAGTTCCTTGGCTTGGCGACGGAGCTGGTCGAGGTCTGGGCGCGCCGCGAGCGTGCGACTCGCCGGAGCCTTTCGAGCGGTCATGATGATCTCCTTTCCTGGCCGCGCAAGACGGCCGTGACGCCCGGTGTCCGCTCGCTCGGGCAGAAAAGAGTCATCGAAATTGTCGACGTTCGGCTCAGGTGGACGCAGTCCTTTCCGCGGACACGGAGGCGTTCTGAAGCGCCTCCACAACTATACTCCGCCTGGAACGCTCCTGCGAGACTGCGGCGCTTTGTATCGACCGCTCCGAGGCGTCCCAGTGTCCTTCGGGCGGGCACTCCGTTCCGCGAGCGTTTCGAACGAGGAGTCAGCCCGGCGGGCTATTTGGCGAGTCGCTTACGCGCCGCGATCGCTTCGTCGTACCGCGGATTGAGCACGATCGCCGAATCGTACTGCACTCGCGCGTTCGCGACGTCGCCCTGTTTCTCGCGAATCATGCCAAGGCGAAAATGCGCGTTCGCCCGCGACGACGGATCGCTCACGCCGAGCAGCGAGAGGAACTTCCGAAGCGCGGCCTCGCCGCGAGTCATCTCGCGGCCGGAAATCGCCGCCACGCGGCCCAGCTGATAGATCATTACCGTGTCGTTTGGAAAACGCGCCAGCCGGGCGTCGATCAGGTCGAATGCCTCCGGGTAACGCTCGCGGCTCTGCAACAGCGTCGCGAGAACCGCGACCGGACGCGTGCTGTCCGGGAAAGAACGCATCAAGCCGCGGTATTCGCTCTCCGTCTGCTCAGGCAGCTTTTCCTTCTCGGCGATTTTTGCTCGCGCGAATCCGCCCGCGTAGGCATTCAAGCGGGTGAGACGAGCCGCCTCCACTTTCGCCTTGTCCACTCCGCCGCCCACCATGCCGGGCGCCTCGAGATAGAAGTCGACGCGCGCTTCGGCGGCCGCGACGCTCGACGAGTCGAGCTCGACGGCCTTGTCGTATTGCGGCCCAATGCGCCGGCCGATGATTCCTTTGCGAATGAAGTTCGCCGATACGAGCTGTTTCGTGTACGCGTGGCCGAGCCACAGGTGATATTCGGACCGAGTTGGGTTCAACTCGACGGCGTGCTCGAACGACGCCGCCGCGTCGTCGAACTTTCTGGCTTGCATCGCAGCGCGTCCTTCCTCGAACTGAACGCGCGCGCGTGTCGTGTCCTGCTGCGCCCTCACCACCATCACCGGAGCACACACCAGGAGCAGCGTGGCGACTCGCATCATTCCCTCCTCAACGCGGCGACCGGGTCGAGCTTCACAGCCCGGCGCGCCGGCAGATAGGTCGCGACCAAGACGACGAGCGCGAGGACGAGCGGAACCACCGCGAAGGTCAGCGGGTCGCGCGACGATAATCCGAGGAGCAGGCCAGATAGCCCAATCGACACTCCGAACGCCGCGACGAGTCCGATCCCGAGGCCCCACGCGCCGAGACGTCCGCCGCCGCGCATGACGAAGCGCAGCACGCCCGCCGGCGTCGATCCGAGCGCGAGCCGAATGCCGATCTCGCGCGTTCGCTCCACGACACCGGTCGCGACAACCGCATACAGCCCGACGGCGGCGATGAGCAGCGCCAGGCTGCCAAAGAAGCCCGCGACCATCGCAGCGGTGCGCGACGTCGAGAGGCCGCTCGTCACCGCCTCGGTCATCGTCGTCGCCCCGAAGGCGGGAAGCGTCGGATCGAGGCTGGCGACGACGCGTTTGACGTCGCGAAGCGTCGCCATCGGCTCGCCGCGTGTGTGGACGATGAGCGTCTCCCAATCGCGATACCGTTGACGAAGCGGCATGTATGCCCGTCGCTCGGTCACTTCGCCCAGCGTTGCGAACTTCGCGTCGGCGACGACGCCAACCACGGTGACCTCCGGCCCGGAGGGACCGCCGCGACGCACATGCTTGCCAATTGGGTTCATTCCCGGCCAGAAGCGCGCCGCGAGCGATTGGCTCACCACCATGACTTCCGGCGCTCCGACCGAATCGGTTCGCGCGAAGTCGCGCCCTGATCTCAGCCGCAAGCCGAGCGTGGGAATGAAGTCCTCGCCGACGACACTGACATCCACCCCGACGGTCGGAGTCTCCTTATTCGTGCGCAGGCCGTCCACGTAGAACGCCATCCCTCGTCCGTATGTATCGAACGGCACCGGGAACGCCCACGACGCCGACACGACGCCGGGAATGGTCCGCACGCGTGTGATGGCGTCGTCGTAGAATCGGCGGCCTCGCGCTTCGTCGTAACCTTGCAGACCGACGTTGACCGAGAGCATGAGGCGATTCGTCACGTCGAATCCGACATCCGCCTGACGCGCGATCCACAAGCTGCGCACAAAAAGCGTCCCGGCGACCAATAGGATCACCGACATCGCGATCTGGCTGACGACGAGCGCGTCACGAACGCGCATGCGAAGCTTGCTCGTTCGCCGCCGATCGCCGATGACACTCGCCAGCATCGCCACGATGTCGAAGCGGGAGGCGCGAAGCGTCGGCGCGAGCCCAAACAGCACGCCGGCCACGAGCGCGACGGCCGCCGTGTACGCGACGACGCGCGCGTCCGGCCGCGCGTCGAGCCCGACCTGAAATTGTAGATGCGGTACCATGTACCGCTCGACGCGCGCACTGAGCGAAACGAACACCGCGGCCACCGCGATCCCCGGCAGCGCAAGCACGAACGACTCGACGACGAGCATCCGCATGAGTCGCGTGCGCGACGAGCCGAGCGCGAGCCGGATGGCGATCTCGCGTCCACGCGCCGCGGCGCGCGCCAGCTGCAGGTTCGCCAGGTTCGCGCAGATGATGAGCAGGATGACGATCGACGCGAACAATCCCATCGCCGACGCCAGCGTCAGCACGCTCGACTTCACGAACGTCGGATGGTCGAAACCATTTCCGGCCGGAAACAGCATCGTGCTCAGCGAGGCGTTGCTCTCCGGATACGCCGTCTCCAGCTGTTTGGCGAAAAGCGACACGGCGCGACGCGTTCGATCGATCCCCCACCCGCGGTGCATCCGACCGAACGCCATCACCCAGCCGCCGCCGCGTCCGCGCAGGAGATTCGTCGATCCGGGCATCAAGACGTCATGCATGCCGGCCGGCGCCCAGATCTCCGGCCAGAAGCCGAACGTCCGCATGCCGCGGAACCCCGGCGCTGCGACGCCGGTGATCGTGAACTCGGCGCCGTTGATACGCACTCTGCGGCCGACGACCGAGGAGTCCCCGTGAAATCGCCGTTGCCACGACAGATAGCTGAGGACGGCGAACGCGTTGGCGCCTTGTGGCGCGTCGGCGGCGGTGAAGAATCGGCCGAGCGCGGGCCGCATGCCGATCACCGAGAAGTAGTTCTCGGTGACGACGTCTCCCCACACCATGTCCGCCGCTCCGTTCCCCGCGTCGGAAACGAGGTTCAGCGGCACACCGGTCATGCCGGCCAGATCGTCGAACGCGCCGCTTCGATCGCGAAAATCCTTGTAGTCCTCGTAACCCAAGTCGTGCGCCGCGCCGGATCGCGTGTCGACGTTGAACAGCGCGACCAGTTGCGACGTCTCCCGACCGGGTACCGGCCGAAAGAGCATGGTGTTCACGTAACCGAAGATCACGCCGTTCACGCCGATGCCGACGCCGAGCGTCAACGCGACGGCAATGGCGAACCCGGGACTGCGTCGCGTCGTGCGGATCGCATAGCGGAAGTCGGCGACGAAGTCGTCGAACCACCGTCTGCCGCGGCCGTCACGCATCGCTTCGCGCTGGCGTTCCATTCCGCCGAACGAGATCAGCGCGCGACGACGGGCTTCATCCGGCGACAGACCCTCGGCGACCAGCCGCTCCGTCTCCATGTCGACATGGAACAGGAACTCCTCTTCCATTCGCGACTCGGCACCGCGCGCGTCGCGGATGGAGCGCACTCTGGCTTTCAATCCCTTGAGAATGCTCATGGTCGCCTCCCGTCACGAGTCGAGGACGAGCGCCATCGTCTCGGCGAAGCGCTTCCACTTGCTCACTTCCTCGCCGAGCGCCTTGCGTCCGTCGCGCGTGAGTGTGTAGTAGCGCGCGCGGCGATTGTTCTCGGTGTTCTGCCAGTCGCTCTCGATCCAACCGCGGTGCTCGAGGCGTTGCAGCGCCGGGTAGAGCGAGCCCTGGTTCACATCGAGGCGGCCGCGCGAGATCTGCTCGATGCGGAGTCCGATGCCCCACCCATGCATCGGCTGCAGGGCGAGCGCCTTGAGGATGAGCAGGTCGATGCTGCCACGTAGGGCATCGGGTTCCTGCGGGTGTCGGACCGGCATGCCGGGGTTCCCTCTAGAAGTCGAGAGGAGTATTCACTTTGCTCCTCTAGAAGTCAAGAGTAGTCGGCGGCTGCTCGGCGACTCGGCGACTCGGCCGCTCGGCTCAGTCCATACGGATTGCGGAGAGTGGATCGACCCGCGTCGCGCGCCGCATAGGCGCGTATGTCGCCAGCACCGTCACGATCGCGAGCACCAGCGGAACCGCGACGAACGTCGCCGGATCCGTGGCGCTTACGCCGAACAACATGCTCGACATCACGCTCGTGAGCAGGAATGCCGCGACGGCGCCCATGGCCAGTCCCGCGCCGACCACACCGGCGAATTCACGAACAATCATCGCGACGATGCGCGGCGCGTTGGCGCCGAGCGCGATGCGGATGCCGATGTCGCGCGTGCGTTGACCGACCCAGTACGACATCAACCCGTACACACCGACGATTGCCAGCGCGAACGCGCATGCCGCGAAGGTGACGAGGAGCGACATCGCGAGACGCCGCCGGGCGAGCGAATCGTGCAACCGTTGCTCCATCGTGGCGACGTCGTACAACGGCAGGTCCGGGTCGATGCCTCGCAACTCCCGCGACACCGCCGGCATCAGGCTCGCCGCGTCGGCACTCGACGCCGTCCGCACGACGACGAACCGGCTGCCGATCGTGAATTGCTCCACTGGGAAGAAGGCGGTGATCGGCGGCTCGGCGTCGACTTCATATTCACGCGTGTCCCCGACGACACCGATGACGGTGCGCCATGGCCCGTCGTTCCCCTGGCGAATGCGCTTCCCGATCGGACTCTCGTGCGGCCAGAAGCGCGCCGCGAGCTTGTCGTCGACGATCACCACCTCGGGCGCGCCCTTGATGTCGGTCGTCGTGAAGAAACGACCCTGCAGTAACGGAATTCCCATCGTGCGGAAGTAGTCCGGACTCACGTACGCGCTGCTCGAGATGATGAGGTCCGCGCCCGGCGACGTCGGTACATAGCCCTCGACGCCGATCGGCTCCCAGGCGAGCGCGACGGAGCTGAGCGGAAGTTGATAGTTCGTGCCGACATGCTCGACGCCGGGAAGCGCCGATAGGCGCCGCCCGATCTGGTCGAAGAATCCCGCGACGAGCTCCGGCTTGCTGTAGCGCGATCCCGGCAACGACACGCGGAACGACAGCACGTGCCGAGGATCGAAGCCGGGATTCGCGCGCGTGATGCGCGCGTAGCTGCGCGCGAGCAGTGTCGCGCCGATCAACAGCACGAGCGAGAGCGCGAGCTGCGCTGCGATCACGTAACGCCGCAGGCCGGCGTGGCGCCGCGAAGCACCGGAGAAGGTGCGCGCCGACTCGGTCAACACGTGCTGCGGATCGGCGTCCGACGCGCGCCACGCCGGCACGAGACCAAAAAGAATCGTCGCCGCGAGGCAGGTTGCAAGCGTGAAGGCCAACACATGCCCGTCGATGGCGATACCCGCGGCGCGCGGGACGTTCGTCCCGAACGACCGAAGCGCACGCACGGTGACGAACGCCACCGCCAGTCCCGCGATACCGCCGGCGACGGCCAGCACCATCTGCTCCGTGAGCAACTGCCGCAGCAGCCGCGAGCGCTCAGCGCCGACGGCCGCGCGGATCGCGAGCTCGCGTTCACGCGCCGTGGCGCGAGACAACAGCAATCCACCGACGTTGCCGCACGCGATGAGCAGCAGCATGCCGACCGCAGCGAGCAAGACATAGAGCGCGAGCCGCACATCGCCGACCACCTGATCGATGAGCGGCACCGCGCTCAACGTCAGCCCGCCATTTGCGGGATAGTTCGCCGGGTACTGCCGCTTCATTCGCTTAGCGACCGCGTCGAGCTCGGCTTGTGCGCGCTCGAATGTGGCATTGGAGCGCAGCTTCGCGAACACGTCGTAATCCTCGCGATCGCGGATCGCTTGTGCGCTCGGCGGAAGGGGCAACGGCAGGAGCAAGTCGACGCGCTGAATGCCGTTCACGGCCGGCATGACTTCCTTATCGAAGGAGAAGTCCGCGTCCATGACTCCGGCGATCGTCACCGTGTTTCCGTTGAGCTGAATCGTCTTCCCGATCACGCCGCGATCGCCGCCGAAGCGCCGTCGCCAATACCCGTGCATGAGAATGACGCTTGGCGTCCGGCCGGGAACATCGTCGTCGGACGTGAACACGCGGCCCATCGCGGCGCGCGCTCCCCCCCCGAAGAGCGAAAAGAACGAGGACGACACGCGCATTCCATCCACGCGTTCCGGCCTGCCTTCCCCAGTGACGTTGAAGCTGGCGCCGATGGCGGCGGCGACCTGTTCGAACGCAGTCGTGCCGGACTTGATGTCGAGGTATTGGCCGACCGAGAGCCAGTCGCGCGGCACGTTGAGACCGGGCGACCGCTGCCAGACGATCGCGATCCGGTCGGCGTTGCTGTACGGAAGCGGACGGAGAATCAGCGCGTTGGCGACGCTGAAGATCGCGGTGTTCGCGCCGATGCCGATCGCGAGCGAGAGGATCGCGATCGCCGCGAATACCGGCGACTTGCCGAGCACGCGAACGCCATGGCGAAGGTCGTTGCGCCAGGTGGCCATACATCAAATTGTGTTGTCGGCTCCCGCGACGCACCTTCTGGCGACACGGTTTTCACTTTCCGAACCAGGCCTCGGACATCATGCCGTCCTATTCCGCGCGAAAGCTGGCACTCTGCCTCGCATTGTTTGGCGCAATTCACACGCGCGTGCTCGCCGCGCAGGTGGTGCAGACGGGCGACGTCACCAAACGCGGCCTCAAGCCGACTGACTTCCCCCGCGCCCGACAGCTGGTGCCCGGTGTCTACGCCTACGAAGCGCTCCGCGCCGGCGATCCGGGCGGCCAGATGACGACGGTGAGTCTCATCGTCATCAGCAATGACGGCGTCCTCGTCGCCGACGGTCAAGGAAACGTCGCGCAAACCCAAGAGATGGTGGACTGGATCAAGAAAACGACGACGCAGCCGATCAAGTACGTCGTGGTATGCTCCGACCACGGCGATCACACCGGCGGCAACGCCGCCTTCCCGCAGGGCGCAACGTTCATTGCGCACCCGACCTCGAAGAAAGTCCTCGACGACGCTGGACGCCCGCCCTTTGCGACCGAAACTGTCCCGCACCGCCGAGTCATTCACCTCGGCACGACGGACGTCGAAGTGCTGTTCCTCGGACGCGCCCACACGGGCGGCGACCTGAGCGTGTATCTGCCGAAGGACAAAGTGCTGTTCATGAGCGAGGCGTACCTGCACTGGCTCTTTCCCGCGATGCGGTCCGCCTATCCCACCGAGTGGATTCAGACGCTCAAGAACGCCGAGACGATCGACGCCGTATGGTTCGTCCCCGGCCACGGTTTCGTCGATGATGCGAAGACGCTCAAGGCCGATCTGCCCGCATATCGGCACGCCGTCGAGCAAGTCGTCGCGGAAGCCACGCGCCTTCACGACGCCAAGATTCCCTGCCCCGCGCCGCCTGCGCGCGGCGCTTCGGGTGGCACGCCGCGGCCGCTTTGCGATGCCGCCACGCAGGCAACTTGGAAGGGCCTCGAGAGCTGGACGCTCTTTTCCAGCCAGGTGGAGACCGCCATTCGTCGCGTTTACGACGAGCTGGACGGAAAACTTCCTTAGGCTCGGCGACAAGACATCGCCGAATCCCCGCTCGAAGTGGTCCGGACCGATCGGTTCGGACGACTTCCGCACGCGCCCGACCCAACTTCGCGCCACGAAACGTCGCGATGCCGGGCGGTCCGGACTTGCGAACCAGAACCAATAGCAAAGTGGGGCAGACTATGCGTTCCCAGTACATCATTGCGGTCGCGGCGATCGCGTTGAGCCAAGCGCAGGCGATCGCGCAGACGGACAACCATCCGAAGCTTCACGTGAATCCGCGTTGGGAGGAGTGTTCGTTCCAGCTCGACCCATCCCTCACCCAGGCCGCGTGGCACCAGTTCACACAGGAGGCCGGGCTCGTCTCGTATTTCCGTCCGCTGGCCGCCGCGCGACCGATGGGCCGCGGCAAGTTCGAGGTCTCGATGGTTCAGTGGCAGACCAACATCGACGACTCGGCGCCGGCATGGAACGACACCTTCGTGCATCCCGACTCCATGCACTGGTTGTTCGAGGGGAAGGGACTGAAGTTCCCCGGGCTCATGGCGAGGGTGGGTGTCGCGGCCAAGACTGACGTCGCCGTGTATCTGACGAAGAATCCTGGCGCCAACTACGGGTTCTATGGCGCGCAGGTGCAACAGAATCTGGTCGACGACGCGTCGCGCGGGTGGAGCGCCTCGGCGCGAGCGAGCTTCATCAAGATCTACGGGCCCGAGGATCTGGACTTTACGACCTACGGGGCGGACGTCGTCGCGAGCAAGCGGCTGACGATCACAAAGTGGATCAGCGTGTCGCCATACGCGGGTGTCTCCAGCTATCTCGCGATCTCGCGCGAGAAATCCGCGCTGGTCAATCTCAGTAGCGAGCAGGTGATCGGTGGCCTGGCGATGGTGGGCACCGAAGTTCAGCTGTCGAAGGCGCGGCTGGCAGTCGAGTACGATGTCTCGAGGGTGAATTCGCTTTCGTTGAAGGTGGGCGTCGGCCGCTAGCGCCGTCGCGGATTCGCGACCAAGCATTGGAGCCCAATTAGGGTCTGACCCCAATTAGAATACTCTAATTGGGGTCAGACCCTAATTCGGTTTTGCGCCACGCGGTAAGCGTTTCGTTGCTATTTTTCGTGGCCATGGCGAGTCTCACTCTCGACTGGCTCCAGCTCGCCGCCCTCGTCGGCGCCCTGCAAGGCCTGCTGCTCAGCGGCGTGCTGGTTGCGCAGCGAAGCAACAAGACCGCCAACCGGCTGCTCGCCGCGTTGATGGCGGCCTTCACCATCTATCTCGCGTCGACCGTCTACTTCTCCGCGGGAATCATCTACACGCACCCGCACTTCTTCGGCGTCGGCTACCAGATGCCGTGGATCTTCGGGCCGCTGGTCTATCTGTACGCGGTCGCGGCGAGTGACCGATCCTGGCGCTTCGGGCCACGGACCCTGATTCATTTCGTTCCGGTCCTCGTCACACTCGCCCTCGCGGCGCCCTACTATATGATGACCGGCGCCGAGAAGATCGCGGCGTACCAGCGGTGGACCGTGGGTGGCATGCCCAGGCACCTCGCGATCCTCGATCCATTCAAGTACGTCTTTGGCATCGGCTATTCGGCGGCGACCGTGCTGTATCTGAGACGCCATCGCCGTCGGATCGAAAACAGCTACTCCAACACGGCGCGCGTGAATCTCGTGTGGCTGCTCTGGCTGGCCGCGGCCGCCGGTTCCATATGGCTCCTCGCGACGACGCTGCGCCTGTCGGACGTCGGCTCGCGGCTGCGCGACGAGCACGTGTCGCTCGCCATCGCGCTGCTCGTCTACACGATCGGCTATCTCGGATTGCGGCAGCCGGAGGTGTTCAGATACGAGACGGCCGAGTTCCGCGTGCCCGAACAAACGGCAGCGTTGATCTTGTCACAACCTTCACAGGAACCGATCAACACCCCGCGCTATGAGCGGTCAGGCCTCGGCGATGACGAAGCAGCGCAGCTCAAGGAGGCGCTCCTCGCGATCATGAGCACCGAGAATCCGTGGAAAGACAGCGAGCTCACGTTGGCTGACCTGGCCACTCGTCTCGACAGCACGCCGCACAAGTTGTCCGAGGTCCTCAACTCGGAGA
>Ga0207674_10005677_pt1 | contig 14795 bp, 11 predicted proteins | sample KBSCornC72_FD_184303 | JGI IMG/M metagenome (GOLD analysis project Ga0207674, IMG submission 184303) | Corn rhizosphere microbial communities from Kellogg Biological Station, Michigan, USA - KBS Corn C7-2 (SPAdes) (version 2) | ecosystem: Host-associated > Plants > Roots > Rhizosphere > Soil ... | reverse complement strand
CGTTCGCGCGCGCGACCTCCGAGGCGCTGCGCGTCGTCGGCCCGGCGAACGTCCAGTGCTTTCGGGAGCCGGACGGCACGCTGCAGGTCACCGACGTGAACCCGCGCTTCGGCGGTGGCTTCCCGCTGCCGACCGCAGCCGGCTCGCGCTACCCGGAACTCGCGCTCGCACTCGCGAACGGCGAAGCGCTCGAGCCACGCTTCGGCGATTTCCGCGAGGGCGTGGTGATGACCCGCTTCTTCTCGCAGGTGATCCTCGAAGAGGTCGACGGAGCACTCGAGCCGGTGCAGCCGGAGGCGGTGCCCGGAGAGGCGTGAGCCGGCTATTGCTGCTCCTCGTCGGAGCTGCAGTGCTCGTGGGGTGCGACTGGAACCACTCGACGACCACGTCGAGCGGTGGAGGTCACCCCGGGCAGGCGGCGCGGAGGCCTCGCGTCCACCGCGTGGTCGTGACGGTCGTCGACGGCGACACGCACCGCCGCGTGGCCCACGTCCGCGTCCGTGTCGGGAACCGCACGGCGGTCTCGAACCGCTACGGCATCGCGAAGATCCCGCTCCGGCAGCGTGCTCCGCTCGTCACCGTCGCATCGAGGAAGGGCTACGCGACGCGCGCGGTGCGGCTCGCGTTCCACACGCATCCATCCTCGACGATCCGCATCTACCAGCCCCGGCTGCAGTGGTCGATGTACGGCGCAGGTCCGCGCCGGAGCAACGCACAGCCGGCGATCAAGCTGCGACCGCCGTTCAAGCTCGTGTGGTCGCGCGCGCTCGGGGGGCTCGTCGAGTTCCCGGCGGTGGTCGCCGACGGGATCGCATACGTCGGGAATGCGCGCGGCACGATCCGCGCGCTCGACATGCGCACGGGTCATGTCGTGTGGCGGCACGACACGCCGCACGGGAAGATGGCGTCGTCGCCTGCGGTGTGGGGGACGACACTCGTCGTGCACGGGATGGACGGACACGTGTGGGTGCTCCGCCGCAGCGACGGCAAGCTCCTCTGGCACTACACCGCCGGCTCGCCGATCGAGTCGTCGCCCGTCGTGATCGGCAAGGGGATCGACGTGTTCGGCGCGTGGAACGGGACCGTGACGGCGCTCGACCTGCGGACGCACCGCGTGCGCTGGCGCCGCTCTTTCGGCTGCAAGATCACGTCGTCGGCGGCGTACGCCGACTCGACGATCTATCTCGGCGACTACTGCGGGCGGCTGCTCGCGCTGCGCGCGGCGACCGGGGCGCTGCGCTGGTCGCGGGCGGTCAACGGCCGTGTCTACGGGACGCCTGCGGTCTCGGCCGGACGCGTCTTCGTGCCGAGCTCGACCGGTGGCTCGCTCACCGCGTTCTCGACCCGTGGGACGCGGCTCTGGTCGCGCGCGACGGGGTCGTATGTGTACTCGTCTCCGGCGGTCGCGCACGGCCGCGTCTTCTTCGGCTCGTACAACGGCGTCTTCTACGGGCTCCTCGCCCGGAACGGCCGCACGCTGTGGACGCACCGGACGGGCGGCCCCATCTCCGGCGCGGCCGTCGTCGTCGACGGCGTCGCCTACGCCGGGTCGTTCGCACACCGGATCCTCGGCGTCAACGCGGCGACGGGTCGTGTGGTGCTCGACTTCCCGCACGGCGAGTATGTGCCGGTGTCCGGCGGCGGCAAGCGCCTGCTCCTGCACGGGTACTCGCGCGTCTTCGCCGTCGAGGCCCGATGAAGCGCTATCTGATCGCCGGTGCGGCCGTGGTCGTCCTCGCGGCGGGCGGCGGGCTCGTCGCGTGGTACCTGCACGTGAAGCAGGCGTCGCGCGACGTCAAGGGCTCGTCGACGGTCGAGTTCGTGACGACGCAGGAGGCGCCGCCCCCGCCGCCCGAGCCGGGCATCGCGTGGCCGACGTACGGCCACGACGCGGAGCATCTCCGCTTCGGCAACGGAATCGCGCTGGCGCCCCCGTTCAGGCGCCTCTGGACGTTCCGCGCGCAGAGCCTCGTCGAGTTCCCGCCCGCGATCGGCTACGGCCGCCTGTTCTTCTCGAACAACGCCGGCGTGATGTTCGCGATCGGCGCGAAGAACGGGAAGCGCGCCTGGAAGCTCGACTCACAGCGGTGCGTCGCGTCGTCGCCCGCGCTCGACCGCCACGTCGTCTACCAGGCGTACCTGAACGGCCCGCCGTGCAATCGCAAGCCGAACGCGTCCCTGACCGGCGAGGTCGTCGCGTATGCGGTCGGCACGGGCCGGGTGCTCTGGCGCCGTACGATCGGCCCGTCGGAGACCTCGCCGGTGGTGTCGCGCGCGTCGATCTTCGTCGGCGACTGGGACGGCCGCGTCTGGGCGCTTCGCCGCAAGACCGGCAAGACGCGCTGGGTGACGAAGCTCCAGGGGCAGGTGAAGGGAGCGGTCGCGATCTCCGGCGACCGCATCTTCGTCGGCGACTACTCGGGGCATCTGTACGCGCTCAGCTATGCGAGCGGCAACGTGCTGTGGAAGGCGAAGCTGCAGCCGCGGTTCGGGGGCGCAGGCAACATCTACGCGACACCGTCGGCGGCGTACGGACGCGTGTACGTCGGTGCGACGGACGGGAAGGTGTACTCGTTCGGCGCCGAGAGCGGGAAGCTCCGCTGGTCGCAGTCGACGGGCGGATATGTCTACTCGTCGACCGCCGTGTGGCGCGATCGCGTCTACGCAGGCTCGTACTCGAAGCGCTTCTTCTGCTTCGACGCCGCGACCGGGAAGGTCCTCTGGCAGTTCAAGGCAAACGGGCAGATCTCCGGTGCGCCGACCGTGATCGCCGGGCGGGTGTACTTCGCGACGCTGTCGGGCCGGACCTATGCGCTCGACGCGCGCTCGGGCGCCTTGCTCTGGACGTTCCCCGACGGCAAGTACTCGCCGGTCGTCGCCGATTCGAAGCGCCTCTACCTGATCGGGTACGCGCGCATCTACGGGTTGGTGCCGAGCGCCACGCAGGGAACCGTCACGGTGCAGGAGCTGCGCCGCATTCCGCATCCCGGCGTCCTCGCCGCCCGCTACAGCTCGCGGAAGGCGGCGTCGGCGCACGGCGGGGTGCAGGTCTGCAACGTCGTCCTCGCGAGGCGAGGAGCGAGCCCGACGCGGTTCTGGGGCATCGTCCGGAAGGTGCAACGTGCCTGTGTGCGCTAGGGTCGCAGGCGCATGACGGCCCCCCAATTCGACGCGGAGCGCGAGGTCGACCTCGCCCGCTGGCGCCGCGCGGTGGTCGCGCTCTGGTGGCTGCCGGTCGCGGGGCTTGTCATCGGTGCGATCCTCGGCGTCCTCTACTCCTTCCGCGGCGGCACGAACTACAAGGCGACGGCGCTCATCTCGCTCGGCCAGCCGACGTCGCCGGGCGGCGCGCTCGTGCCGAGCTACGGCACGAACCCGCGGGCCGTCTCGCAGATCGTCTCCGGCGCGAAGTTCCAGGAGGAGGCGGCGAACGCCGCCGACATGCGGCCGGCCGCGCTCCGCGGTCACGTGTCCGTCGGGACGATCGGCAGTGCGGGCGCAGGCGCCGCGCGCACGCAGCCGTTGATCTCGTTGACGGTCACCGGCGCCCACGGCAAGAACGTGGCGGCGGCCGCGAACGAGCTCGCCGACATCGTCGTGACGCACACGACGGCGTCGTACGTCCAGGAGAAGATCCGGACCTTCAACGCGACGCTCAAGAACGTCACGGCGCAGCTGAACAGCATCACCACCACCCTCGGCGTCTACCAGGCCGCCCTCAAGGACGCGCAGAAGAAGAACCTCGATCCGCTGCAGCAGCTCGTGATCGTCGGGCAGGAGAACAACGCCGAGACGCGTCAGGGCAACCTGATCGCGCAGCAGGAGACGCTGCAGCAGCAGCTCGTCTTCGCGAAGCAGGTCGAGAGCGCGAAGGTGGTCGAGCCGGCGGCTGCGGTCAAGGCGGCGGCGCACACGAAGTCGACGTCGCTCGTCGTCGGCGGCCTGATCGGCCTCATCCTCGGCGCGATCGTCGCGATCGCGGGCGAGGGCCGCTTCCGCAAGGTCTGAGACGTGCTGGAGGCGAAGCGCGTCGCCGTCGTCGTCCCGGCGCACAACGAAGCGGAGCTGATCGTCGGGACGCTGGAAGGCATCCCCGGGTTCGTCGACCACATCTATGTCGTCGACGACGCCTCGACCGACGAGACGGTGGAGCGGGCGCGGTCGGTCGACGACCCGCGGATCGAGGTGATGGTGCACGAACGGAATCGCGGCGTCGGTGCGGCGATCGTGACCGGCTACAAGCGGGCACTCGCGGATCGCGTCGACGCGACCGCCGTCATGGCGGGCGACAACCAGATGGACCCGGACGAGCTGGAGGAGCTGTCGCTGCCCGTCGTGCGCGGCGAGCTCGACTACGCGAAGGCGAACCGCCTCTTCACCGGCAGCGCGTGGACGCTCATCCCGCGCAGCCGTTACCTCGGCAACGCTGTGCTGAGCTTCCTGACGAAGATCGCCTCCGGCTACTGGCACATCGCCGACTCGCAGGCCGGCTACACGGTCCTGTCGCTGCGGATGCTGCGGCTGCTCGACCTCGACCGCATCTACACGTCGTACGGCTTCCCGAACGACATGCTCGTGCACCTGAACGTGTGGAACGCACGCGTGCGCGACTTCCCGTCGCGGCCGATCTACGGCGTCGGCGAGCGGTCGGGCATCAAGATCCGCCGCGTCGTCCCGCGCATCTCGTGGCTGCTCTGGAAGGGCTTCTTCTGGCGGTTGCGGGAGAAGTACGTGATCCGCGACTTCCATCCGCTCGTCTTCTTCTACGCGCTCGGCTTCCTGATGACGACCGTCGGTCTCGCGCTCGGCGTGGTCGAGACGGTGCAGCGCATCGGCGGCCACAACATCCCGGCCGCCACGATCGTCCTCGTCGCGCTGCTCCTGATCTCCGGGAGCCAGTTCACGCTGTTCGCGATGTGGTTCGACATGGAGTCGAACAAGGACCTGCGCTAAGCGACGCGCTTAGCCTTTCTGCCGTGGTCGATGTCCCGCCGCGTGGCCGCGCCGCCAAGTGGTCGAAGACCGTTTCGCCGCCGGCGGCGTGGCTGACGGGGATCGTCGCCTCGTCGATCCTGATCCGAATCGTTCTCGCTCGGCATGTTGCGGCGCCGTGGATCTTTGCCGACGAGCTCATCTACTCCGAGCTCGCGAAGTCGTTCGCCGGCCACGGCACCTTTTCGATTCGTGGTGTGCCGACGCACGGCCTGGGGTTCGTCTACCCGATCGTGATCGCGCCGGCGTGGCGGCTCTTCGCGTCGATGCCGCACGTGTACGTGGCCGCGAAGACGATCAACGCCGTCGTGATGTCGTCGACCGCCGTCCCGACCTATTTCCTCGCCCGCCGTCTCCTTCGGCCGCGCCCGGCACTCGTCGCAGCGGCGTTGACGGTGACGGTGCCGTCGATGCTCTACACCGGCATGGTGATGACGGAGAACGCCTTCTACCCGCTCTTCGTGCTCTTCGTTCTCGCACTCGTACGGATGCTCGAGGAGCCCACGCCGCGCCGACAGGCGGCCGTGCTCCTCGCGTTCGGGCTCGCGTACCTCACTCGCGCCGAGGCGATCGCGTTCGTGCCCGCCGTCGCGATCGCTCCGTTGCTGCTCGCGCTGATCGAGCAGGATCGGCTCCGACGCGTCTTGCGTCAATACGTGACGCTCTACGGAATGCTGGTCGGCGGTGTCGCGGCAGTGGTCATCGCCACCGCAGTCCGCGGCCGTTCAGCGAGCTCGCTTCTCGGGGGTTACGCAGCCGCGACGAGTCCCGGCTATTCGGCACATGACGTGCTCCACTATCTCCTCTACCACGTCGCGGAGCTCGACCTGTCGTTCGGCGTCGTTCCCTTCGCGATGCTGCTCGCAATGTGGTTCTCTCCCCGCCTGCCTTCGCGACCGGCCCGGGTGTTCGTCGCCGCCTCGCTTCCGGTCGTCGTCTTCCTCACCGTCGAGGTATCGGCGTTCGCATCCGAGAATGCCTTTCGCATCGAGGAACGGGACCTGTTCTACCTCGCGCCGCTCGCCCTGATCGCGATGCTTCGAGTCGGTGTCGACGGGGACGCCGTCGTCGGCCGGCGAGCCGTTCTCGCGGCCGCACTCGTGGCGGCCGGCCTGCCGTTCTTCCTGCCGTTCCGACGCTTCGTGACGCCCGACGCCGTACACGACAGCTTCGCGCTCTTGCCCTGGTGGTGGTTGCACGACCAGGGAGTCGCGTTCGACAGCCTGCGGTGGGCGGCGCTCGGCTTCGCGGCCGCCTGCGCCGCACTCGCTCTCCTGCCCCGGCGCTACGCAGTCGTCGTGCCTGCTCTCGTCGCCTCGTACTTCGTCGCCACCACCGTGGTCGTCGAGAGCGGCTCGCACAGCATTCGGGCCGCGTCGCGCGACGCACGAGAGGCGGGAATCGGCCGAGCGGATCCGGACTGGGTGGATCGAGCAGTCACGGCGAACGCCTCGGTCGCCTACGTGCGAACCGGGTTCGGGAGCTTCTACACGATCTGGGAGAACGAGTTCTTCAACCGGAGCATCGGCTCCGTCTACAACCTGATCGGGTCGTCCGTCGACGCGCTGCCGGAGACGGTCGTCGCGCGGCGAGCGGACGGAACGCTCGTCGAGGACGGCCGGATCGTCCGTGCGGCGTTCGTTCTCGCCGACGCGTCGGCCGGAGTCAAAGGGAGAGAGGTCGCCCGCGACCCGGCGGTTGGGGCAGTCCTCTACCGCACCGACGGACCGGTCGTCCTGCTCGCCGACATCACGGGGCTCTACCCCAACGACACGGCTTCGGCACCGCCGTGGTCTGGCCGCACCGTCCGCTACACGCGTCTCGGGTGCAGCGGGGGCACGCTGTCGGTCCGGATCGCGAGCGACCCGGGCCTCTTCCAGAGTGCGCAGACCGTCGTCGCAACAGCGGCAGGGAAGCGTGTGGGCCGTGTTCGGATCGACCCGACCGGCCGCCCCACGTTGAGCGTGCCCGTCATCCCCGCTCCCGGCACAGATCGCTGTGCCGTCCGCTTCGACGTCGAAAGGACGCTCGTCCCGGCTCAGGTCGAACCGGGCAGCACCGACACCCGCGCTCTCGGCGCCCTGTTCGTGAGCTTCGACTATCGCGCCGCGTGAAAAAGGTTCGTAAGGAAACGCAGGATTTGGCGGCGCCGCCCAGTACGATCGTGCGAATGCCGACGTCTGTCGTCACGGGGGGTGCCGGGTTCCTCGGGACGCATCTCTGCGACCGCCTCCTTGCGGAAGGGCACCGCGTGATCTGCGTCGACAACCTCGAGACCGGGTCGCTCGAGAACATCGCGCACATCCGCGACGCCGGCTTCGAGTTCATGAACCACGACGTGATCCAGCCGATCTCGATCGACGGGACGGTCGACTTCGTCTTCCACCTCGCTGCGCTCGCGAGCCCGGTCGACTACATGCGCATGCCGCTCGCCTCGCTGAAGGTCGGGTCGTACGGCACGCACAACGCCCTCGGGCTCGCGAAGTGGAAGCGGGCGCGGTTCCTCATCTCCTCGACGAGCGAGGTGTACGGCGACCCGCAGGTGCACCCGCAGCCCGAGACGTACTGGGGGAACGTCAATCCGATCGGGCCGCGCGGCGTGTACGACGAGGCGAAGCGGTACGCCGAGGCGATGACCATGACCTATCACCAGCAGCAGGGCGTCGACACGACGATCGCGCGCATCTTCAACACCTACGGCCCGCGTATGCGCCGCAACGACGGGCGCGCGTCTGTGAACTTCATCCATCAGGCGCTCGAGGGCAAGCCGCTCACGGTCTACGGCGACGGTTCACAGACGCGCTCGCTCTGCTACGTCGACGATCTCATCCGCGGCCTCTACCTGCTCGCCATGAGCGGAGAGCACCTGCCGGTCAACCTCGGCAACCCCGATCACGAGGTGACGATGCTCGAGCTCGCCGAGACGGTGATCAAGGTGACGGGCTCGTCGAGCGAGATCGTGTTCGAGGCGCTCCCGACCGACGACCCGCAGATCCGGCGACCCGACATCACGCGCGCGCGCCAGGTCCTCGGCTGGCAGCCGGAGATCGATCTGGAGGAGGGGCTGACACGCTGGCTGTCCTCCTTCGGCAGGACTCCGGTGCAGACCTAAGGGTGCGGCGCCTCGGGGTCACCGTCGCCGTCGTCGTGACGGCGCTCGTCGGTGCGACCGCGCGCCCCGCGCATGCGTCCCGCTTTCTGCGCGTCGGCATCTACGACGAGGCGCAGACGCTCTACGGGCCGGTCGACCAGACCTTCAGCCTCTTCAACCAGCTGCACGTGCAAGAGGTCAGGCTGAACCTCTACTGGGGTGGTCCCTACGCAGTGGCGAAGACCCGCCCGGCCCACCCGACCGACCCGACCGACCCGGCGTACGACTGGGCGCTCTACGACCGCACCGTGAACTACGCGCAGCAGGCGGGCGTGCACGTGCTCTTCTCCATCTACGGGACGCCGAGCTGGGCGAACGGCGGGAAGGGGCCGAACGTCGCGCCGAAGACCGCAATCGACCTTCGCAACTTCGCCTACGCCGCAGCGAAGCGCTACAGCGGCAAGATGATCGGGACCGACGGGCGGCTGCTGCCGGCCGTCAAGGAGTGGCTCGCGTGGAACGAGCCGAACAACCCCGTCTTCCTGACTCCGCAATGGAAGAAGAACTCGGTCGGGAAGTTCGTCATCGTCAGCGCGACGAGCTACGCCAAGATCTGCAACGCGGTCTTCAGCGGTGTCCATGCGACGCTGCAGCCGAACGAGCGCGTCGCCTGCGGCGTGACCGCGCCACGCGGGAACAACAATCCGAAGAGCTCACGGCCGTCCGTGTCGCCGCTCGCGTTCCTGCGCGCGGTGAAGGCGGCCGGGCTCAAGACGTTCGACGCGTGGGCGCACCATCCGTACTACGCAGGCCCGTCCGACCAGCCGACGACGAAGCCCGTCACGGCCAAGGGCGCGCCGGCGACGGCGGTCACGCTCGGAAACATCAGCGACCTGATCAAAGAGGTGACGCGCCTCTACGGGAACAAGCGCATCTGGATCACCGAGTATGGCTACCAGACGAACCCGCCCGACAGGCTCTACGGCGTCACGTACGCGAAGCAGGCCGCCTACCTGACGCAGGCGTTCGCGATCGCGCGCAAGAACCCGCGCATCGACATGATGCTGTGGTTCCTGCTCAAGGACGACCCGAACGTGAACGGGTGGCAGTCCGGCCTGATCACCGCCCGCGGAGCGAAGAAGCCCGCATTCGCCGCCTTCATGAAGATGGCGAAAGCGGCTCGGTAGGGTTCGCGAGACTCGCGAGGCAGATGCCCGCCCCGAGCCAGGTGAGCGCGTCGAGCGGGATGCCTGCGACGATCCCGAACCCGTTCCACACGCCGAGTGCGAGCAGCACGAGTGCGCCGCCTGCGACCGCGGCCGGTCGCGACCCGCGTCGCAACGCCAGCGCGACGGGCGTGAGCGCCGCCGCGAGGAACAGCAGCGGGCCGAGCACGCCGAGGTCCGCGAGCAACTGCACGTAGGCGTTCTGCACGCCCCACGGATGCGCGGGCGACGGGAACGCGACCGCCGGCTGGTCGAACCTCTTCTTGGCGTCGGCGACGTACGGCGCGTACGCGAAGTGATCGCCCGAGCCTTCGAACCCGACCCCGAGCGCGGGATGGTCGAGGAAGATGCGCCCGCCGATGTAGGCGAGCAGGACGCGCTGGCGGTAGCTCTGCACGTTCGTCGACGCTCCGCCGTTGCCCTGCTTGATCCCGAGGAACTTCAGGCCGTCGGCCACCGCCTGCCCGCGGATCATGATCGTGCCGAGGAGCACTGCGAGCGCCGCGCCGGCGATCAGCGCGACGCGGCGCGGTTCGCGCACGCGGCAGGCGACGAGGATCAGCGCAGCGCCGAGCACCAGGCCGAGGACGGCATCGAACGCGCCGCCGATCACCATCCCGAGCACGCCCGATACTGCCGCGACGACCGCGATGCGCCGCGGCCCGCGCCCGGTCGCGACCACGAGCAGCGCCAGGAGCAGCACCGCGGCGGAGAGCGCCGAAAAGTCGTGGTAGTCGAGCAGCGACGGCTTGCGCCGCCCCGCGGGCGTGTGGTCGAGGTCGCCGACTGCACCGAAGAACTGCAGCACGCCGACCGTCGTCGCGACGACGCTCCAGGCGACTGCCGCAAACGCCGCAGGCATCAGGTCGCGCGGACGCCGGACGATCAGGGCGACCGCGGGCACGAGCAGCATGTATTCGATGAACTTGCCGGCAGTGACGAGGTGCGTCCGCGTCGGGTAGCCGTCGAAATGCGCGCCCCACGCCGTCCATGCGAGCACCGCGAATGCGAGGACGGCGACGACCGCGACCGCTCCGCGCGCCGCGCGGGCGACCGGCGCGCGAGTCAGCACGGCGGCGATGCACACGGCGCCGACGGCGACGTCGGACAGGTTCACATCCGCGCCGCCGAACGCGACCGAGGGCTGGTAGTGCCGGTGCAGGAACAGAAACGGCACCGCGGCGGCGAGAACGAACGACCCCGCTCCAGAGCGACCCTGCGGTGCGGAGATAGCCAACGCGCGGACTATACTGGCGCCCTCAGATGCGCAGCCGCGTCGTCTGGCGGCGTGTCGCGACCGCCTTTGGGATCTACGGCTCCGCGTTTCTCGGCGTCCTCGCATCGGTCGTCGCGAGCCGCGAGTTGACCAAGGTCGACTTCTCGCGCTTCGCGCTCGTCTTCGCCGTCACCGGCCTCCTGCAGATGTTCCTCGACCTCACCGTCGAGGAGGTCGTCGTCAAGTTCGGCAACCGGTACATCGCGCGCGACGACTGGAGCCGCTTCCATCGACTGCTGCGCGTCGCGTTCGTCGTGAAGATGGCGGGCGGCGCGCTGGGCACGCTCGCCGTCGTGGCCGCCGCCGGGATCGCGCCGTGGATCTGGACCGTGGGCGGGGTGCAGGGGGCGATGCTCGTCGCCGCGCTGATCCCCTTCCTGCAGGCGCCGGAAGGAATGGGCAGTGCGATCCTGCTCCTCCGCAACCGCTACGACGTGCGCGCCTGGCTGCTCGCCTGGTCGATGGGCCTGAGGCTCGCCGCCGTCGCGATCGGAGCGTCGTTCGGGCTCGTCGAGACGTTCGTCGGCATCGTGGTCGCGCAGGTCGTCTCGACACTGACGATGGCGGTCATCGGCATCGCAGGCCTTCGCCGCTTTCCCGAAGCGCCGCCGAGCGCGAACCTCGGCGACGACCGGCCCGCGCTGCGCGCGTTCGCGGTGCAGTCGACCGTCGCCTCGGGTCTCGCGTCGCTGCGCGGTCTCCTGCCGACGGTCCTCGTCGGCATCGTCGCGCGTCCGGTCGACATCGGCTACTTCCGTATCGCGCAGGCGCCGCAGACCGCCTTCGCATCGCTGTCGGCGCCCGTGCGGCTCGTGCTGCTCGCCGAGCAGACGCGCGACGTCGAGCAGGGCCGCGCCGACCGCGCGTTCACGTTCCTGCGCCGGTACATCGGCGGCACCGCGGTGCTCGGCCTCGTCGGCGTGCCGCTCCTGTGGCTCGCAACGCCGACGCTCGTGCGCTGGGTGTACGGGAGCCGGTACGTCGGTGCGTCGGACGCGGTCCGCCTCATGCTCGTGGCCGCAGCGATCCAGCTCGTGTTCGGCTGGTCGAAGTCGTTCCCCGTCTCGATCGGACGCCCCGGCCTGCGCACGGCCGCCCAGGTCGTCGAGCTCGTCGCGCTCGTGCCGCTCGTCCTCGTCTTCGGCGCGCTCTACGGCGCGACCGGCGCGGCCGCGGCGCTGATCGGCTCGTCGTCGGTCTTCGCGGCGTTCTGGACGTTCCAGCTCGTCAGGCTGCACGGCACGGCGTTGGAGGCTCCTGCATGAACATCCTCGTCGTCTCGGGGATCTGGCCGCCCGACGTCGGCGGCCCGGCCACGCACGCACCGGAGCTCGCGTCGTGGCTCGTCGCCCGCGGCCACCGGGTCGAGGCGGTGACGACGGCCGGCGCGAAACCTGCCGCGCAGAGCTATCGCGTGCACTGGGTCTCGCGCCGGCTCCCGCCGGGCGCCCGCCATGCAGCGGTCGTGGCAGCGGTGGCGGCGGCGGCGCGGCGCGCGGACGTCGTGTATGCCACCTCGATGACCGGCCGCACCGCCGCCGGCGCCGCGATCGCCAGGCGGCCGTTCGTCGCCAAGCTGACGTCGGACCCGGCATTCGAGCGCTCACGCCGCCGCCGTCTCGTCGGCGGCGAGACGGTTGCGTTCCAGGCCGGCGGCGGGGGTCCCGGTGCCGGCGCGCTGCGCTCGATCCGCGACTGGGGCGTGCGGCGGGCCGCCGCCGTCGTCTGCCCGAGCGCCTACATCGCCGAGCTCGCCGCGCGCTGGCGCGGGACGAGCGACGGTGTGACCGTCCTGCCGAACCCGGCGCCGTCGCCGGGAGAGGCAACGGCCGTCGACTTCCCGGGCGAGCGCCCGCACGTCGCGTTCGTCGGGCGGCTCACGGCAGCGAAGAACCTCGGTGTCGCGATCGCGGCGATGCGCGGTCTCGAGGCGGGCACGCTCGTCGTCGTCGGCGACGGAGAAGAACGTTCGCGTCTCGAGGGCTCGGCGGGGCAGCGTGTCCGCTTCGTCGGCGCGCGCCCGCGCGGCGAGGCGCTCGGGTTCCTCGCCGCGGCCGACGTCGCCGTGCTGCCGTCCGCCTGGGAGAACTTCCCGCACGCGGCCGTCGAGGCGCTCGCCATGGGGACGCCGGTCGTCGCCACGCGCGTCGGCGGCGTGCCCGAGATCGTCCACGACGGCGAGAACGGCCTCCTCGTCGAGCCGGGCGACGGGCCCGCGTTCGCGGCGGCGCTCGCGCGCGTCGTCGCGGACGACGAGCTTCGCCGACGGCTCGCCGCGGCGGCGGCGCCGTCGGTGAGCCGCTTCGCCGCCGACGCCGTGTACGGCGAGCTCGAGCGGATCCTACGCGAGGCGGCGGCATGAGCGCGAAGCCGCGCGTGCTGTTCGTCGGGCGGACGCGGTACGCGTTCCCGCTCGACGAGGCGCAGCGGCGGAAGTGGGACGCGCTCGGCGAGGTGCTCGAGCTGCGTATCCTCGCCTCGGGACGCTCGGACGACGCGCGCTTCGACCTGCTGCGCTCGGTCGGGACGAATCTCGCCGACGCGCCGATCTTCTACGGCACGCTGACGCTGCGGGTCGCACGTGCGCTTCGCACCTTCAAGCCGGATGTCGTCATCTGCCAGAGCCCGTACGAGACGGCGCTGGTGCTCGCCGCCCGCAAGCTCGCGCGGTCGCGTGCCGCGATCGTCGCCGAGATCCACGGCGACTGGCGCACGCTCACGCGCCTCTACGGCTCGAGCGCACGCCGCCTCGTCGCGCGGCCTGCCGACGCGGTGGCGCGCTGGGCGATCGGGCACGCGGACGCGACGCGGTCGCTGTCGGGTTTCACGAGCTCTCTGGTCCGCGAGCTCGGCGGTGAGCCGGATGCGGTGTTCCCCACGTGGACCGACCTCGGCGTGTTCGCGGAGGCGGAGCCCGAGCCCCTACCCGCCGAGCCGCGCGCCGTGTTCATCGGCGCGCTGCAGCCGTACAAGAATGTGGAAGGCGTCGCCGCCGTGTGGCGCCTGGTCGTGCAGGAGGTTCCGCACGCGATGCTGCATGTGATCGGCGACGGCCCCCAGCGGGGCGTCGTGGAGGCGCTGCTCCGCGACCACTCGACCAACGTCGAATGGTCGCCGGCGCTGCCGGCCCGCGACGTGGCCGCTGCGCTCGACCGCGCGCAGTTCCTCTTCCTGCCCTCACGGCGCGAGGGGCTCGGCCGCGTCGTGATCGAATCGCTCGCACGCGGGCGCCCGGTCGTCGCGTCACGCCAGGGAGGCATTCCCGACCTGGTCCGCGACGGCGAGAACGGCGAGCTGTACGACCCGGAGGACCACAGCGGGATCGCAGCCGGCATCGTCGCGCTCTTCCGCGACGAGGCACACCTGGCGCGGCTCGCGGCCGCCGCTCGCCCGTCGGTCGAGTCGTGGCTCTGGACACCCGAGGAGTACGCGCGCCGCGTCCGTGAGCTCGTCGACCTGGCGGCGGCACGCGTGTGAGGCTCGTCTTCGTCACGCAGGTCGTAGACGCAGACGACCCGACGCTCGGCGCGACGGTCGACAAGATCGCAGCACTCGCGCCGCTCGTCGACGAGCTCGTGGTGCTCGCTCTCACAGCGCGCCCGACGGAGCTGCCCGCGAACGTGCGCGTGCGGACGTTCGGCGGCGGCACGCAGCTCGGACGCACCGTGCGGCTCGTCACCGCGCTCGCGCGCGAGCGGCCTTCGGCAGTTCTCGCGCACATGGTCCCGATCTACGCCGTCCTCGCCGCGCTCGTGACGAAGCCGCGCCGCGTGCCGCTCCTGCTCTGGTTCACCCACTGGCGCGCGTCGCGACTGCTGCGCCTGGCCGAGCGGCTCTCGACGCGCGTCGTCAGCGTCGACGAGCGCTCGTTCCCACTGCGGTCGAAGAAGCTCGTCGTGGTCGGGCACGGGATCACGATCGGCCCTCCCGTCCCCGCGCGGCCCGACGACGGCGTGCTCCGGCTCGTCGCGCTCGGACGCACCTCACCGGCGAAAGGCCTCGAGACGATCGTCGCTGCGGTCGCGTCGCTCGACGGCGTCGGGCTCGAGATCCGCGGGCCGTCGCTCACCGACGAGGAGCGCCGTCACCGCGCGCAGCTCGTCGCGAGCGGCGCGCGGGTCGAAGAGCCGATGCCCCGCTCGAGGATCGGCGAGGTGTACGCAGCGGCCGACGTGCTCGTGAACAACATGCGCGTCGGGGCGCTCGACAA
>Ga0207674_10005675_pt1 | contig 14798 bp, 12 predicted proteins | sample KBSCornC72_FD_184303 | JGI IMG/M metagenome (GOLD analysis project Ga0207674, IMG submission 184303) | Corn rhizosphere microbial communities from Kellogg Biological Station, Michigan, USA - KBS Corn C7-2 (SPAdes) (version 2) | ecosystem: Host-associated > Plants > Roots > Rhizosphere > Soil ... | reverse complement strand
GATGCTCGAGGACATCGCGATCCTCACCGGCGGCGAGATGATCAGCGAGGATCTCGGCATCAAGCTCGAGAGCGTCACGCTGAACATGCTCGGCCAGGCGAAGCGCGTCACGATCGACAAGGACAACACCACGATCGTCGACGGGAACGGCACCCGCGAGAACATCGAGGCTCGAGTCGGCGCGATTCGTCAGCAAATCGAGACCACGACGTCCGACTATGACCGCGAGAAGCTGCAGGAGCGGCTGGCCAAGCTCGCCGGCGGCGTTGCGGTGATCAAGGTCGGCGGCGCGTCCGAGGTCGAGGTGAAGGAACGCAAGGACCGCGTCGACGACGCGCTCCACGCGACCCGCGCCGCGGTCGAGGAAGGCATCGTCCCCGGCGGCGGTACCGCGCTGCTCTATGCCGCCAGGGCTCTCGAGGGCCTCAAGGGCGAGAACGACGACCAGACTCGCGGCATCGACATCATCCGCAAGGCGCTCCAGTCGCCGGTGCGGCAGATCGCCGAGAACGCCGGTCACGATGGCGCGGTTGTCGCCGGCAAGCTGATCGACGGCAAAGACGAGACGCTCGGCTTCAACGCTCAGACCGAGCAATATGAGAACCTCGTAAAGTCGGGCGTGATCGATCCGACCAAGGTCGTCCGCGCGGCTCTGCAGGACGCGGCTTCCGTTGCGGGCCTGCTGATCACCACCGAGGCGACGATCGCCGAGCTGCCGGAAGACAAGCCGGCTCCGGCGATGGCCGGCGGCGGCATGGGCGGAATGGACTTCTAAGCCAGTCCGCTACTGAGTGTTGGAAGGGCCGGAGGCATTCGCTTCCGGCCCTTCTTCATTTTGGGCCATGGAGTTGAGCATGTCTTCGGCCTCGTTGAGCTGTTCGGATTGATGCTCGGTCGGCGCCGGCGGGCGGCTGTCATGACAGGCTGCGAGGAGCAGCAACATGGATACAGAGAAATATTTCACTCGGCCAAAGTACCACTTTGGCCGAACATAAAAAAAGGGCCGCTCTTGAAGAGCGGCCCTCCTCTAAGTCGTTGTAAGCGAAGCTTACTTGTTCTCGACGGCGTTCTGCGCGTTGTCGACGGCGTTGCCGGCGTTCTCAACGGAGTTGCCGGCCGCGTTCAGCGCCTCGTCGGCGTTCGCGGTGACGTCGTTGCCGGCGGCGTTGACGTCGGTCGAAGCGGTGTTCTCGACCGCAGTCTCGTTCGCCGCATTGTTGTCGGCGTTGCTCTTGTTGCAGGCGGCCAGGCCAAGCGCGAGGACCGCAGCAGTCACGATCGCAACCTTCTTCATGTCGCTTTCACTCCCTTCTGAAATGCCCCTGGGGTGGGCACCAACCCGGACCTGACCGCTTGCGAGTCGGCTCAGGCCAGATCGGCGGCAATAGCGACAATCCCTAGCCGTGCACAAGGGATTATTTTCAAAGGCCGAATTGACCATATAAAGATATCTTTATATCCTTATGCGGTGACTGCAGAACTGCCGCTCGCCGACCGATTCCAGGCGCTTGCCGACCCGACGCGGCTGCGCATCGTCGCGCTGTTGCGGCTGATGGAGCTGTCGGTCGGAGAGCTCGCCCAGGTTCTGGGCCAAAGCCAACCGCGGGTTTCGCGTCACCTGAAGATCCTTGCCGACGCCGGCGTGTTGGAACGGCGCAAGGAGGGAAGCTGGGTGTTCCTGACACTTGCCCAGGTGGAGCGGGTCGAGCCCTTGTTCGCGCTGCTCGATGCTTGGGCGGACGGATCGACACAGGCGCTGTTTGCGTCCGATTCGGCCCGGACCGAATCAATCCGCGCCGAACGGGCCGAGGCCGCCAACCGCTATTTCGCCGGGCACGCCGAGGTGTGGGACCAGATTCGCTCACTCCATGTCGCAGAATCGGAAGTCGAGCGCGCGATCGATCGCGCGCTCGGCAATCGTCCGCTCGGCCGCCTCGTCGACGTCGGGACGGGCACGGGGCGGATGATCGAGCTGTTCGCTCCCCGTGCCGCGCACGCGATCGGAATCGACCGCTCGTCGGACATGCTCCGCCTCGCCCGAGTGAAGCTCGAGGCGGCCGGCATCGCGTCCAGTCTCCGGCAGGGCGACATGTATGCGCTCCCCCTTGCCGACCAGAGCGCCGACAGCGTGATCATCCACCAGGTGCTGCATTACGCGCACTCGCCTGCATCGGCCGTTTCGGAGGCAGCGCGGGTGCTCGCGCCGGGAGGCACCCTCCTGGTCGTCGATTTTGCAGCCCATGAGCGCGAAGAGCTGCGCACCACCGATGCCCACATCCGCCTAGGCTTCGAGGACGAGGTGATGGCCGGCTGGTTCGCCGCGGCCGGTCTCGAGATCGACTGCATCGAGCATCTCGAAGGCGGCGAGCTGACCGTCACGCTGTGGCGCGGCCTCAAGTCGGCGATCCCGCAGCGGAGGGCCGCATGAACGCGTTCGAGAGCCTCAGCCGCCACCTGCCCTTGTTCGCCGAGGCCCGCGGCGACATCGCGGTCAGCTTCGAATTCTTCCCGCCCAAGACGGAGAAGATGGAGCAGACGCTGTGGGAGTCGATCAAGACTCTCGAGCCGCTGCGACCCCGCTTCGTCTCAGTCACCTATGGCGCCGGCGGGTCGACGCGGGAGCGCACACACGCGACCGTCGAGCGGATTCTCCGGGAGACGCAGCTCACTCCGGCGGCGCACCTCACCTGCGTTGGCGCGTCTCGGGAGGAGGTCGACGAGGTAGCGCGCGGTTATTGGCGTGCAGGCGTGCGGCACATCGTCGCGCTGCGCGGCGATTCGCCGGAGCCCGGCGCGAAGTATCAGCCGCACCCGGCCGGCTATCGCGACGCTGCAGACTTGGTGGCTGGCTTGAAGCAAGTTGCTCCGTTCGACATCTCGGTGGCGGCCTACCCGGAGGTGCACCCGGATTCGTCGACTCAGGCCTTCGACCTCGAGAATCTCAAGCGAAAGGTCGATGCCGGCGCGGACCGCGCAATCACGCAGTTCTTCTTTTCTGCGGACTGTTTCTTCCGCTTCCGCGACGCTGCGGCGGCCGCCGGAATCAATGCCGAGATCGTGCCCGGAATCCTGCCGGTGTCGAACGTCGCGACCACGCGCCGTTTCGCCCAGACCTGCGGCGCGAGCATTCCGCAATGGCTGGATGGCCTCTTCGAGGGCCTGGACGATCTCCCTGCTGCTCGCCAACTGATCGCAGCGACCGTCGCCGCGGAACTCTGTGGGCAGCTCTACGCGGGCGGCGTCCGCAACTTCCATTTCTATACGCTCAATCGCGCGGAGCTCAGCTACGCGATCTGTCACCTCCTCGGCGTAAGGGCCAAACAATGACTGCATCTCAGACCCTCCGCGCGGAAGCGGCCAAGCGTATCCTGATAAAGGATGGCGCCTACGGCACGCAGGTGCAGGCACGGCGGCTTGCAAGCGCCGATTATTGCGGCGGCCTCGACCTCGTGAAGGACCAGCGCGGCAACAACGACCTGCTCAACATGACCAGGCCGGACATCGTCCGCGCGATCTGCGAGAGCTTCGCCGACGCCGGCGCCGAGATCCTCGCGACCAACAGTTTCAACGCCAACGCGATCAGCCAGGCGGATTACGGCGCTGAGGCGCTCGTCGGCGACATCAACCGCGCCGCGGCGCGGATCACACGCGAGGTCGCCGACCGTGACGGGAAGCAGCGCTGGGTCGCTGGAGCGCTCGGGCCGACCAACAAGACGCTTTCGCTGTCGCCCAACGTCAACGACCCCGCTTTCCGCGAGGTCGATTTCGACCAAGTCAAGGCCGTCTATCGCGAGCAGATCGACGCGTTGGTCGAGGGCGGCGTCGATTTCATCCTGGTCGAGACGATCTTCGACACGCTGAATGCCAAGGCGGCGATCATGGCCACGCTGGAGGCCGAACAGAATCTCGGTCGCGAGCTGCCGCTGATGATCTCGATGACCCTGACGGACCTTAGCGGCCGAAACTTGTCCGGCCACACGGTCGAGGCCTTCTGGGCATCGGTGCGTCATGCGCGGCCGGTGACCATCGGCCTCAATTGCTCGTTTGGCGCTGCACAGCTCCGGCCGCACCTGACCGCATTATCCTCCATCGCGGACACTCTTGTGATGGCCTATCCCAATGCCGGGCTTCCGAACGAGCTCGGCGAATATGACGAGGCTGCCGAACAGACCGCAGCCCAAGTCTGCGACTGGGCCCAAAACGGTCTAGTCAACATCGTCGGCGGCTGTTGCGGGACGACTCCCCTGCATATCGCCGCAATTGCCGGGGCGGTGCGCGATTGCACGCCGCGCGCCGTCCCGGCCGGGAGCTCCGGCACCTTGCTCGCCGGCCTCGAACCCATGCTCATTGCCGCTTGAACCGATGGAAATGACACGCGTGAACGAAGCCGGCGCGGGTGCGCGCTTTGTGAATATCGGCGAGCGCTGCAACGTCACCGGCTCCGCTCGTTTCAAGAAACTGATCCTCGCGGCCGATTATGACGCCGCGGTGGAGGTCGCGCGCGACCAGGTCGAGAACGGTGCGCAGATCGTCGACGTCAACATGGATGAGGCGCTGCTCGACTCCGAAGCGGCGATGACGACATTTCTGAAGCGGATCGCCGCCGAACCGGACATCGCCCGCGTACCCGTGATGATCGACAGCTCGAAGTGGAGCGTGATCGAGGCAGGTCTCAAGTGCGTCTCGGGCAAGCCGATCGTCAATTCGATCTCGATGAAGGAGGGCGAGGGGCCGTTCTTAGAACTTGCCCGCAAGTGCCGTTCCTATGGCGCCGCCGTCGTCGTGATGGCGTTCGACGAGGTCGGCCAAGCGGACACCGTCGACCGCAAGATTCAGATTTGCGAACGTGCCTACAGGCTGCTTGTCACCGATGGCACCGATCCGAACGACATCGTCTTCGACCCGAACATCTTCGCTGTGGCGACGGGAATCGAGGAACATCGCCGCTACGCGCTCGATTTCATCGAAGCGGCAAAGGAAATCCGCCGCCGCTGCCCCGGAACCCACATCTCCGGCGGGCTCTCCAACTTGAGCTTCTCGTTCCGTGGCAACGAGCCTGTGCGCCGCGCGATGCACAGCGTGTTCCTCTACCATGCGATCCCCGCGGGCATGGACATGGGCATCGTCAATGCCGGCCAGCTCGACGTTTACGACCAGATCGACGCAGAACTTCGCGAAGCCTGCGAGGATGTGATCCTCGATCGCCGAGACGATGCGACCGAGCGGCTGATCGCGCTTGCGGAGAGGTATAAGGGAACCGACGAAGCCGAGGAGAAGAAGCTCGCCGAATGGCGCTCATTGCCGGTCGGCGAACGGCTGTCCTACGCGCTGGTCAAGGGCATCGACGCACATATCGTCGACGACACCGAGGAAGCTCGCCAGCAGTTCGACCGGCCGATCGAAGTGATCGAAGGCCCTCTGATGGACGGCATGAACGTCGTCGGCGACCTGTTCGGATCGGGCAAGATGTTCTTGCCGCAGGTCGTGAAGTCGGCTCGCGTGATGAAGCGCGCCGTCGCCCACCTCATTCCGTTCATCGAGGCGGAGAAGGAGAAGACCGGAGCGACGCAGGGCAAGGGCCGGATCGTGATGGCGACGGTGAAGGGAGACGTCCACGACATCGGCAAGAACATCGTCGGCGTGGTCCTGCAGTGCAACGGGTTCGAGGTGATTGACCTCGGCGTGATGGTGCCGTGGCAGGACATCCTTAAAGCCGCCAACGACAACCAGGCTGACATGATCGGCCTTTCGGGCTTGATCACGCCCTCGCTCGACGAGATGGTGACCGTGGCCGGAGAGATGCAGCGGCTGGGACTCAAGACGCCACTGCTCATCGGGGGAGCGACAACGAGCAAGGCGCACACCGCGCTGCGCATCGATCCTGCTTATGAAGGCCCAGTGATCCACGTCCTCGACGCGAGCCGCGCGGTGGGCGTTGCTTCGAACCTGGTGTCGGATACGCAGCGCGAGCCGCTGATCGCGACCACCGCCGCGGATTATGACAAGCTCCGCAAGTCTCGAGAGCGCAGCGGACAGAGCGAGCTGTCGAACCTGGACGATGCGCGCAGCAACGGCTTTCCGTACGATCCGTCAGGCCAGGCGCCGGCGCCTGCCTATCCCGGGCTGCACCACATCGGCGAATGGCCGCTCGCCGACCTCCGCGCATCGATCGACTGGACGCCTTTCTTCCGCGCCTGGGAACTCGCCGGCACTTATCCCACGATCCTCGAGGACGCCGTCGTCGGCGAGAGCGCGACGAGCCTGTTCAACGACGCGCAGGCAATGCTCGACCAGCTGATCGCCGAGCGCTGGGTCACGCCCAAGGCGACCGTTGGCCTATGGCGCTGCAAGCGCGAAGGCGACGATGTCCTCGTCCTGGCGGGGAACGACTGGACTCGGCTGCCCTTCCTCCGGCAGCAGGTGAAGAAGCGCGAGGGCAGGGCCAACATGTGCCTTGCCGACTTCATTTCGCGGGACGGCGAGGACTGGATCGGCGGCTTCGCGGTGGGAATCCACGGTCTCGAGCCGCACCTCGAGCGCTTCAAGCAGACTGTCAACGATTACGACGACATCCTGTTGAAGGCGCTTGCCGACCGCTTGGCCGAGAGCTTCGCCGAGGTGCTGCACGCGGAAGTGCGCAACCGGCTCTGGGGTTACGCCGACGAGCATCTTTCGAACGAACAGCTGATCCGCGAGAAATATCATGGGATCCGACCGGCACCGGGGTACCCGGCATGTCCCGACCACAGTTTGAAGCCCGTTCTCTTCAAGATGCTCGGCGGAAATCCCGGCGAGGTCACGCTGACCGAGAATTTCGCGATGCTCCCAACCTCGGCGGTGTCCGGATTCTATTTCGGTCATCGCGACAGCCAGTATTTCGGCGTCGCCCGGATCGGCCGCGACCAGCTCGAGGAATATGCCGCCCGGCGCGGAGTTTCGGTCGAACAGGCTGAGCGCTGGCTTCGGCCGAACCTGGATTAGCCGTCACCCTGAACTTGTTTCAGGGTCCATTCCACCAACCGCACAGAACGTCTCAGCAATGGATGCTGAAACAAGTTCAGCATGACGTTAGAGGTCATTTGATGCTGAGGCGCATGCTCTTTGCGTTTGTCCTGCTCCTCATCCCCTCGCTCGCCCAGGCGCGCGGGATCGAGCCGCAGCTGGTGGCCGAGGGGCCTGCGCCGGCGGGCGGCGAGGTGGAGCTCGCAATTCACATGCGGCCGGCACCGGGCTGGCACGGCTATTGGCTGAACCCTGGCGACGCTGGCCTGCCGATGAAAATCGAGTGGCACCTTCCACTTGGTTTTGCTGTCGGGGCTTTGCGGTATCCCGTGCCGACGCGGCTCGAGATCGCAGGTCTCATGAATTACGTGTTCGAGCGCGACTATGCCGTGCTCGCGCGGCTGAAAGTGCCGGCGGACGCACATGGCACCATCCCGATCCGCGCCGAGGCGCACTGGCTTGCCTGCACCGACAAGATCTGCGTTCCGGAGCAGGGCGAGCTGTCGCTCGACCTACCGGTTGGAAGCGGAGCTCCGAACCGCGCCGAATTCGACAAATGGCGGACCGACCTCGCTCAGCCGATCGCCACCGTCGGCCACTTCTCGGTCAATGGCGATAGGCTGCGCGTCGCGATCCCGCTGCCGGCGAGCGTTGCGGTTCATAATCCCTACCTGTTTCCGGTCACTGATGGCGCGGTGGATTATGACGCGCCGCAGAGCTTCAGCCGCTCGGGCGACCAGCTGATTGCCGAGCTGAAGGCGAAAGGCACGCCGAAGGCGTTCACCGGAGTCATTGCGATCGGAGATGATCGCGGCCTCGAATTCCAGGCTCTGCCGGGAAATGTGCCCACCGGCTCGCCGCTGGGCGGACCGGGCTCGAGCGCGGTCCTCTGGGCCGTCCTGGGTGCAATCGCCGGCGGCATCCTGCTCAACCTGATGCCGTGTGTCTTCCCGATCCTGGCGCTGAAGGCGCTGCACCTCACCCGGGCCGGCGAGGGGCCGCGCGAGGCCCGCTCCGATGCTCTCGCCTACACGGCGGGAGCGGTCGGCGGCACCGGGGCGCTCGGAGCGGTGCTGCTCGCAATCCGGGCTGCCGGTGAGGAGGCGGGCTGGGCGTTCCAGCTCCAGGACCCGCGCACGATCATGCTCCTGCTGCTTCTTGCAGTGGCGATCACTGCGAACCTGCTCGGCCTGTTCGAGCTACCCGTGCTTGGCGGTCGCGCGCAGCCGGCGGGGAGCTTCGGAACCGGCGCGTTGGCCGCTTTCGTCGCGACCCCCTGTGCGGGACCATTTCTCGGGGCGGCCCTCGGCACGGCGCTGCTGCTGCCACTTGCCGGATCAATCGCGGTATTCGCAGCGCTCGGCCTCGGTCTCGCGCTTCCGTTCCTCCTCGTCGCGTTCGTTCCTGCGCTCCGGTCCAAATTGCCGAAGCCGGGCGCGTGGATGGACCGCCTCAAGCGTTTCCTGGCAATCCCCATGGCGGCAAGCGCCGTCGCCGCGCTATGGCTGCTCGACCGCCAAGCTGGGCGAGAGGCCCTTCTCATCGGCATCGCCATCAGCATCGGACTGCTGTTCGCGGCGTTCGAGGCCGGACGTTTGCAACGCCGCAACAAGAGTGGGGCCTGGGGCGGCGCGCTGGCGGCGTTGGCGCTCGCGGTTACGGGGATCGCGCTGATGCCTGGGCGAGCGACTTCCACGCATCAGCTGGCGGGCGCGGAACAGTGGAGCGAGGCGAAGGTCGCGAGTTACGTCCAGCAGGGCAAGCCCGTTTTCGTCTATTTCACCGCTGACTGGTGTCTCACCTGCAAGGTCAACGAAGCCGCTGCGATCGACCGTTCCGAGGTGCGCACCGCCTTCAAGCATGCCGGGGTGAAGGTGCTCTCCGGCGATTGGACAAACGGCGATCCCGTGATCACGCGCTTCCTTGAAAGCCGCGGCCGCGCGGGCGTGCCGCTCTACCTCTGGTATGTACCTGGGAAACCGCCCGAGGAGCTGCCGCAGGTGCTCACCCCCGCGATGCTCATTGCCCGCGTTCAGGCCGTCCAGCGCCACTAGGCGCGCGGCTCCAGACCTTCTCCCCGCCGACCCACGTCTCCAGCACCTGAGTGCGCGCGAGCGACTGCGCGTCGACCTTGGTGGGATCGCGGTCGACCAGGACGAAGTCGGCCCACTTGCCCGGGGCGAGCGACCCGATCTTGTCCTCGGCGAATCCGGCGTATGCCGCGCCGCGGGTGTAAGCATCGAGTGCCTGCTCGAATGACAGGCGTTCGCTGGGAATCCAGCCGCCGGGCGGCTGGCCGTTGATGTCCTGCCGGCTGATCGCCGCAGACAGGCCGGGAAACGGGTTGGGCGATTCCACCGGGAAGTCCGTGCCGAACGCGAGCCTAGCGCCGCTCTTCAGCACGCTCTGCCATGCATAGGCGCCGGCAAGCCTGTTCTGGCCCAATCGCTTTTCAGCCATCAGGCGGTCGCTCGTCTGATGGACTGGCTGCATCGAGGCGATGATTCCCGCCGGCGCAAGCCGCGGGATGTCGGTGGGATCGACGATCTGAAAATGCTCGATCCGCCAGCGCCGGTCCTTGCCGTATTTGGCGGACAGGATCTCATAGACTCCGACCACCTGCGCGTTCGCTGCGTCGCCGATCGCGTGAATCGCGACCTGGAATCCATGCGAAGCCGCCGTGTCAGCCAGCTTCAGGAGTTCCGCATCCGGATGGAACTGCAGCCCGCGCGTGTCGGGCCGGTCGGCATAAGGCTGCTTGAGCCACGCGCCGCGCGAGCCGAGCGCTCCATCGGCGTAGAACTTCAGCCCGACCATCCGGAGCCGATCGCCGTAAAGCCATTTCGTCGGCGCTGGCACGGCCTTCAGCGAGCCGAGCTGATCGGCGTAGACCATGAACCGCACGTTCAGGCGCCCGGCGGCGCCGGCCCGCCGCATCGCCTGCCAGCTGCTCAGGGGAGTGCTCATCGCCCCGACGGCAGTCACTCCAAAGCTCAGCAGCACCTGCTGGGCCTTGGCCAGCGCCTCGTCGAGTTGCGGCGCCGAGGGGCGCGGGATGGTGGCCATGGCGATGTCCACCGCATTATCGACGAGCAAGCCCGTCGGTCTGCCGTTCGAATCCCGCTCGATCCTACCTCCTTGCGGGTCGCGCGTGCCTGCGGTGATTCCGGCCATTTTTAGCGCGATTGAGTTGCCAACTGCGGCATGGCCGTCGACGCGCGTCAGAAGCACCGGACGATCGCTCACCACGGCATCGAGGTCCGCGGCGGTGGGGAAGCGCTTGTCGCTCCACAACTCCTGATTCCAGCCGCGCCCCCTGATCCAGCCGGAGCCGGGGTTCGCGGCGGCATAGGAACGAAGCCGCTGCTTCAAATCCTCGACGGAGGTCGTGCCGTTGAGATCGAGCTGGAGGAGCATCAGACCAAGTCCAATGTCCCCGCCTGACGATTCAATCACATGGCCGTGCGCATCGATGAAGCCGGGCAGGAGCGTTTGACCGCGCTCGTCGATCGTCGCCGCCGCTTTCGGCCGGGCCTCGCCTGCGCGGAGCAGACGGATGACCTTCCCGTCTCCACCGATGAGAATGCCGGTGAAACGCTGTAGATGTCCGGCTGCATCGACCTGGATGCCGTTCACATGGTCGATCAGGGTGTCGGCGAGAGCGGACGAGGAGAGAAGCGCGGCGCTGAGCGCCAGCAACATCGAGGGTTTCATGAACGCTGGCTTAGCATTGTTCGCCGCGCGGTGAAGGGCTAGGCCGCGCACCGATGATGCTACCCCCTACTATCGACGACATCCGCGCCGCCGCAAAGCGGATCGACGGCGCAGTCATTCGCACTCCCATGCTGGTCAGCAAGACCCTGTCCGAAATCATCGGGGCCGAAGTCTGGCTGAAGTTCGAAAACCTGCAGTTCACGGCCGCCTACAAGGAGCGCGGCGCTCTCAACAAATTGCTCCAGCTTTCACCGGAGGAGCGGGCGAGGGGCGTTATCGCGGCTTCGGCGGGCAACCATGCGCAGGCGGTCGCCTACCACGCCAAGCGGCTCGGGATTCCGGCGACGATCGTGATGCCGGAATCGACGCCGACGGTGAAGGTGACACAGACGGCAGGCTTCGGCGCGACCGTCGTGCTTTACGGCGACATGTTCGACGACGCCTATGCGAAGGCGCGCGAGCTCGCGCTCGAGAAAGGCTACGTGTTCGTTCACCCGTTCGACGATCCCCAGATTGTCGCCGGAGCGGGAACGGTGGCGCTCGAGATGCTGGAGGACGCGCCGGATCTCGACACGATCGTCGTTCCGATCGGCGGTGGCGGACTAATGAGTGGAGTGTCGATCGCATCGCGCGCGATCAAGCCGGACATTGAGCTGATCGGGGTCGAGGCCGAACTCTATCCTTCGATGAAATGCGCGATCGAGGGCTGCCAAATGCCCCTCGGTGGCGACACGCTCGCGGAAGGCATCGCCGTCAAGCAGCCCGGCGAACTCACCTCGCGCATCCTTAAGGATAATGGGGTCGGCGTCGCGCTCGTCTCCGAACGCGATCTCGAGCGGGCCGTCGCCATGCTCGTAGGCATTGAAAAGACCGTGGTTGAAGGCGCGGGCGCTGCAGGTCTTGCTGCGATGCTGTCCGAGCGCGAACGGTACAAAGGCAAGAAGGTCGCGACTTTGCTCTGCGGCGGCAATATCGACACGCACCTGCTCGCCAACGTGTTGGTCCGCGACCTTGTCCGGCAGGGGCGCATTGCCCGACTTCACGTCGCTGCGCACGACCAGCCGGGAGCCCTCGCCGCGATCACCAGCAAGGTCTACGAGGCCGGCGTCAACGTCATCGAGATCAACCACAGCCGGATTTTCACGCGGCTTCCCGCGAAGGACACGATGATCGAGGTCGAGTGCGAGGCGCGCGACCCTGAGTCGATCGACGACGTCGTCACCCGCCTCGAAGCCGCCGGCTTTCGCGTGGAGCGCGCCTCGCTCGACTGATTATTGCGTAGGGTTCGCCGCCATTTCCCTGTCCTTTGACGGCACAGATTGGGACACCTGTCGATTTTGGCGCACCCGAAGTCTTTTCTTCAGCGTTAACCGGCCGCATAAAGAGCTGCGTAACTATCTCAGTGAGGCCGCGGGTGAGCGCACCATTTCGCTTTCCCAAATTTTTTGTCACCAACCCGAGCCCGTGCCCGTATCTGCCGGGCAAGGTCGAGCGGAAGGTTTTCACCGAGCTCAGCGGCCGGCATGCGAGCGAGCTCAACGAGGCGCTCGGCCGAATCGGCTTTCGCCGCAGCCAGTCTGTCGCTTACCGGCCAAGCTGCATCGACTGCTCGGCCTGCATCTCCGTTCGCGTGCTCGCAGCCGAATTCCAGGGCACGGCGACTCAGCGCAAGCTGATGCGCCGCCACGCCGACCTCGAGGTCAGCGCCTGCAAACCGTGGACCACCGACGAGCAGTATCAGCTGCTTCGACACTATCTCGCCGCGCGGCATCCGGGCGGCGGAATGGCCGAGATGGACGAAGGTGATTTCGCCGACATGGTCGAGCAGACTCCGGTCCGGACCTGCGTCATCGAATATCGCGAGCCGGGGACGGATGGACAGCCGGGCAAGCTCGTCGGGGCTTGCCTGACCGACCAGCAGAGCGACGGATTGTCGATGATCTACAGCTTCTTCGACGTCGGCCCGTCGGCGCGTAGAGGTCTCGGCACGTTCATCATCCTCGATCACATCATTCGCGCCGCACGCGCCGGTCTCCCCTATGTGTATCTCGGCTATTGGGTCGAGGGGTCGACCCGGATGGCCTACAAGACCGGGTTCAAGCCGCTGGAGCGCCTCGGCCGCGATGGATGGCGGCGAATGGACGAAGAGCAGGGAAGCCTGCCACTGAATGAACCAATGGTCCTTCCGACACGTCGTGACCGGCGGCGGCTCCTGATCGACGCCTAGGCGCCGATCCGGCCCCTCCGCACCAACTCGATCGCTGCTACGACGCAACCCGCGAAAAGGGCGCCCTCCAGTGCGGCCGAGACAAGCTGCGTGATCGCGCCGAACTGAGGCTCTCCGAACAGGCCGCCGATTCGTTCGACATGGAGATGCGAGCGCGGAAAATCGCTGGTCAGACCGGCGAGGCTGCCGAGGAGCAATCTTCCGCCGAGTAGCGCAATGGCAATGCCTGCGGCTGCGCCCGCGGAAGCTGCGACCAATGCCGCGATCCTCACAGACGGTGCTCGGCGGGCGATTGCCGCCGCCACTCCAACCGCTCCGCCGAGCAAGACGCCTTCCATCGCTCCCGTAATGTGGTTCGGAGCGCGGCCGATGAGCAAGGTGAAGGCGTCGATGCCGAGCAGCTTGACAAGAGATCCCGTGGCGAGCCCGCCGCCGGCTCCCGCGATCGCGAGCCACTGCCATGAAGGCGTCGGCGCGAACACTTCGATAGCCATGGCGAAGCTCACGCCGGCTGCTCCGATGATCCCTATCACCATGGTGATGCAAAGGAGAACGAGCAGAATGGAAAATGCGCCTCCGCCCGACGCCACGCCCTGCGACGCTGCAAGGAAGCCGTAGATCAGTCCGCCGATGACTCCGGCGGCGAGGCCGCCGAGGGTCCCCGCCGTGCCGTTGACGACGAACTGCAGCCAGTGATCCGGAATGACGTTGGCGTTGGTCGCCTCGTCGCTGCCAAGCACCTCGACGGGTGCGATGAAACGATAGCCGTGCTTCGGCACCGTCTCGATGAAGCGTGGCCGCCCGGCTTCGTCACCGAGCTGGCGCCGGAGCGTCTTGATGCATTGGGTGAGCGCTTCATCGGTGACGGGCACGCCGTCCCAGACTTCGGAAAGAAAGCGCTCCTTCGAGACCAGGCGCCCTTGTTCGCGTGCCATCAGCGCGAGCGCGTCAAAATAGCGCGTGTTCAATTCGACCGGCCGGCCGTCAGCCTTCAATCGGCGATCGTCGGTGTCGAGGATGAAGCCTTCGAAGGCGAACAGGGCCATTTCTCAGCAAAACCTCACGACGTGCTCATGCCTTTCACCAGCCGCTCCGGCAGAGGTGAGCGCGAGCATTCATGCATGGAGGTGGAAGAATGGCAAGCAAGGCAGACGGCTCCCCTGGGCCGCACGTTCCGTGGAGGCTAGTCGGATGGGCGATCTCCATCGGACTGCTGACGATCCCGTGGCTCGCGCGGTGGCCGTGGACCGCGTCAGACTTTATCGTGGCCGCGGCCATGTTTGCGATCGTCGGCGGCTCGTTCGAGCTCGCGGTTCGTACCTCCGGAAGTATTTATTACCGGCTTGGCGCCGCCGTCGCGCTCGCGACTGCATTCCTGCTCGTGTGGATCAATCTCGCGGTCGGCATCATCGGCAGTGAGGACAATCCGCTGAATCTCCTGTTCTTCGGCGTGATCGCGGTAGCGCTCGGGGGATCGGTCGCGGCGCGGTTCAGGGCCGCCGGAATGGCGCTCGCGATGACGATCGCGGCGGCCATGCAGGCACTGATCGGCCTCGCCGTCTTCGTTCTCGGGCTCAGCGCAAGCGAGCCGCCGGGGGCGGGCGGCGTCCTGGTGCTGATCGAGGTCTTTGCCCTTCCCTGGCTTTTATCGGCCTGGTTCTTTCGCACCGCGGCTCGGAACTAATCCGAAGGCAAATAAAAAGGCGGGGCCCCAATTGGCGCCCCGCCTTCTCCCCGTTGCCCCTGTTGGGAGACCTAGGCGACAGCCGCCTGAGGCTCGGCCGCTTCGCCCTCGTCGGCGTCGCGTAGCACGTAGCCGCGGCCCCAGACGGTTTCGATGTAATTGGCGCCGCCG
>Ga0207674_10005672_pt1 | contig 14803 bp, 13 predicted proteins | sample KBSCornC72_FD_184303 | JGI IMG/M metagenome (GOLD analysis project Ga0207674, IMG submission 184303) | Corn rhizosphere microbial communities from Kellogg Biological Station, Michigan, USA - KBS Corn C7-2 (SPAdes) (version 2) | ecosystem: Host-associated > Plants > Roots > Rhizosphere > Soil ... | reverse complement strand
CGAGGGGTCCTCGTCTACCACGCCGGTCCACGAGGGCAGGGGGTCACACGGCATACTGCGGGGACGACTCAGCACGCGGAGGAGGCAGCTGTGGCGATCCGCATCCGGAAGTGGGTGACGTTCCGCGAGGAGATCCTGTTCGACGGCGAGCGTGAGCTCGACGCGCCGCTGCGCCGCGCAGCGGTGGCCGTCGTCTGCACCAACCCCTACGCCGGCACGTGGTCGGACGACCTGGCCGAGCTGATCGACTTCGGCGAGCAGATGGGTGACGAGCTGACGCGCCGCTGTCAGGAAGCACTCGGCGCACCGGTCGAGGCCTACGGCAAGGGCGGCATCGTCGGCGAGCACGGCGAGCTCGAGCACGTCGCGGCGGTGCTGCACCCGAAGTTCGGTGCGCCGACACGATCGCTGACCGGCGGCGTGTCGATCCTGCCATCCGTGAAGAAGCGCGCGGCGATGGGTGCGACGCTCGATATCCCGGTCCATCACATCAAGGCGATGCTCGTCCGCTCGCACTTCGACGCCGTGACGATCTCCGTTCCGGACGCACCGGGCGCCGACGAGCTGCTCCTGGCGCTTGCCGTGACGAGTGCGGGTCGGCCGCATGCACGGATCGGCGGGCTGGCCGCGGCGGATGCGGTCGGCGAGGACGGACTCCGCTAGGCCACCGCGATGCGAACGGTCATCACGGGCATCGGCCGGATCGTCTCCGGCGACCTCGACGCTCCGCTCATCGATGGCGACGCGATCTCGATCGTCGACGGGCGGATCGAGGCGTTCGGGAGCGGTGTCGGCACGGGCGATGCCGAGACGGTCATCGACGCGAAGGGCACGACGGTCATCCCGGGCCTGATCGACTCGCACGTGCACCCGACGCTCGGTGACTTCACGCCGCGACAGCGGACGATCGACTTCATCGAGTCGGAGCTCCACGGAGGTGTGACCACGGCGATCTCGGCCGGCGAGCCTCATGTCCCCGGTCGCCCGAAGGACGTGGCCGGCGTGAAGGCGCTGGCGATCGCGGTCGCGAAGGCCTATGCCGGCTTCCGGCCGGGCGGCGTCAAGGTCCGCGCTGGTGCTCCCATCCTGGAGCAGGGACTCGTCGAAGCGGACTTCGCCGAGATGGCCGCCGGCGGCGTGAAGCTGATCGGCGAGATCGGCCTCGGATCGGTGAAGACCGGCGCGGACGCGGCACCGATGGTGGCCTGGGCCCGTGCCCATGGGATGGTGTCGACGTTCCATACCGGTGGTCCATCGATCCCCGGTTCGAACGCGATCGGCGCGGACGCCGTCCTTGAGGCGAAGCCCGACATCGCCGGCCACATCAACGGCGGCACGACGTCGCTGCCCGAGTCGGATATCGACGCGCTCGTGGACGGAGACAGTGCGATCGCCCTCGAACTCGTGCACTGCGGGAACGGTCGGACGGCGCTCTATGCCCTGGCTCGGGCCCGCGAGGCGGGCGCGCTCGGCCGGGTCATCCTCGGCAATGACGCACCGTCCGGCACTGGCGTCGTGCCCCTCGGCATCCTGCGGCTCATGGCCCACCTCGCGTCGCTGGGCGACGTCGCACCCGAGAGCGTCGTCGCGTTCGCGACAGGGAACACGGCGCGTGTCCATGGACTCGACACCGGCACGATCACGCCCGGCAAAGCGGCCGACCTCGTCATCTGCGACGCGCCGGTCGGATCGGTCGGATCGACTGCGCTGGATGCTCTCGCGAACGGGGACCTCCCGGGCATCTCGATGATCCTTGTCGACGGCTTGCCGTTGGTCGGGCGCAGCCGGAACACGCCCCCGGCCGGGCGCATGGCGGAGGTCATCAAGGGCACCGCGGTCGGTGGGGGAGGGCACTGATGCGCTTCGGGTTGCGGCTTCCGAGTTTCGCGCTCGGCCCGGAGACGGCGAGCCTTGCCGACATGGGCGCCTATCTCCGGCGGGCCGAGGACCTCGGGTTCGAGAGCGCCCTGCTCATCGATCATCTGCTCGTCGCGCCGCCCGCCTACCGGACGACGTGGCTGGAGCCGATCTCACTGCTTTCGGCACTGTCCGGCGTCACCCGGACGATGCGGCTCGGCACGCTGGTGCTGGTCCTGCCGTTCCGCGACCCGGTCGCCTTCGCCAAGGAATGGGCGACGTTCGACCTGCTGTCTGGCGGACGGTCGATCCTCGGCGTCGGCGTCGGATGGCATCCAGGCGAATTCAGCGCGCTGCGTATCCCGATCAAGGAGCGCGGCCGTCGGATGAACGAGATGCTGGAGTCGATCACCGCGCTGTGGGCCGGCGACGACGTGTCCTACGAGGGGCAGTTCTATCGATTCGAGGGTCTGACGATCGACCCGAAACCCGCCCAGCGGCCGCATCCGCCCATCTGGATCGGCGGGGGGACCCAGCCGTCGGAGAAGATCTACGGCCAGGCAGTCGACACGATCCGGCCGGTCCTGCGGCGGATCGCGAAGTACGCCTCGACGTGGGTGCCCCATTCGTCCGCGACTGCCGAGATGGTCGCCGGCGACTGGGCGATCATCCGCGAGGAGATGGCGGGTTTCGGGCGCGACCCGGACGAGATGACCAAGGTCTACTCGAACTTCATCCACGTCCTCGCCCCCGGCGAGTCGCCGGACAGCGCCGCTTCGCGGTTCCGGGTGTTCTCCGGCATGGACCTCGACTACTGGCAGGAGTTCTACCTCCTCGGTGAGGCCGACGCGCTGGCCGAGCGGATCCGCGGCAAGATCGAGGCGCTCGGCGGCGTCGAGCACGTGATCCTCAACCCGCTCGACTGGGATGTGGCCACCCTCGAGCGTATCGCGAGCGACGTCCTGCCGCGCCTCCGCGACTGACCCCGCTATGGCCGATTACCTGCGTCCGACCAGCCTCGATGACGCGCTCGCCGCGCTCGCCGATCGGCCATGGACGATGCTCGCCGGTGGCACCGACGTCTATCCGGCGAACGTCGGTCATCCGATCCCGGACGACATCCTCGACGTCACGGGGTTGCCGTCGCTGCGCGAGATCTCGGTGGCCGACGACGGCCTAGTCCGGATCCCGGCGCTCGCGACGTGGACTGATGTCGTCCGCGCCGAGCTTTCGCTCGCGTTCGACGGACTGAAGACGGCGGCCCGCTCGATCGGTGGTATCCAGATCCAGAACCGTGGGACCTTGGCCGGCAATCTCTGCAATGCCTCGCCCGCCGCCGACGGCTTGCCCAACCTCATGGCGCTCGATGCCACGGTCGAGCTGTCGTCGGTCCGCGGCCGGCGTGAGATCGCGGTCCGGGAGTTCGTCATCGGCAACCGACGGACCATCCGACGTGCGGACGAATTGGTGACCGCGATCCTCGTGCCAGAGCCATCGCCGACGGCCAGGTCCACGTTCCTCAAGCTCGGCTCGCGCGCTTATCTGGTCATCTCGATCGCCAGCGTCGCCGCCGTCGTCGACGTGGGAGCGGATGGGAGGGTCGCGTCGGCGCGGATCGTCGTTGGAGCCTGTTCCGAGGTGCCGCGACGGATCGAGGCGGCCGAGGCGCGGCTGGTCGGCGAGGTCGCCGCCCCGTCACTCGCCGCTGCCATCGAAGCGACGGATCTCGCCGTGCTGGCGCCGATCGATGACGTGCGTGGGACCGCGGACTATCGCCGCGACGTCGCGGTCAGCCTCGTCCGGCGTGCGGTCTCGGAGCTCTTGGCGTGACGACGTTCCGGGTCAACGGAGAGACCGTCAGCGTCGATACATCCCCGATCCGCCGGCTCAGCGAGGTGCTGCGCGACGACCTCGGACTGACCGGGACCAAGGTCGGTTGCGATGCGGGTGACTGCGGCGCGTGCACCGTCCGACTCGACGGCGATGCGGTCTGTTCGTGTCTGGTCGCTGTCGGGCAGGTCGACGGCCGCGATGTCGCCACTGTCGAGGGGCTCGGTCGTGACGGGGAGCTGGCACCGGTCCAGGCCGCGTTCATCCGGTGCGGCGGCGCGCAATGCGGGATCTGCACGCCGGGGATGCTCATGGCAGCCGACTCCCTGCTCTCGACGCGACCTGCGCCGACCGAGACCGAGGTCCTCGACGCGCTCGGCGGTGTCCTCTGCCGGTGCACCGGCTACCGGAAGATCGTCGAGGCGGTCACGTCGCTCGATGGCGTCCAACCGATGTCGCTGCCGGCGGCGGGCGGGGCGGTGGGTGCCCGGATCGGCCGGGTCGACGGGGCCGAGCAGGTCAATGGCCGGAGCATCTTCGGCGCCGATCAGGCCCCGACGAACGTGCTCCATCTGCGTGCCGTGCGTTCGCCACACGCCCACGCCCGATTCACGATCGGCGACCTCGACCCGCTCTACGCCGCCCATCCCGGGCTCGTCCGGGTGATCGCGGCTGCCGACGTCCCCGGCCAGAATCGCTACGGGATCTACGCCACCGGCAAGGACCAGCCGGCGATCGCCGACGGCTATGTCCGGTATCGCGGCGAAGCCGTCGCGGCGCTGGTCGGCGATGCTGGGACCGTCGCGGCGATCAGGGACGACGAGCTGCCGATCGCTTGGCAGCCGCTCGAGCCGCTGCTCGAGCCCGACGCCGCGCTCGACGGCGACGCGCCGCAGCTCCATGAGGGGTCGCCCGGCAACGTCCTCACCGCGGGTCGCGTGGCCCGAGGTGATGTCGCGAACGCGCTCGCGGCCGCGGCCGCGACGGCGACCGGCACGTTCCGGACGAGCCATGTCGAGCACGCATACATCGAGCCTGAGGCTGGCTATGCGATGCGCGACGGCGACCGCATGACGGTCGTGGTCTCGACGCAGACGCCGTACATGGATCGTGACGAGGTGGCGCTCGTGCTCGGCATCGAACCCGAGGCCGTTCGCATCGTGCCGACCGCGTGTGGCGGTGGTTTCGGGGGCAAGCTGGACATGGCCGTCCAGCCACTCGTCGCGGTCGCGGCATGGGTCCTCGATCGTCCGGTCCGCTGCGTCTACACGCGCCCCGAGTCGATGCGCTCGACGACCAAGCGCCACCCGGCCGTCATGACGGCGACGCTCGGCGCGGACGCGGACGGACGCCTGACCGGCTACGACTTCCACGGCGACTTCGACACCGGCGCCTATGCGTCGTGGGGGCCGACCGTCGCGAACCGAGTACCGGTCCATGCCGCCGGACCCTACGAGGTCGGAGCCGTGCGGGCGACGACGCGGGCGATCTACACGAACGGGCCGATCTGCGGTGCATTCCGCGGGTTCGGCGTCCCACAGGCGGCCGTCGCGCACGAAGCACTGCTCGACGATGTCGCCGCGCAGCTCGGCATCGACCGCCTCCAGATCCGGTTGCGGAATGCGTTACGTGCCGGGTCCACGACGGCGACCGGGCAGCGGCTGGAGGCAAGCGCAGGGCTCGTTCCCTGTCTCGAGGCGCTCCGGCCGCGGTGGGACGAGGCGGTCGCCGAAGCGGATCGTGTCAATCCGGAGGCGCTTGCTGCAGGGAGTCCGGTACGCCGCGGGGTCGGCATCGGGGCGATGTGGTACGGGATCGGGAACACGTCGCTCCCGAACCCGTCGACCATCCGTATCGGGCTTCGAAGCGACGGTCGGTACACGCTGTACAGCGGCGCACAGGACATCGGCCAGGGCTCCGCGACGATCCTGAGCCAGATCGCAGCCGATGCGCTCGAGGTGGACTTCGCGGCGATCGACCTGGTCATGGGCGACACCGACCGGACCGCGGATGCGGGCAAGACCTCAGCATCCAGGCAGACCTTCGTGTCGGGCAACGCGACCCGCCTCGCTGCCGCCGATCTGCTTCGCCGGATCGAGACCGCCGGGCCTGATCTCGCGGCACTCCCTGAAGGCGAGGATGGCTGCATCCTGATCGGCGAGGGCAGCTACGACCCGCGCACCACGCCGCTCGACCGCGATGGTCAGGGCGTCCCCTATGAGACGTACGGGTTCGGTGCGCAGATCGCGGTGGTGGACGTGGACCTGGAACTCGGCACCACCCTCGTCCGGCGGATCGTCGCTGCGCATGACGTCGGGCGGGCGATCAACCCGATGCTGGTGGAGGGCCAGATCCACGGCGGGATCGCCCAGGGACTCGGCTTCGCGCTGATGGAGGAGTACGTCGCGGGTCGGACCGACAACCTGCACGACTACCTGATCCCGACCATCGGCGACATCCCGCCGATCGAGACGATCCTCGTGGAGGACACCGAGCCCGCGGGCCCATTCGGCGCCAAGGGTGTCGGCGAGCCCGCGCTCATCCCGACGGCTCCGGCGATCCTCGGCGCGATCCGACACGCGACCGGTGCCCGGGTCGATCACCTCCCCGCGACGCCGGCCCGTGTCCGCACTGCCATCCGGGAGATCGCCGCCTCGGCTTGACAGGAAACCATTTGGTTTCCTATTATCGACGACGTGGATGAGGTCTTCCGTGCACTCGCCGATCCGACGCGTCGGGCCCTGCTCGACGCATTGGCGGAACGAGACGGCCAGACGCTTGTCTCGCTGAGCGCCGGTCACGGCATGACCCGCGTCGGCGTCGCGAAGCACCTCCGGCTCCTGGAGGAGGCCGGCCTCGTCGTCACGAAGCGCCATGGCCGCGAGAAGTTGCACTTCCTCAATGCCGTCCCGATCCAGCTCATCCACGACCGCTGGGTGAGCAAGTACACCGCGCCGTGGGCCGCCGGGCTCACCGGCCTGAAGCGCGAATTGGAGCAGCCGATGGAGAAGGTGTTCGAGATCTACATCCGAACGACACCCGAGCGTCTCTGGGAGGCGATCACCGACCCGGATATCCGCGCCAGATACCACTTCGGGGTCAGCGCCCGGTCCGACTGGGCGGAAGGCTCCGGCTATCAGCTGACGCACCCGAGCTCGGAGGCGGCGCTCGCCGAGGGCGAAAACCTCGTCGTCGACCCGCCCCGCAAGCTCGTGCAGTCGATGAAGGTCCTCTGGAGTGACGCCGCAAGGGCCGAGTCGACCTCGCGGGTCACTTGGGAGATCGAACCGGTCGGCGATTCGTGCCGGCTCATCGTGACCCACGACCAGCTTCGCGAAGGTGCGCCCGAGGAGATCTACGGTGGCTGGCCGATGATCCTTTCGGGTCTCAAGACCTGGCTCGAGTCGGGCCAGCAGCTGACGACCCCTGGCTCACTGATGTACGGCCAGGGCTGAAAGGAACCTCACCATGACGATCACCGACATCCGGACCATCGCCATCGACGTGAGCGACCAGGATCGCGCGCTCGCGTTCTTCACTGACACGCTCGGCTTCGAGAAACGACTCGACGCCGCCATGAGCCCGACCAGCCGCTGGATCGAGGTCGCACCGCCGGGCGCGACGACGTCGATCGCGCTGAACGCGACCCAGGACGCGCAGGACGTCGGCACCGACACCGGCATTCGCTTCACCGCGCCCGACGCGTCGGCGGCCCATGCCGCGATGGCGGACGCGGGTGTCGAGGTCGGGGAGCTGCTGCGATGGCCCGACGTCCCGCCGATGTTCGCGTTCGACGACCCGGACGGGAACCGCTTCTACCTCATCGAGGAGCGCTGATGACTCGCGCGGGCCCGCTCGACAAGTCGTTCCGGGCAACGCTTGTCAAAAGCCCCGCGAAGGGTGGCTGGACCTACGTGGTAGCCGACTGGAGCGGAGACTTCTTCGGGACCGGCGGTCCCGTCAAGGTCGCCGGCACGGTCGACGGGCATCCGTTCCGGAGCTCGTTCATGCCGCTGGGCGATGGCACGCACAAGCTGGCCATCAAGGCCGACGTTCGCGATGTCATCCACAAGGCCGAGGGCGACACGGTCGACATCCACCTGACCGAGCGGCTCGGGTAGACGGCCTTCGCGCATCAGGCCGTCGTTTGCCACCGACGGAGGACGCGCGCATCCTCGATCCCGCATGTCCGACAGCGACGCGCTCGGCATCCGCAGACCGTGGCCTGCCATCGCGGTTGCGATGGCATTGCTCATCACCGGGTGCAGCACGGGGTCGTCGGCGATATCGCCGACGGCGATAGTGAGCCCCGAGGCGACCGCGGCTCAGCCCTCCACCCCGACGCCGGCCGCGGGCTCGCCATCCCCGGAGGTCAGTCCGATGACCAGTCCCAGCCCATCCGATGCACGGCTGTCATTGACGTCGTCGGCATTCGCCGACGGCGAGCCCATCCCCGCCAAGTATTCGTGCCACGGCGCGGACATCTCGCCGCCCCTCGCCTGGAGGGGGGTGCCCCCTGAGGCCAAGGCGCTCGTCCTCTTCGTCGATGACCCCGACGGGCGCGATTGGGTCCATTGGTCTGTCCTCGACATGCCCGCCGAGGATGGCCAGTCACCCGCCGGTGTCGATCCTGGCGCCAGTCGGCCGCAGCAGGGCACGAACGATTTCCGGAAGGTCGGCTATGGCGGTCCGTGCCCGCCCTCCGGCACGCACCACTACCGGTTCACCCTCTACGCGCTGGCCGCCCCGCTCGGCCTGGATGGGCATCCGGATGGCACGGCCGTTCGCCGAGCGCTCGAGAAGGCTGACGTCCTCGCCCGCGTGCGGTTGACCGGCACGTTCAAGGCGTGAGGTTACCCGCCGCGATCGTGCGCGGCTGACGATCCCGCCTAGCTGACGATCCCGGCGACCCCGAGCAGGCTCGGCAGGACGGTGCCGAAGAGGTAGCCGGCGATGCCGGCTACCGCGGCAAGGGCAAGGACCTCGAGGCCCGACGGCAACGCGCTCCGCCGGGTCCAGCGGCTCTTGACGACACCGATGCCGAACAGCACGAGCCCCGTGGCGACGACCGCGATCGGGAGCGCCATCCCGATCGGAACGAGAAGGAACGGCAGGATCGGCACCAGCGCGCCGAGGCCGAACGCGGCCCCCATGAACAGGGCGCCGCGCAACACGCTGCCCCCGTGCTCATCGACCTGGATCCCGAGCTCGCGCGTCACCATCGTCCGCAGCAGCACCTCGGGGTGACGCGCCATCACGGTCGCGATGCGACGAGCCTCCTCCTCGGGGAGACCCTCCTCCGCGAGCATGAACGCGACTTCGGCCTCGGCCTCGCCCGGTCGCTCCGCGACCTCGTGGCGCTCGTCGTGGATCTGGGCGTCGAAGATCTCGCGTTGGCTCTTGCTGCCGATGTACTCGCCGGCGGCCATCGAGAACACGCCGGCGAGGCCACTCGCGATGCCGGCGACGACGATGGGGAATGCCTGACCCGAGGCGCCGGCGACCGTCGCGACGACGGCAAGCGTCGAAACGAGGCCGTCCTGGAGCCCGAAGACGACCTCCCGGATCTCGCCCAGAAGCGAGCTGGACGCGCGCTCCTCGGCCAGGTGATCGGCGAGCCAGGTGCGGTCGTACGCGGACGCGGGCGCGTCGAGCGGTGGTCGTGTCGAGGTCTCAGTCATGTCCCGGTCAGGTTCGCATACCATGACGCCCCATGCCCGGGTCCCGTCGTTCCGCTTCGCGCCGTCAGCCGGGCCCCCTCGCCAACCTCCCTCGCCCCCTCGACGAACGCGATGGCAGCCGCCGTCGACGGCGAGTCCGCCGCGCGGCCAGTCTCGTCGTCGTGGTCGGCGTCACCGCGGGCATCGCGGCGACCCTCGCGAACACCCCGCTCGGTCGGACCGGCGAGGTGCAAGGGGCCGTCGCGACGCCGGGCCAGGTCGCGGTCCGCGCGACAGAGGCGCCGTCCCCGTCGCTCCCGGAGCTGACGCTGACGACCCCCCGGCCCACGCCGACCGCCTCACCGACGCCGTCGCTCCCGATCCCGTCAGCTCCGCTGACGCCCGCGCCGCCCGAGACCCTCGTGGGCTACCGGTCGCCCTTGCCGCACGCCCGGTTGACGCTCCCGTTCGGGCCGTCACCGTGGGGCTCGCGTCTCGTCGAGGGCAAGGCGTTCCATGACGGCGTGGACCTCGCCACCTTCTGCGGCGATCACATCAAGGCGGCACACGACGGCACGGTGCTGGCCGCGAGCCGGCGGTTCGACACGGAGATCGGCTGGGTCGGCAACCTGAAGCCGTACTACGCGCGGCTCGATCGAAAGCACCTTTGGGGAACGCTGCCGATCACCGTGGTCATCGACGACGGCAACGGGTATCGGAGCATCTACGCCCACTTCAGCAAGGTCGTCGTGAAGAAGGGGCAGACCGTCAAGGCCGGCCAGATGCTCGGGTATGAGGGCATGACGGGTCGAGCCTCGGGCTGCCACCTCCACTACGGGCTCTTCAGTCCGCTGGAGACCGCCACCTTCGCGATCGAACCGGACGTCGTGAAGCGGATGAAGGTCCCGCCGGCGCAGATCGCTCGGATCGACCCGCAGCTGGTGATCCCCGTCCACGGCGCGCCGAAGCCCAGCCCGGCCCCGACCCCCAAGCCGAGCCCGTCGCCCACGCCCTAGGGGTGCGTCAGTCGCGGCGGATGTAGCGCCGGCCGACCATCCAGTTCGCGGGGATCGAGGCGAGCGCCGCCGAGAGCGACATCGGTCGTCCGTCGCGGCCTTCCAGTGCCAGGAGCCGGTCCGTGGCCGTCGCGTCGGCCGGCCGGGCATCGATGACCGCCAGATCGATCGCGATGCGACCCGCTTCAGGCTCGCCCAGGGCCGCGACGACGTCTCGCGGCGGCTCGCCCTCCTCGTACTCGGCACGGACCTCCGCCTCGGAACGCCAGGTCGGCTGACGGAGCAGGATCGCCCGCCAGGCATCCGCGAGGGGCTTCGCGACGCGACCGTCGCCAGGCTCCGGGTCGCCAGCGGCGTCATCGACGACGTCGAGTCCGCGTGCCCAGCGAGCCGCCTGGTGCAGCAGCGCGTACTCGTCGAGATCGGCGTACGCGGGCAACCGATCGGCCGGTGATCCATCGCCGAAGATCGCCCGGATCGATGGCCCGAACACGCCGGCGAGGTCGAGGTCGATGGCGCGGACGGTCCGGTGGAAATAGACCTGCTGGTACATGAACCGTCGCGAGCTGAGGAACATCTCGAGGGCCCCGAGACCCGGCTCGAACAGCGTCAGCCCCTCGCCCGAGACGAACGTGTAGCGCCGTAGGCGCTCGACGTCCACGGGTCCCGCGGTGACGCCCGTCAGATACGCATCGCGGCGCACGTAGTCGAGGTTGTCGACGGTGAACACGCCCGACAGGAGCGGCGCGAGCCAGCGGACCCACTGTGGCATCGACGGGTCGCTCAGCGCCGGCTTCGCGATGAGGAACGCGACCCACGCGGGATCGATCGACTCGTCGTCGCGCAGGGCATCGCGATCGGCGACCGCGCCCGGTGCCCGGCGGAGACCGCGGAGCTGCGAGCCGAGCTCACCGATGATGGCGCCACTCAAGTCCTCGTGGGTGAGCCGCTTCGCACCGGGCCGCCGAGGATCGGCGGGCGCGTCGAAGGCTGACAGGACGTGGTCGTCGAAGAAGTGGGCGAACGGCCCATGGCCGACGTCGTGGAGCAGTCCCGCCATCCGCATCGTTTCCGTGACCAATCCCTCTGACGGGACCGTGGCCTCGCCGGCCGCGACCAAGGCCGTGCGGAGGCTCGGATAGAGCGAGCGCGCCCACAGCCCCGCCTCGTGCATGACCCCGAGGCCGTGGGTGAAACGGGAATGCTCCGCCGTCGGGAATACCCAGCGCGCACTCTGCAGCTGGCTGATCCGGCGCAGGCGCTGGAGCCAGGCGGTATCGAGGAGGTCCTCCTCGGCGACATCCTCGTCTGGAAGACCAGCGGCCGACGACTCGGAAGCCGTCAGCCGCTTGGTGAGCTCGATATACCCGTGGATCGGGTCGCTGATGAGATTGACGGCGGCGAACGGGTGCCGCCTCATGGCTGGGGCGCTAGGGGACCCAGATACGCGACTCGCTGCTCCATGCGCCCACATTGCCACGCCGGTCCATGGCCCGCACCTTGATCGAGTACGAGCCCGGCGGTCTATTGGCGAGGGTCAAGGACGTCTGGGTCGTGTTGTTGCGCAACGTGTACCAGCTGCCGAGGCCGACGCGATAGGCCACGTCGTAGTAGGCGAGACCTGCCGTATGCGTCTGGAGCCGCGGGTCGTAGCCCGCCCACGACCATCGGACGTCATCGCCCGACCGGGTGTGCAACGTCACGCGCGCTACCGGTCGCGTGTGATCGGTCGTCTCCGCCAACACGGCTGACGCGAAGGTCTTCCGCCCGGAGTCGCGCGACGCCAGCCCGACGCCGATGTAGTTGTAGCTGCTGCTCAGGAGGATCGCGCGGTGTGGGGCGCTGTTCATCCATGCCAGGAAGATGCTGCGCGCGGACGACGCGGGCCAACTCGCGGTCGACCAGCCGATGTCCTCGCCGTAGCTGAACCACTGGACGCCGTACGAGCTCAGCTGCGACGACAGGCTGCCACTGACGGTGTGGCTCATCGTGTTCGTCGATGCCATGCGGCTGGCGCGGAGTCCCGAGATCGACATCAACTTGCTGTCGTATCTGAGCGGGACGAGACCACGCGACGAGCGGGCCGCGTTGATCCATCCGATGACGGATGACTCGGCGGTCGACACCGAGGTCGCGGTCGCGATGGGGGCTGCGACCGAGATCGCGAGGGCCGCGATCATGGCGACGGGCATGGCGATGGCCAGCCGCCGCCGACGGGCGGGGGTGGAGTGCATGAGGCACGTCCTCCGTGTGGGGGATCACGGGCGTGTCCGTGACCACCCTACCCCAGATCGGCGGACGTCATCCCGTGATCTCGTAACGCGCCACTGCACGACGGTGCGTCGAGGCAACGTCAAATCGCAGGGATTCCGGAGCGAGGACCTCGACGTCGTCGCCCCACGACAGGATCCACAGACGGATCTCGATGGTGCCGGCGACGACGGCCCGCCAGGTCAGGGAACCGTCCTCCTCGACCTCGACCTTCTGGGTCGGATGCCACGTCGCTTCCTGAACGCGAGCGGCGACGGCGGGGGAGAAGCGGAGCACGACCTCGGTCGCCGGCTGGTCCGCGATGATGTCCCATGCCCGCCGCAGCGCGCCCTCGACCCCGTCGCCCTCGGGCAGTTCGAAGGTCCGTGGCGTCAGGGCGACGTCACGGATCCGCTCGACCTTGAACGTGCGCAACGCGTCGCGGGTCTCATCCCAGCCGATCAGGTAGAGCGCGTGGGTCTGCAGCGACGGCTCGATCAGATAGGGGCGGACGACCGCGCGCCGAGCTGCTGCGTCGGGCACGTAGCGTGCCGGCTCGTAGTCCAGCGTCACGACCCGGCGTTCCGCCCACGCGCGCGTCAATCGATGCACGCGCTCACTGAAGGCCGGATCACGCTGGTGCTGTGCCAGGACGTCGAGGGTGCGCTCCACGTGCTCGGCGAGTGGGCGCGGGAGCACCTCCTCGAGCTTCTCGAACGCCGCCGCGAGATCGGGGTCGTACTTGTCGGCGTACCGGACCATGAGACGCGCCGACAGGACGACGGCCATCGCCTCGTCGAGGGTGAGCTTCAGCGGTGGCAGGAATTCTTCGCCGACGACGCCCCAGCGTCCGTCCTCCGACCAGACCGCGACGCCGACTTCCTCCTCCAGCGCGCGCAGGTCGCGATAGACGGTCCTCGTCGCGACCCCGGTCCGTCGGGCGATCTCGGACGGCCGGATCCCCTCGGGGTGTCCGCGCAGGACCGCGACCACCCGGAGCATCCGCGCGAGCCGATCGCGCTTACCGAAGCGCTCCTCCGGCTCCAGGACCGGATCGCGATCGGGTCTGTCGTCGGTCGTCATGCGCCGGGGGCGTGGATGGTGAGGTCGCGGCCACGGTCTGTAGCCGTCAGGAAGACATCCAGGCGCCCCTGGATGGCCTCATCCTCGAGCCCGCCCGCTTCGCCGTTCACGGAGCCCGCGAGCTGACCGAGCGATCCGTCGAGGAAGACCCAGTAGTCGAGCTGGCCGCGCCAGTGTTCGAGGTCGTCGTCACCGACGAGCCACGCGACCTGCGGGAAGCTCGCCCGGAACGCCGGCCCGTCGACCGACACGCGGCAACGGCGCGCCGGCGCGCGCTCGATGACCTCGATGCCGTAGTCCTCGGCGGCCGCCCTGGCACCTGGGTCAAGCGCCTCGCGGACGGCCTGGAGGTCAAGGGTCGAGTCCACCACGGTCTCCAGGTTGGTCCGTTCCCAGCCACTCGTGGGCGTGCGGATCCACGCATCGTTACCGCGACGGGCCATGCCGTGCTGGCCCAACTCGCGGTTCGTTGCGACATAGGCGAGCCAGCGGAACTCCGAGCCGGCACGTTGGCCCGTCAGGTCGACCGTGCCGATCGGCCGCCCGTCGATGGTGCCGGAGAAGTGGGCGGTGAGGTGCGACGTCAGCCCGGCGACCAGACGGCCATCGCATGGCGGCGGCTCGACGCCCGCGCCGAGCTGCGTCGGGCCGAAGCGGGATGCGACCTGCGGGCCTTCGAGGTCGCGCAGTGCGAACTCATTGGCGATGGCCGCCCCACCGAACGCGCTCCCCGCGAGAAGCGTCAGCGCGGCCGCGATCGCCATCCCGACCCGGATCCGTCGACGCCGGCCTGTGACCCCATCGATCATCCGGCGTGCCTGACCGAACCCGGTAAAGAGGCTTGTGCCGATCAGCGCGAGCAGCCACGGGTAGGCGGCCTCGAGCGACGGCAGCAGGGTCTGTGAGCCCAGCGCCTGCAGTTGGTTCCAGACGCCACCGATCGAAGGCAGCAGGACCAGCAGCGTGGCGAGCCCCAGGGCGACGATGGCCGCGTGCGTCACGTGCCGCCTGGTCAGCGGGGGCCAGACGACGCTCGCGAGGGCGATCCCGACCGGGACGAGCATCGTGATCCCGACGACGACGTCGAGTGGCCCACCCGGCCGATAC
>Ga0207674_10005668_pt1 | contig 14807 bp, 10 predicted proteins | sample KBSCornC72_FD_184303 | JGI IMG/M metagenome (GOLD analysis project Ga0207674, IMG submission 184303) | Corn rhizosphere microbial communities from Kellogg Biological Station, Michigan, USA - KBS Corn C7-2 (SPAdes) (version 2) | ecosystem: Host-associated > Plants > Roots > Rhizosphere > Soil ... | reverse complement strand
CCAGGATCGCGACCACCACGGAGAACCAATTAGGGCTGTTGATGAGGTCGGAGACGGGCCTGACGCCGTGCAGGAAGGGCGCCGGGGCCTCGCCCGCCGCCCGGACGGCCACGCCGAAGGCGAACGTCAGCGCGATCGCGGCGGAGAACCCGACGACCAGGGCGAGCAGGCCGTCACGGATGGCGTCCCGCTGGCCCTTGCTGATCCCCAGCGCCGCGGCGATGATGGCGCCGTATTCGGGGCCGACCACCATCGCGCCGACGATGAGGATCTGCGAGTTGGTCAGGATTCCCACCGCGCCGATCAGCGCGGCGATGGCCAGCAGGCCGAAGAAGCTCGGGGAGTACACCGCTCCGCCGCGGATGGCGGCTTCGACCATTTCCCACACCGGGCCTTTTCGCTGGCCGGCGAGCCGATGGCGGTGGTTGCGCCGGTGGTCCTGGCGAGCGAGGCGTCCACCTGCTCCACGGTGACCGCGCCGTCGTGATCAAGGCTCAGGCCGCGTAGCTCGCGGAACACGGGGTTGGCGGCACTGTGATCCACGTCGAAGAAGACGGCGTCGCCGGATGGCCGCGCGGCGCCCTCGAGCACGATCAGGTTTCGGATGCCCGGCAGGTCCGCCAGCCGGTCGAGCAGCCGCCCGGTGAGACCAGGAGTGGTGACGACGCGGATGTGCAGCATTAAGCACGCGGAGTCACGGAGGGATCCGCGGCCTCGGCCCGTGTGGCCGCCGGCGGCGCGGCCGGCTCGGCCGGCGTGAGCCGGGCCGAGGCGACGTAGGCGACCACGACCGCCACGATGACCAGCGGCATGACGGCCAGGCCGTCTGAGGCCAGTAGCAGCGTCGCCAGCAGCACCGACGTCAGCGGGAGGTTGAGCATGACCGCGGACATCGCCCCGATGCCGGTGGCCACCCCGGCCACCAGCGGCAAGCCCGGCAGATGCGACAGCGCCATGCCGCCCGCCGCGCCGATGAACAGGGCCGGGAAGACAGGGCCTCCTCGGAAGCTGCTCAGCGACACGCCGTAGGCCAGGCTCTTGCACACCAGGAGCAACAGGAGCGCTCCGACGCTGTACGCGGCACTGTTGGTAATCAGCGGCCCGAGGGCGCTCTGTCCGGAGAAGAGGACATCGGAGGAGTTCTTCCCCGTGCCCTCGGCGTACGCGATCGCAAGTCCCGCCACGACCAGGCCCGCCACCAGGGCGGCGGCCGGCGGCGAGCGAAGCGAGAACGGCTGCAGTCGCAGTCCCAGCCAGCGGATGCCGGCGCCGAGCAGGGCCGCGGCCAGGCCGACGACGACCGCCCACCCGAACTCCGCTATGGTCGGCGAGCCGAAATGGGGCAGGCCCGGGACGGCCAGGGTGAAGGTGCCCAGCCCGGTCCAGGCGTCCAGCCCGAGGAAGATGAGCGAGCCGATGCCCGCGGCCAGCAGGCCGGGCACCAGGACGAGGCCCAGCATCGGTCCGCCCAGCCCGGACGCCTCCATGAGCAAGAAAGCGCCGATGATCGGCGAACCGAGCAGCGTGCTGATGGCGGCGAAGCTTCCCGCCGAGGCGAGGACGGCCGTGGCCTGGTCGGGCACGTCACGGCGGGCGGCCCGCAGGGCCAGCATGACCAGACCGCCGCCGATGGCGATCAGGGGCGCCTCGGGTCCGAGCACGGCGCCGAAGATCAAGGTGGCCAGGGCGGCCAGTATCACGCCGGGCAATTCGGCCGGCGTCGGGGCACGGTGCGTCTTGAAGCCCTCCGCCGGGTGCGCGCCACCGGTGCCCGGCAGGTACCTGATGGCCAGGCCCGTTAGCACGCCACCCACCGCAAGCACGGGCAGCGGCCACCACACAGGCTCAGCCTGGAAGCCTAGGCCGTGGGGAAGATGAGTGAAGATTTCCGACTGGAGGTAGCTGACCAGCGCAAGGAAGCCGTAGGCGGCGGCTGAGACCGGAACCCCGAGAGCCGCCGCGATGACCAGCAGTCGCAGGTAAGCGCGGCTACGCAGGAGCGCGCGCGGATCGGAGGGCATGCTCACATATCCATCGTGAGCCGGGTTAGCCCGGAGCGACTCACCTGCCGTGGGTGACTGCGGGCCGGCTCAGGAAGGCCTAGCGCACGCCAGCCAGATCCTGCCGTCGCTCTCCCAGTCGGCTGAACGGCCGTCACCGCCGATGACTTCTATGTCGGTGAAGCGATGGCACAGCGCCTCTTTGACCTGATCGACGGGGAACGATCGCATCTCGACGGCCTGGGTGAGCAGCACGTATCTTCCGTCTCGCTGCAGTTCGAATACCTCGATATGCCACCTGAACCGGGCACCGTCGGTCGTGCTTACCGTTATCTGCAGGTAGTTATCGCCGAATTGCTCCACTACCTTCGGGATGCTGGCCATCGTCATGAGGTACCTGACGGTGGCGATATCGAACACGAGCATGCCTCCGGGATTGAGGTGCCGGAATGCGCAGCCGAAAAAGCTCTGCCACGCCGAGAGGCTGAGCAGGTGATTGACACCTTGATACGCGCAGACGATGGCGTCGAATCTGGTGCTGAGCGTGAAGCTGGTCATATCGGCGAGGTACAGCGGCACATCCCCGGGGAGCTTCCCGCGCGCCACGGCGAGCATGCCAGGGGCTATATCCAGACCGCTGACCTGGTAGGCGCGTGAGAGTGGCGCGGTGATGGCCCCGGTCCCGCAGGCGACGTCGAGCAGGGTCGCGACCCGACCGTGACGGCGCTCGAGGATGTCCCGGATTAGCGCCGCCTCGGTGGAGGAATCGCCCGTCACGGCATCGTAGTGCGGCGCGAGCAGGTCGTAGGTTGCCATCATCGCAATTTCTAGAACCCTCGCCGAAGCCAGGCATCATCCGTAGCGGACGATGAGCCGGATGAGGTCCGCTGCCAGCATAGACGCCATGCGGGTACTCGACTTGCCGAACGTGCCGACCATGCCGACGATCTCCAGCGGGCCGTGAGGGCGGTTGACCCGCGTCTGCTGCGGCAGGCCGGATCGGCACGCGGATACCTGGCGGTCACGGTCGCGCTCGGCCTGGCGGGCGCGGTTCTGATCCTGTTCCAGGCCGACCTGCTGTCGCGCGCCCTGGCGGGGGCGGCGCGCGGCACTGGGATAGCCGCGCTGTCCGGCGTGCTGGCCTGGCTCGGCGTGGTGGTGGCCGGGCGGGCCGTCGCGGCCGCCGGAGGAGAGGCCGCGGCGCTGCGCGCGGCGGCCGCGGTGAAATCAGGGCTGCGACGGCGGCTCAGCGGCCACGTCCTGCGATTGGGCCCGCAGTGGCTCGGCGGTCAGCCACGCGGGGAGATCACCACGCTCGCGACCAGAGGGCTGGACGGGCTCGATCCCTACTTCGCCCGGTACCTGCCACGCCTGGTACTGGGTGTGACCGTCCCGCTGGCCGTGCTGGCCGCGGTGGCGTTCGCCGACTGGATCTCCGCGGTCATCATCGCGGTGACGCTGCCGCTGATCCCGCTGTTCGGGATCCTCATCGGATGGCACACGCGGGCACAGACCCAGCGCCAGTGGCAGTTGCTGGCCCGTCTCGGCGGCCACTTCCTCGACGTGGTGGCGGGCCTGCCGACCCTGAAGCTGTTCGGTCGCGCCCGGGCCCAGGCCGAGGTGATCGGGGAAGTCACCAGCGCGCACCGCAAGGCGACCATGGCGGCACTGCGCGTGGCGTTCTTGTCCGCCCTGGCCTTGGAGCTCACCGCGGCGCTGGCCACCGCCCTGGTCGCCGTCGAGGTCGGCCTCCGGCTGCTGGCCGGCCACGTCGGTTACCAGACGGCACTTCTGGTCCTGCTGCTGACTCCCGAGGCCTACCTGCCGCTCCGCAACGCGAGCGCCGAGTTCCACGCCAGCGCGGACGGCTCCGCGGCGGCACGGCGCGCCTTCGAGATCCTCGACACCCCGCTGCCCGGCCAGCCGGTCACCGCCGCCCGGACCACCGACGTGGACCTGAGCCGCGCGGACATCACGCTCCGCGCGGTGAGCCTGACCTACCCGAACCGGGCACGGCCGGCGCTGGACGAGATCAGCCTGACCGTGCGGCCCGGCGAGCACGTCGTCCTGACCGGCCCGAGCGGCGCGGGGAAGAGCTCGCTGCTAGCGTTGCTGCTTCGCTTCGTCGTCCCGGCCAGCGGGGCCGTCACGGCGGGCGGCGTCGACCTGGCGCGCATCCCGGACGATCGCTGGCTGGCCCAGATCGCCTGGGTTCCGCAGCACCCGCACCTGTTCGCCGCGACCGTGGGCGACAACATCGCACTGGGTCAGCCCGGGGCGCGGCGGCCGGATATCGCGGCGGCCGCCCGCCTGGCCGGGGCGGACGAGTTCATCCGCCGGCTGCCCGGCGGCTACGATACCCAGCTCATCGAAGGCGCCCGGAGCCTGTCGGCCGGGCAGCGGCAGAAGATCGCGCTGGCCCGGGCGTTCCTGCGCCAGGCTCCGGTCTTGCTGCTCGACGAGCCCACCGCCCACCTCGACCCGGCTAGCGCCGAGGCGGTCATGACCGCCATCGCGACCCGGATGGCCGATCGCACCGTCATCCTCATCACCCACCAGCCGCCACCCCGGGCTGACCGCGCCGCCCGGATCCTGGCCCTGGACGAGGGCCGGCTCAGCGACCCGGCCGGGCTGGTGGTCGTACCATGATCGCCCGGTACGATCCGCTCCTGCGGCTGCTCAGGCTGGCCTTGGGGTCCCGGCCGCTGCGCGGCCGGCTGCTGCTCGCCGTGGCGGCCGGGGCCGCTGCCACGGGGTGCGGCGTGGCACTGCTGGCGGTGTCCGGGTTCCTGCTGGCGCGGGCGTCACAGCATCCCGGCATCCTGGCGATCTCAGCGGCCGTGGTCGCGGTCCGGGCGCTGAGCGCGGGCCGGGGAGTCTCGCGCTACCTCGAGCGGCTCGCGTCACACGACGCCGCGTTCCGGGTCCTTGCCCGCGTCCGGGTCCGGATCTACCGGCGGCTGGAGCGGCTCGCCCCGGCCGGGCTGGAGGAGTTCTCATCGGGTGACCTGCTCGCCCGGCTGGTCTCCGATGTCGACGCGACCCAGGATCTGTTCATCCGCGGTATCGCCGCCCCGCTCGCCGCGGCCGTGGTCGGCGCCGGGTCGGTCGTCGCCTGCCTGCTGATCCTCGCGCCCGCCGGGGCCGTGCTCGCCGCTGGGCTGCTGGTGGCCGGGATCGGTGTCCCGGTGCTCGCGGCCAGGGCGGCGCGCGGCGCGGCCAGGCGGGTCGCCCCGGCGCGGGGGCAACTGGCCGCGAGCCTCACCGACCTCATGGCCGGCGCGGCCGAGCTGCACGCTTACGGCGCCCGGGAGACGGCGCTGGCCTCGGTGACGGTGGCCGACGCCGACCTGACCAGGCAGGCCGACCGGAACGCCATGGTGTCCGGCCTCAGCGTGGGCCTGAGTTCCGCCACCGCCGGGCTGACCCTGTGGGGCGTCCTGCTGCTCGGGGTGGCGGCCACCGGAGGCGGCGCGCTGACCAGGGTTCCGCTGGCCGTGCTGACGCTGACCGCGCTCGCCTCCTTCGAGGCCGTCACGGCCTTGCCCGCCGCGGCGGTCCAGCTCGGCCAGGCCCGCGTGTCGGCCCGCCGGATCGCGGCGCTGCTGGACGCACCGGACCCGGTGCGCGAGCCGCTCGCGCCGCGGCCACTGCCCGACGGCCCGATATCGGTCAGGCTGCGCGGCGCTCAGGTCCGCTACCGGCCCGACGGGCCGGCCGCCCTCGACGGCATCGACCTTGATCTGCTGCCGGGGCGGCGGGTCGCCCTGACCGGTCCGAACGGAGCTGGGAAATCCACGCTGGCCAGCGTGCTGCTCCGCTTCGCCGAGCTGACCTCGGGGAGGGTCACGCTCAACGGTCACGACCTGGCCAGCTACTCCGCGGACGAGGTCCGCACCAGGATCGGCGGCTGCCCGCAGGATCCGCACATCTTCGACGCTTCCCTGCGCGACAACCTTCGCCTGGCCCGGCCGGGGGCCACCGACGAGCAGCTGGCCGAGGCCGCGGCCCGGGTCAGGTTGCTGGACTGGATCGAGTCGCTGCCGCTGCGCTGGGACACCCCGGTCGGCACCCACGGGGCCACGCTGTCCGGCGGCCAGCGCCAGCGGCTGGCCGTAGCCCGGGCTCTGCTCGCCGATCCGGATCTGCTGATACTCGATGAACCCACGGCCCATCTCGATCCCGGAACCCGCCGCGCTCTGCTCAGCGACGTGCTGGCCGCGACGGCCGGGCGCACGATGCTCCTCATAACCCACGACCTCGACGGGCTCGATGAGTTCGACCAGGTAATCACGCTCGAAGGCGGGAAGATCGCTGATGTGTATCTATTACGAGATCCGGGTTGCGGGCCTTCTGCCCCCCGGTGTCCTTCTCGACTTCGAGGAGCTCAGTGCATCCCCGCAGGAGGCCCAGACCTTGCTGCACGGTTCACTTGAGGATCAGAAGGAACTCCGCAAGCTGCTCGACAGGCTCCAGATGTTCGGCGCCCGCCTCCTGGAAATACACCGCTTCCGCGGGAAAGCCGTCGACGCGGGCGGCCGTGACCCCGCGTGAGACGTACCGTCGAGGTCAGATCAGCTGGAGCTGGCGGGCCCGGCGGACCGCCTCGCTGCGGTGTGCCGCCGACAGCTTCCGGTAGATGTTCCGCAGGTGCGTCTTGACGGTGTTGACGGAGATATACATTTCCTCCGCGACCTCGGCCGTGTTCAGCATGCCCGACACGTGTACCAGCACCTCCCGTTCACGCTCGGTGAGCGGCTCGATCAGCAGCACCGCCGCCTCGCCGACCGCGTCCATGAGCGCCGGGAGCTGATCAGGGCTCAGCGCGCGGGCGAGCAGCAGCCGGTGGCTGCCGACCAGTTCGGGGTCACGCCGGAGCACCGCCCCGAGCCAGCTCCCCTCCAGCGCAAACGGCAGCCTGATCTGCTCACGTTCGGCCAGCCGGAGCGCGGATGCCAGTGACCGCCGCCCGCGGCCGTCGTCGTCATCGCGGTAGCTCAGCCGGGCGTCTACCAGCCACGCATGCAGGCGCACCCAGTCCGGCACCTGGCTGTCGGCCGCGAGCGCCGGAGCGAGGATCCGGTGCGCGGCCTCGTCGTCTCCTGCGACCACATAGGCATGGGCCAGGGTGACCGCGGCCTCCGGCGAGGCGCCAGCCCGCTGCGCCTCCGCCAGCGCGGCCTGGACGTCCCCAGCTGCCGCGTACGCGCGTGACTGGACCAGGCTCAGCTGCTGGTCCAGCCAGGGCGGAACGGACCACCCGGACCGGGCCCGGTCGATGATCTGCACGGCCACCGCCGGTCGCCCCTCGGCCAGCGCGCCATCGGCCGCGACCAGGTAGGCCGCCGTCCCGACAAGCTTGTCCGGGCTGGCGCCGAGGGCGGCGTCCGCCTGCTTGAGGCAGCTGCGGGCCTCGCGTAGCTCATTGCGGGCCAGGTGCACCCGGGCCAGGGCGACCAGCGGCGCGGGTCCGGCGCCGGACGGCTGGTGCTCGCCCGCCACGGAGGCCGCCTCCTCGGCCAGTTCGGCGGCGCGTCCGAGCCGACCGCGCAGTGCCTCCACCAGCGCCAGCTGCCCGCTCAGGCTCGCCCGTTCGCATTCACGGCCGGAAGCAGCCTCGGCGGCCACCCCGGCTCCGAGGCTGTGGGCCGCCTCGTCCGCGCGGCCGGACCACAGCTCGACCGCGGCGCGGCCGGACAGTACCCGCCGCCTGATGTCGGGATGCCGGGCGAGTTTCCGGTCCGGGACCTCCCCGAGCATCAGCTCCGCACGGCGGGCGGCCGTCGCCGCCGTCGCCAGATCCCCGGTACGCAGGCAGACGGAAAGCCGGAGTACCGCGGCGGTTAGCCGGGACGTGGCCTCCTCACCGGCGGGAAGGCTCTTCATCAGGCCATCGGCGGCGTCCAGGGCGGCGGCGCACGAGTCGTACTGGCCAGCAGAGAGCGCCACCGCAGCCGCAAGCAGGTGGGGCTGCGGCGTGGTCCAGGCCTCGCCGGATGGCATGCTAGCGAACTCGCCGGCCAGGCACTGGCCGTCCTGAGGCTCAAGCATCTGGCCGACGGCCAGGTCGTCGACGACCACGGCCGCGGCCAGCGGCCAGTCACCGGCCGCGATGGCGTGCCGCACCGCGTCGGTGGGCATGTTGTTCCGCTCGTACCACCTGGCCGCGCGCTGATGCAAGGCGACCACCCGGTCCGGATGCTCGTACCGCAGTCTCAGCCGGAGCATCTCGGCGAACAGCGTGTGGTAGCGGTACCACCCCGAGCCGATCGGCTGGACCAGCGCGTTCGTGTGCGCCAAGGCGGCCAGGATGCTGGCGGCCTGGTCATCGCCGGTCAGTTCGGCGGCCGCCTCGGCGCTGACATGCTCCAGGATGCTCGTGCCCAGCAGGATCTCGCGGACCTCAGGTGACTGGACGTTGAGTACCTCGTTAACCAGGTAGCAGGTCAGGGCGCTGTCCTCGGCCATCAGCTCCTTGACGAACAGGTCTGGGTCGGGATGGGCGACCAGCGATATCGCCGCCAGGCGGAGACCGGCGGCCCAGCCCTCGGTGCGCCGGTTCAGGCTCTCCAGCGCGTCCTCCTTCAGCGGCCCGCCGTGCTGCTCCAGCAGCAGGCCGGCCTCATCGAGGCTGAACGCGAGGTCGCTGGCACGTATCTCGGTCAGCTGTCCGGCCAGCCGGTACCGGTGCAGGGGCAGCAGCGGATCCATCCGCGAGGCGACCAGCAACCTCAGCGCGGACCCTACGTTCCGTAGCACGAACTCGAGCCCCTTCAGCACGGCCGGATCGGTCAGCAGGTGAAGGTCGTCAAGGACCAGCGTGACCGGAGGGTCCTGGGCGGCCAGCGTGGCCGTCAACCGGAGCAGGAATCCCTCATCATCTCCCGCCCGCCCGCGCGGAACGGGCCGCAGCGTCTTCGGAATGGCGACACCGGCCTGGCGCAGCGCCGCCACGACATAGGACCAGAACATGCCCTGCCGATTGTCGAACTCGTCGAGTCCGACCCAGGCCACCGGGCCGGGCTCGGCCGTCGCCCACAAGGCCAGGGCCATTGTCTTGCCCGCGCCGGGAGGGCCGGTCACGATCGTCAGCGGACACCACCGGGTACCTTCGGCGATCAGCTTGGTGATCCGCGCGCGCGGTACCGCCCAGTGCGGCACATCCGGCGGCGTGATCTTCGAAGTCAGGATAGGGTCGCCGGAAGATACGGTAGCCCGGCGGCCACGGGTTGATGCCTGGTTGGCGCCATCGGCAGTCATTTATGTTCCTCCCGGTCGTTGCAGGGAGGGCCTTCACCCCTCAAAACCACCCAACGTCAGCCGCTCAATGCGCGCATCATGCGATCAGCATGAAAGTCCGGATTCTCGACCGACGCAGCTGAACATCCGGTAAACGCTGCGGAAACTTATCAATTGTCGCCGACTTCTTCGAGCGCTGCCGCAACGTCGTAGCCCAGAGCCGTGGCCACGTCGGGAGCGGCACAGACGACCCGGCCCAATCCGGCGACCGGGGCGATCACCAGCAGCACGTCGGCGATCTCGTCGTCGGTAGCGCCGGCGGCCAGGGCCCGGGCGGTGCTCCACTCCAGGCAGGCCCGTGATGACCCGAGCGCCACCGACACGGCCAACTGGAGCAGCGCGGCGGTCCTGCCGTCCAGGGTCGCCGTCCCGGCTGGACCGAGCCCGAGTCCGGCCTGGCCCGTGACGAAGGTCTCGTCGACCATCGCCAGCCTGCGCAGGACCTCCTGGAATCTCACCGTCTCGCTCATGCATCTCCGCCCGGCCTGTTTCGCTACCAGTGCACACTGCACGCAGGAGAACGTCATCCCACCGATGGCATGAAATGAGGTGCTATCCCTCGAGGAGGCCCAGCTCCCGGGACCGGGTGACGGCCTGGTTTCGCGAGGAAGCACCGAGTTTGCGGTAGATCGACATGGCCTGGGACTTGACGGTGTGCGGGGACAGGAACATTTCGGCCCCGATCTCCGGGAACGACAGATGAGTGGCCAGCATGGGCAGGACGCGCAGCTCGGCGGCTGTCAGGGACGACGCACCGGGGGCAGCCGGGGCGTGCTCGGCCGACAGCCGGGCCCGCAGCGCGCCAGCCTCACCGATCAAAGTGCCGAGGTCAGGCCGACGCTTGAGGATCTCGTCGATTTCGCGCATCAGCGTTCTGGCCCCGGCCATGTCAGCCAGCGCAACCTGCACGCGGGCGAGCTCGAGCCGGGCCTGAACGGCCAGATGGGGTTGCACGTAGGTCAGGAAGGGCCGCAGCCGCTGGGCGCTGACAAGCTCGCGGCGCGCCGCCGTGACATCGCCCATGTGGAGGGCAACGCGGGCCTGGACCGCGCAGACGAGCATGTCCTCCATTCCCGCCCCGCGCATGACGAGGTCGGCCTGGGCCGCGAAGGCCTCGGCCGAGCTCCAGTCACCCCGCGCCACGGCCAGCAGCGATCGTTCGCACCACGCGGTCGCGATGACATCCGGAGCGCCGATTTCCGCTCCTTCGCTGGTCGCCTGCGCCAGGGACGCGTCGGCGCCTTCGAGGTCACCGGAAAGGACCAGGGCGACTCCCCGGCATGTGGCGGCTATCGGCGGCGCGATGCCCGCGGCCGCAAACCGCCGTACGGCCTCGTCGGCGTCGGCCAGCATCTGCGTCACTCCGCGGCGGCACAGCAAGGTCCGCAGCACGGCGGCCCACCCCTCGGTACCGGGATCACCGGTCTCGCCGCGTTGTTGCCAGCGATCAACCACACCGGCCCACCGCTCGGCCTCAGCCGGCCGTCCTACCTGCGCGGCGAGGATCGAAGCCCACACGGCGGCCATCGGATGACCCTCGATCCCGTCCCGGCCGTCCAGCCACGCGAACCACCGCTGAATGGTGGTGAGCCGAGCCTGCCGGAAAGCCGGCAGCGCCAGCTGTTCCACGAGGCGAACCACCGCACCAACGTCCTCGGCGGCCATGAAGTATCCCAGGGCCTCCTCGGGCCGGCCGTTATCCAGGCACCAGCGGGCCGCGCGGCCGCGCAGCACCGGCAGCAGGCCGGGCTCGTGCCGTTCCAGTTCGGTCAGCAGCATGTCACGGAACAGGTGGTGGTACCGGTACCACACCCCTCGCCGGTCCAGCGGCACGAACAGCAGGTTCGAGCGGGAGAGTTCAGCCAGGGTCGCGGCGGAGCCAGGCATCTCGAGGACGGCTTCGCACAACGCCCCGGACATCTGTTCCAGGACGGCGGTCCGGGTCAGGAACACCCGGTGCCGCACGGAGATCCGGGCCAGGAACTCCGCCTCCATATACTGGCTGACCAGCCGGTCGTCGCCGCCGAAGGAGGCCGCTGCGGTCCCCAGCGAGCCTCCTTCCCGCAGGTACAGCGCGGCCAGGTACAGACCGGCCGGCCACCCCTCGGTCCGGCGGTGCAACTCGGCTATCTCATCCTCAGCCAGCGCGAGGCCGGCATCGGTCAGGAGCGCGGTGGCGTCCTCGCGGTTCAGCGACAGATCACCGGGGCCGATCTCGAGGATCCGGCCCTCGGCGCGTAGCCGCGCGATCCGCAGCGGCGGTTCGTCCCGGCCCGCCAGCACCAGCCGCGACCCGGGCGGCACGTGATCGGCCAGCACCGACAGCGCATCCCGGCTCTCGGCGTTCCGCAGCAGATGCACATCATCGAGGATCAGCATCACGGGCGTGGACATCGACCAGAACGCCGAGCCCAGCCTCGGCACCACCGAGCCGGGCACCGAACTGACCCGCGAGGCCAGCGCCTCGAACACCCGCTCGCCGACCGGCTGGACCGCGTCGAGCGCTTCGGCCACGTAGCTGAGCAGGACCTTCGGATCGTTGTCTCGCTCGTCGACCGACACCCAGGCTGTGGCCCGGCCGTCCTGCTCGGCCCACTGCGACAGCAGCGTGGTCTTCCCGTAACCGGGCGGTGCGATGACCGAGACGATGGGGCGGGAGTCGTCCCGCGTCAGCTGGCCGATCAGCGACGACCGGCTGACCGTCCCAGGGCGCGACGCCGGGTGGCGGAGCTTCGACGCCATCAGCTCCAAACCTGGTCCGGTTGTGCGCGGCATCCGGCTAGGCCGCTCGCGCATCTCGGTACTGCCCATACCCCGAACCGCATTTCTCCAGACGGTGTGCCGCTCTGTGGTCTTGCGCAACCTTTATCACATCAAGAGAAAATGGCCGGGGGCAAGCAGGCATGGCCGCGCGCAGCCATCCCGGACAGCTTGCGGCGTAGCGAGCCGACCAGGGGAGCGACATGATTGCTGACAGTGACGAGGCCGGCGGGCTGGCGCGCGGGGTCGTGGGCTCCGCCCGGACCATCGCGTTCGGCACGAGCATCGTGGCTCCGTCCGCTTCGGCGGCGACCGTGCTAGTCCTAGTGGTGGCGTTTGCCGGGTACGCGTCTCCGCTGGTCGTGCTCATCACGTTCGCCGGCTCGCTGTGCTGTGCGCTCAGCATCGGCCAGTTCGCCGGCCGGCTGCCGTCGGCCGGCTGGGCCTACACGTACAACAGCCGCGGCCTGGGTCCGGCCGCGGGTTTCCTTACCGGCTGGATGATGATCTTCGCGTACGCCCTGTTCGTGCCCGCCGGTGTCGGTCTGACCAGTGCGTTCGGGTCGCAACTGCTGGCCAGCACGCTGCACGTGACCATCGCTCCGTGGGCCCTGTTCATCGTCGTCCTGACCGCCGCGGTCTTCCTCGCCTACCTCGGCATCACCACCTCAGCCTCCGTAGATCTGCTCCTCGTGGCCGGGGAGGTAGCGGTCATCGCGGCGCTGGCCATCACCATCTTGGTGAAGATCGGCCCAGCCCACTACTCGGCGGCGGTGCTCTCGCCGGCATCGTCGCCCAACCAGCGGCTCACCGACCTCACGGACGCGATGATCTACGGCTTTACCGCCTTTGCCGGCTTCGAGGCGGCGGCCGCGCTGGGCGAGGAGGCCACGAACGCCCGCCGCTCCGTCCCGGTGAGCATCGTCGGCGTCGTCGTCGTGACAGGCATCTTCTACCTGCTCGTGGTCTGCGCCGAAGCCTTCGCCCTGGGGAGGCACGGGATCGCGGGCCTCGTCGGCCAGGCCAGCCCGCTGGGCTATCTGACCAGCAGGTTCTGGTCGCCGTCGGTGCTGTGGAGCATCGATCTGGTGATCGTGCTCGCCGGCCTCAGCTTCGTCGTGGCCTCGGTCAACGCGGCGATCAGGGTCATGTACACGATGGGACGCGAACGGGCCCTGCCCGGGTCGCTTGGCCGGCTGTCGCACCACCGGACCCCGGTGGCCGCGATCGGATGCCTCGCGGCGGTCACGCTGCTGATCGGGCTGCCGCTGACGTACGTCTACGGCGGCGTGCCCACGTTCGGGTACCTGGCCGGGATCGGCGGACTGCCGGTCGTGCTGATCTACTTCGCCGTGAACATCGCAGTGATCCGCGCGTTCCGCACCGAGTTCCGCGACGAGTTCAGGCCCGTGCCGCATCTGCTCATCCCGGCGGCCGCCTCGGTGGTCTTCCTGTTCCCGCTATGGGGCATCCTGTTCCCGGGTGCCTACACGCTGGCGAACCTGCTGCCCTTCATTTCTCTTGGCTGGCTCCTGATCGGTGCCATTGCCGCTGCTATCTTGCGGGCGCGACGGCCCGCCACCTTCCAGGCCCTGGGAAGGGCCGTCGCACCGAACCTCGATAAGCAGCTAGAGCCGGACTAGACGACCGCTTCAACGTTCTCGCGGCTGCCGTAGGCGCACAGCCCGTACAGGGCCACCACGTCCAAGGCGATGATGGTCAGGGACCAGAACGGGTAGGAAGGGATGGAGAACATCTGCTCGATGAGGTTCAGCCCGAGCACCACCACGCCGAACCACCGGGCCAGCTGGCTGCCCACCATGATCCCGCCTCCGGCGATGAGCAGCAGGATGGCGAAGATGAGCGTGACCCAGCCCCAGGCGCGCAGGTTGCCGAACACGTAGTGCGCGTTGGCCACGAACACGTGCGATTGGGCGATGGCCGCGATGCCGTAGATCAGGTTCCAGAAGCCGGAAACCAGCAACAGCACACCCGCGAACAAGACCAGGCCGTATCCGCGGCCCTCCGCATACGAACGGCCCCTGGATGGCCGCATTGTTCCCGACGTCATTCCTTACCTCCCTGGTCAGGGCGCCGGACTGCCCGGCTGCAACCACGGTGCGTCATGCCCGCGGTTCACGGACCACCCGGAACGGGTGACCCGCGCCGTCACAGGTGGCTGAATCCGCCCGACTCCTGCTTGGTCATGGACACGGTCACAGGGTGCTTGCTGAAGTGGGCGACCGCGTCGCGGAAGTCGTCGAGTAGCAGGGAGGCCATATCCTGGCTGACGCCCAGGCGGACCAGGATGCGCTGTACGGCGATATCGGAAACTTCTCCGGTGAGGGTGTAGGCGGGTACCTGCCAGCCCTGGTTGCGCAGCCGGTCGGCCAGGTCGAACAGGGTGTAGCCGGGGTCCTCGCCCTCGCGGATCCGCCAGGTGACCGTCGGGATGCCCGTATTCGGGTTGCTGTCACACAGCAGCTCGAACGGCCCGGTCTTGACGATCTCGGCCGCCAGGTACTGCCCGATCTCATAGGACGCCTGGTGGATGCGCCGGTAGCCCTCATGCCCGAGCCGCAGGAAGTTGTAGTAGCTGGCGACGATCTGGCCGGCCGGCCGGGAGAAGTTGATCTGGAACACCGGCATGTCGCCGCCCAGGTAGTTGACGTGGAAGATCAGATCCTCCGGCAGCTCGGCGGCATCGCGGAAGACGACCCAGCCGGCCCCCAGCGGAGCCAGGCCGAA
>Ga0207674_10005667_pt1 | contig 14807 bp, 12 predicted proteins | sample KBSCornC72_FD_184303 | JGI IMG/M metagenome (GOLD analysis project Ga0207674, IMG submission 184303) | Corn rhizosphere microbial communities from Kellogg Biological Station, Michigan, USA - KBS Corn C7-2 (SPAdes) (version 2) | ecosystem: Host-associated > Plants > Roots > Rhizosphere > Soil ... | reverse complement strand
TGGCGTGTGTTGTCAGCGGAACGCAGGGCGAGCCTATGTCCGCGTTGTCACGCGTGGCGGTGGATAACCACAAGCATCTGACCATCGAGCGCGGCGATACCGTTGCGTTGAGCGCGCGCATTATTCCGGGAAATGAAAAAGCCATCTACCGGATGATCAACCACATCTCCCGGCGCGGCGCCGACGTGGTCTACGGAACCATGAACCCGCCGATTCACGTCTCCGGTCATGGCAGCGCCGAGGAGCTGCGGCTGGTTCTAAACCTGGTCCGTCCGAAGTATTTTGTGCCGGTGCACGGCGAATACCGCCAGTTGGAACGCCATGCCAAGCTCGCGCAGCATCTAAGCCACTCGGGACTCGAAGCGACGTTCGTGCTGGAGTCCGGCGACACGCTCGATATCGACAGCCGCGGAGCGCGCAAAGGCGAGACGGTTCCGGTGGGCCGCATCTGCATTGACTCCGGCACTCTGGATGAAGTGGTTCAGGACTTCGTCATCCGCGACCGCCGCCATCTCTCTGAAGACGGATTCGTGCTGCCGATCATCCTGATCAACAAGCACACCGGGCGCAGCGAGGTCCTACCTGAGATCGTCAGCCGAGGTTTCATCTCGGAAGATAACGACGGAGTTTTGAAAGAAGCTCGCCAGATCGTGATGAAGACTCTGGAGACATCGACTACGGAGGAGCGCGGCGACTGGGGCGTGATGCAGGAAAAGATCCGCACCGATCTCAAGCGGTTCCTGAACAAGCAGACCCAGCGTCGTCCGCTAATTATGCCGGTGATTCTGGAAGTTTAACGGGCCGAACCCGCTATCTATGTCGCAAAAAACGTCGCAAAAAAAGATTTCTAGCGGCGTGGTACACGAACTGCCGACAGACTTAAAAAAGGCACTTACATCCGACCCGCAAGCTTTAACAGCATGGGAGGACACTACACCGCTCGCACGCAACGAGTGGATATGTTGGATTGAGTCGGCTAAAAAAGTAGAAACTAGAAGCCGCCGGATCAAGTGGGGCTGTTCAAGCCTTAAGGATGGAAAACGACGCCCCTGTTGTTGGCCCGGATGCGCCCACCGCTAACGTCAGCCTCGCCGCGCTGCCTCGATGGCCGCGACGTCGATCTTCTTCATCGTCATCATCGCCTCGAAGGCACGCTTTGCCTCAGCGCCACCAGCCGCAAGCGCATCGGTTAGAGCGCGCGGGGTGATCTGCCAGGAGAGGCCCCAGCGATCCTTGCACCAACCGCAGGCGCTTTCCGCGCCCCCGTTGCCGACGATTGCATTCCAGTAACGGTCGGTCTCTTCCTGACTGTCGGTCGCGATCTGGAAGGAAAAGGCCTCGGTATGCTTAAACGTCGGGCCGCCGTTGAGACCGAGACAAGGAATCCCCAGGACAGTGAACTCCACCGTCAGCTCGTCGCCTTTCTTGCCGCCCGGAAAGTCATCCGGAGCCTTGTGAACAGCGGTCACTTTACTATCCGGAAACGTAGCGGCGTAGAATTTCGCCGCCTCATGCGCGTCTTTGTCGAACCAGAGGCAGATCGTATTTTTTGGCTTCATGTTGGTGTGTTCTCTATGCTCGACCCGGCGAAGGCCGACAGCGTTTCATCTAAATGATATCGCTGGCCGGGATCGACTATGCCGGTGATTCTGGAAGTTCTGGCAGTTTCTGGCCGTCCGCTTTCTTGCGGACCTGATATGCAAGCAGCGTTCCCAGCCCAGCCCCGAGTGTCGAAATGATGTACATCGGACGCTCGGCTTCCGCCTCAATGATTCCAAACTTCACCGAATAGTAGATGGCCAAAACAATAACCAACCACATGAAGAGTCCCGCTGTACCCATGGTTCGCTTTAGCCGAAAACCAGGTTGGCTGTTGCTGGCCCAGTACATCGACGGCGCCAGCATCAGTATGGGAATCGATAGCACCCAAAATGGCTCCCAGAGTCTTGCGACGGGAACATGAAACACCAAGTGGCCGAACCCGTAGAGGTCAACTGATCCTAGGATCGCAATGCCAGCAAGGCTTCCGAGCACCCAACTCCGCAAGCTATGGGCTTTGATCAAGGACCCCTCCTCGTTCCAGTTCGGCGGTTGTGGCCCCCATCACAAGATCAATGCCGGTCGTAACGCTTAATTAAGCTTTATTAACCAACATCCGACGATCTCATCCCGACACGAGCTTGTTATAATGGAGCATCTCTATGTCCTCAAGCCCTATGTCCGCCCTGGGGAAGAAGATTATCTTGTTGCGGCCACGAGGCTTTTGCGCCGGCGTGGTACGCGCCATCGACGTGGTGAAGATCGCCTTGAACATGTATGGGGCGCCCATCTACGTTCGCAAAGAGATCGTCCACAACCGCCACGTGGTCGAGGAGCTTAAGGCCCTGGGAGCCATCTTCGTCGAGGAACTGGACGAAGTCCCTACGGGCGCGCGGGTGATCTATAGCGCACATGGCGTCGCGCCGGAAGTGCGGACGCAGGCGCGCCAGCGTAACCTGAAAGTCATCGATGCGACCTGCCCGCTGGTCACCAAAGTTCATCTCGAGGCCAAGAAGTTCGCCCGGCAGGGTTACACCATCGTTCTGATCGGCCACAAGGATCACGACGAAGTGATCGGAACGCTGGGAGAAGCCCCGGAATCGACAGCCCTGGTATCGACGGTGGAAGATGTGGATCGCCTGCAAGTGGCCGACCCGGAGCGTGTTTCCTTCATCACCCAGACCACGCTGAGCCTGGATGAAACGCGCGATATCGTTCAGCGGCTGAAAGAGAAGTTCCCCAATATTCAAGGTCCCGCCGCACAGGATATCTGCTATGCCACCGAGAACCGCCAGGTTGCCGTAAAGGCCGTGGTTCCGCTGTGCGAAATGCTTTTGGTCGTCGGCTCACAGAACAGTTCCAATTCGCGCCGACTTGTAGAAGTTTGCGAGAAAATGGGCGTCCCGGCGTACCTGGTGGACGACCTGACGGAAGTCCAGCCGCAATGGCTCGAAAACATCCAGACCGTCGCCGTTACAGCCGGTGCATCGGCGCCCGAGAATCTGGTCGAGCAGCTGGTCGAATTTCTCCAACAACGCGGTTTCGCGCAGTTGGAGGAGATGGAAGTCAAAGAAGAGGACGTGCGCTTTAATCTGCCCGCCGAGCTTACGCGCACCGTCCAACTGCAAACCGTCGCACGGGTATGAGTAGTCCCAGTCTGCAAATTGCGGACACCCTGCTCGCGGCCTCGTCCGCGGCACTGCGGCGCGCTACACAATTCCTTTTGAGCCGCCAGGCCGGCGAAGGATATTGGTGCGGAGAACTCACCGCCGACACCACGCTCGAATCGGATTTCATTCTGCTGGAACTCTGGCGTCACACGCCTGAGAACGGGACCTGGAATCCGCCTACATGCGCTCTGATTGACAAGGCCGCGCGATCGATTCTCGCACGCCAACTGCCCGACGGCGGCTTTAGCATTTATGAACAAGGACCGTCGGAAGTAAGCGCCAGTATCAAAGCGTATACGGCGCTCAAGCTGGCTGGACTCAGCATGGACGACGCCAACCTGACGCGTCTGCGAGAACGCATCCTGGCGCTGGGCGGGCTGCAGGCGGCCAACAGCTACGTCAAGATCAACCTGAGTCTGTTCGGCCTGTTTCCACGCGAGCACACGCCGTCGATTCCTCCCGAGCTGAACCTGTTCGGCAATGTGATCTACGAGATGTCCTCGTGGACGCGCGCGATTGTGACGCCGCTTTCGATCCTGCACTCCATGAATCCGCAACGGCCTGTGCCGGCCGGATTCACGGTAGACGAGCTCATGGCGCCGGGCGTCTCACTGGAGTTTGCGGGGCATAACGAAAAGTTCCTGAGCTGGGGCAATTTCTTCTTCGTCGCCGACCGCTTCCTCAAACTGTGGGAACGGCACGGCTCCCGCAGTCTGCGGATGCGCGCAATCCGTCGCGCCGAGCAGTGGATTCTGGAGCGGACGCAGCATGCGGATGGCTTAGGCGCCATCTATCCTTCGATGATGTACGTGGTGATGGCGCTTGATTCGCTGGGCTACCCCGCGGATCATCCCGACGTTAAGGAAGCCAACCACCAGTTCATGAATCTGATGATCGACGATCATCGCGGGTTCTTTTTCCAGCCGTGTTTTTCGCCGGTTTGGGATACCGCCATCGCGGTGCACGCCCTGGGTGAAGCCGGGTGCACGCCGAAACGCAATTTGACCGCCTCGGCCGACTGGCTGCTGTCGAAAGAAGTCCGCCGCAAGGGCGACTGGAGCGTCAAGCGGCCCAACGTCGAGCCTTCAGGCTGGTACTTCGAGTTCGCCAACGAATGGTATCCGGATATCGACGACACGGCGCAGGTTCTTCTCGCCCTGGCGCAATCATCCGCGACCGATTCCGAAGCTCAGAAGGCAACCCGCAAACGGGCGGTCGATTGGCTGCTGGCCATGCAGGGCTCCGATGGCGGCTGGGCGGCCTTCGACGTCGATAACAATTGGAATTTTCTAAGCAGCGTGCCGTTTGCCGATCACAACGCCATGCTGGATCCGACGTGTCCGGATATCACCGGCCGCGTACTTGAGGCTCTGGCAGCTTGCGGTGTTCCCAACAGCCACACGGCCGTGCGCCGCGGCGTCGCGTACTTGAAGCGCTCGCAGGAGGCCGACGGAAGCTGGTACGGCCGCTGGGGCGTGGATTACATTTACGGCACATACCTGGCGCTGCGCGGCTTACGAGCTTCGGGCGAAAACGATCACGAAGCATTTATTCTGCGCGCCGGCGAGTGGCTCCGATCGATTCAAAATGCCGATGGCGGCTGGGGCGAGAGCTGCGCCAGCTACGATCATGAGACTTTCGTGCCGGCCCACAGTACGCCGTCCCAAACGGCCTGGGCGGTTCTGGGATTAATCGCGGGCGGCGATACCACCAGCAGCAGCGTTCACAAAGGCGCTGAGCACCTGATCGAAACCCAGCGTAGCGACGGCGGCTGGGATGAAGATCTGTCCACTGGAACCGGATTCCCCGGGGTGTTCTATTTGCAATATCACCTTTACCGGCATTCTTTTCCGGTCTTGGCGCTGGCCGACTACCGTAAAGCAAGAGGAGCAACGCATTCATGAGATTTCCCATCAGCCAGGCGGCCAGCATGGCGACCTACATCGCCAAGAACAAGCTGCGGCCGCGTCCGGAATGGCAGAAGAATCTGGGAACGACCGAGGATTTGAAGAATCCGTTTCGGATCGTTCACGCGCAGATTCCGTCCGCTCGCGTGGATCGCAAACCGCATCCGATGTTGAGCAAGCGTTTCCCGCTGGTGATGATGCTGGAACCTCTGCATGCCTGTAACCTCACGTGTACGGGCTGCGGACGCATCCGCGAGTACGAGACTTCCATCAGCTCGCGGCTTACTTTGGAGCAATGCCTGACGGCCGTCGACGAATGCGGCGCTCCCATGGTGTCGATCTGCGGCGGCGAGCCATTTCTGTATCCTGAACTTCCGCAACTCTGCCAGGAAATCCTGAAGCGCGGCAAATACATTCAGCTGTGCACCAACGGCATGTTCATCGCCAAGCGGCTGAAGGAATTCACGCCGGATCCGGGCCTGGTTCTGAACGTCCACCTGGATGGCATGGAGAAGAATCACGACCTGGCGGTGGAACGCGAGGGTGTATTCAAAGCCGCCATCGAAGGAATTCGCATCGCCAAGCAAAACGGATTCAAGGTATTTACCAACACCACTGTGTATCGCGAAACCGATATGAACGAGATCGACGAGCTATACACGTTTCTCGCTCGGTACAAGGTGGACGGGCACACGATTTCGCCGGCATATGGATATTCCTCGGTGAACGATCAGGAAATCTTCATGACGCGTGAAGACATCTACGAGAAGTTCAAGGACATCGACAAGATGGCCAAGAAGTTCCCGCTGGTGTCGTCTCCGGTGTACATGGACTTCCTCAAGGGCGATCGCGATCTTCCCTGCACTGCCTGGGGCAATCCGACCTACAACGTAAAGGGCTGGAAAGGGCCGTGTTATCTCATTACCGACGCGCATCATGAGACGTTCGAAGATCTCATGACCAAAACGCCCTGGGAAAATTACGGCTCCGGCAACGATCCGCGCTGCGATCAATGCATGGTGCATTGCGGGTATGAGCCTTCCTCGGCCTACGGCATCAACGCTAAACTCAGCGATCCTTTCAAGACACTGAGTTGGCTACTGGGATAACAATGCACAGGCTGAAGGCCTGTGCCACAACTCCGTTTCTCGTGGCACAGGCCTTCAGCCTGTGCATCCTGGCTAGTTTGTGAAACCAACTTTGGTCACCGGCGCCACCGGATTCGTCGGCTGGCATGTGGCGAAAGCCCTGCTCGAACGCGGCGATTCCGTGCGCGCGTTGGCCCGCGATCCAGCGAACCTCCGTGAGCTGTCAGGAGTCCAGGGCATCCAAGGTGATCTCCGCGATTCCGCATCGCTAGAGCGCGCCGTAGAGGGCTGCAGCGTGGTTTTCCATGTCGCCGCCGACTACCGGCTGTGGACCCGCGAACCCGAGGAGATGTACCGCTCGAATGTAGAAGGCACCCGAGCCATGCTGGAAGCCGCCCGGCGGGCCGGGGTCGAGCGCTTCGTGTATACCAGCACGGTTGGCTGCATTGGCGCAAACAGCCCCGACGGCATCGGAGACGAACGTAGTGAGGCGTTTCTAGGTGATATGCAGGGTCCCTACAAGCGGTCGAAGCTGCTGGCCGAGCATGTGGCGCTGGAGTTCGCGGAACGCGGCTTCCCGGTGGTGATCGTGAATCCGACCGCGCCCGTAGGCGACCACGACTTCAAACCTACGCCCACCGGCAAGATCGTCGTCGACTTCGTGCGCGGAGCCATTCCTGCCTACGTTGATACAGGATTGAATGTCGTAGACGTGCGGGATGTGGCCCGCGGGCATCTGGCCGCGTGCGAGCGCGGCATTCCGGGGGAACGCTATATCCTGGGCGCGGAAAATCTCACCTTGCAGCAGATCCTGGCGGCTCTGGCAGGTATCCTCAAGCGCAAACCGCCCGGCATCCAGATACCCTATGCGTTGGCTTATGCAGCAGGCGTGGCATCCACGGCTTGGGCCGATCTCACCGGTAAAGAACCGCGAGCTCCGCTGGATGCAGTCCGGATGTCGCGCAAAAAGATGTGGGTAAGCCACGATAAGGCCGCTCGCGAGCTTGGGTATTCTCCTGGACCGGCTGCCGATGCGCTGAGTCGCGCCGTGGCCTGGTTTAGAGACAATGGATATTGTTGATCCCAAATGGAGACTTGGCTCATGGTCGCGGCCGAAGTGCGAGAGTTTGAAGGTATTTTGAAACGCTCCCGTAACATTCGGCCGTTGGCGTGGCCGGGCGCGGCATTTTCCCGCGAAATCGTATCGAATGACCGACGTTGGCTGTTGATCGCAAACGGTCCCGGACCAAGGCTGGTGGACCACGCGTTGCAAACTAAACCGGAAGCGGATCGGATCGTGAGCATTGGATTCTGCGGGGCGCTTGACCCCACGCTACGGATTGGTGATATCGTCATATCGGGTGAAGTTCCGAAGGAGTTAGGAGCGTCGTTTGTGCAGGGCGACGTGTTATCCGTGGATCGAGTAGCGATCACCGCGGCGGAGAAGGGCGAGTTGCGTGCGTCCACTCAGGCGGCGGTTGTCGAGATGGAGTCGGCCGCTGTCGCCCGGAAAGCGCGGGAGTGGGAGATACCGTTCGGGTGTGTGCGCGTGGTGTCGGACGTCGCGGACGAGAATCTGCCGTTGGATTTCAACCGCTATCGGGATGCGGACGGGCGCTTCAGCCGGACGCGGATCGCATTAGCCGCAATGGGTCATCCGTTCACTGTATTGCCGGGCCTGATTCGCCTGGATAGAAATTGCCGCCTGGCGGCGGAACGGTTAGGAGAGTTTCTTGCCAACCAAAACTAGCACCGCCGGTAAGCCGGTGCTCACGATGCCGGAAGCTGCCACGCTCCCGGAGGCAGGCGCAACGCTGCCGGAGGCAGCCGCAACCATGCGGGCCGCGGTCTATCGCGGATCAGGGCGAGTAGAAGTGGAAGCGATTCCTGTTCCTGAGATCGGAGCTGGAGAAATTCTGGTCCAAGTGGCAAGCTGCGGAATCTGCCACACCGACCTCAAGAAGATCGCCTATGACCTGCTCGAACCGCCGCGGGTTTACGGTCACGAAACTGCCGGCGTTGTAGCTGCCGTGGGCTCAGCAGTGAGCCGCTTCAAACGGGGCGACCGCGTGGTGGTATTTCATCACATCCCCTGCGGCGAATGTTTCTACTGCCGGAGGAAATTGTTCGCTCAGTGTCCCGTCTACAAGAAAGTAGGGGTCACGGCAGGATTCGAGCCGGCCGGCGGAGGCTTTGCGCAATACGTTCGGGTAATGGACTGGATCGTCGAGCGCGGCGTGGAGAAAATTCCGGACGGTGTTTCCTTCGACCAGGCTTGTTTTGTGGAGCCGGTGAACACCTGCCTCAAGGGATTCAAGCAGATCGATCCGCAACCGGAAGACACCGTGGCGATCCTGGGCCAAGGCCCTATCGGCTTGATTTTCACCATGATGGCAGTCCGGACAGGCGCACGCGCGATTGTCACTGACACCATGGCCAGCCGGCGCGGGCTGGCGCTGAGTTTCGGCGTCCAGGAAGCATTTAACCCGCTCGACGAGAATCTGGATGCGCGGGTAAAGAGCATGACCGGCAGCCGCGGCGCTGATCTGGTGATCGTGGCGGCTTCGGCTCCAGGGATTGTCCAGCAAGCTGTGGCCTGTTCGCGGCCGGGCGCCCGGATCCTCCTCTTCGCCCAAACTTCGCAGCAAGAGCGCATCGAGGTTTCAGGCGCGGACGTATGCGTGGCGGAGCGCGCTATCTTCGGGTCCTATAGCGCTTCTGTGGACCTCCAAAGGGAGTCGGCGGACCTCGTTTTTAGCGGCGATCTTCCGGTGCAAGACCTGATCACGCATCGGGTTACATTAAATGACATTCATAGCGGTATTCAGCGCGCGTTGCATCCGGATGAGGTATCGTTGAAGATAGTAGTTCAGCCACAAAGATGAGTCCAGACACGCACCGGATGAGCGCGGCCGTGCTATATGGCAAGGAGCAGCTCCGCATTGAGCGGGTGAGCGTTCCTCAGCTAGGCCCTGGCGACGTACTGGTACGGGTCCGCGCGGCGCTCACTTGTGGTACAGACGTCAAAGTGTTTCGACGGGGTTACCACGCGAAGATGATCCGGCCGCCCGCTTTGTTCGGGCATGAGCTGGCGGGAGACGTGGCGGCCGTCGGCAGCGACGTCGCGGGGTTCCACGTAGGCCAGCGGGTAGTCGCGGCTAATTCGGCGCCTTGCGGTGTTTGCTTCTACTGCCAGCGCAGCCAGGAAAATCTCTGCCAGGACCTGCTGTTCAATAACGGGGCCTACGCCGAGTTTATCCGCATTCCGGAACGCATCGTCGAAAAGAACATGCACGCGATCCCGGATCACGTGAGCTATCAGGATGCCGCTCTGGTGGAACCGCTGGCATGCGTGATGCGCGGCCTGGAAGAAAGCGGCGTCAAGCCCGGCGACACCGTAGCGGTCATCGGACTGGGCCCCATCGGCATGATGTTCGTGCGGCTGGCGAAATCGGTTTACAACGCGCGCGTCATCGCCATCGGACGGCGGCGTTCGCAGCTCGATCGCGCCTCGGGAATGGGCGCCGACGAAGTGGTCCTGAACGAAGAAGGCTCGGACGTAGTGACACCGGTCCACAAATTGACAGGTGGACGCGGCGCCGATGTCGTGATCGAAGCAGTGGGCCTGCCGGAAGTCTGGCAGCTCGCCATCAAGCTACTGCGGCGCGGCGGCGTTGTGAACTTCTTCGGCGGCTGTCCAGAGGGAACCGAGGTTCCGGTGGACGCCGGACTGCTGCATTACTCCGAGCTGACGCTCAAAGCCAGTTTCCATCACACGCCCGCACTGATCCGCCAGGCCCTGGACATCATCAGCCGCGGCCGCGTCACTGCACGGGATTTCGTAAATCGCGTTGAGCCGCTGGCGAATCTTCTGGAAGTGATGCAGCACCTGATGAGCCACAACGGACACCTCAAGACCGCCATCATCCCCTAGAGGAGCCGACGGCTCAGTGTTCCTATATCCCACTGCTTTTCTGGCCTCCCCCGAGGCGATGGATCGGGTTTGGTCACAAGAACAATCGCTGGCATACACGCGCTGGCTGGCGACGCATCATTACGAAAATTTTCACGTGGTGAGCTTGCTGCTGCCCAAGCGTCTGCATCAGGATTTCTACAACGTCTATTCGTTTTGCCGCTGGGCGGACGACTTGGGCGACGAGATCGGCGATCCCGTTGAAAGCCTTCGATTATTGAGCTGGTGGCGCGGCGAATTGCACGCCATGTCCGCGGGTAAGGCGCGTCATCCTGTGTTTGTGGCGCTGGCGGGAACGGCTCGTCAATATTCTCTTCCCATCGAGACTTTCGACGATCTGATCAAAGCCTTCGAACAGGATCAAACCGTCACACGCTATCGCAGCTTCAGCGATGTATTCGATTATTGCCGCTATTCGGCGAATCCGGTAGGACGCCTGGTGCTGGGGCTGTGCGGCTATCATGACGCCGATCGTCACGCGCTATCCGACGCGACCTGCACTGCTCTGCAGTTAGCCAATTTCTGGCAGGATGTCACGGTGGATCTGGAAAAAGATCGCGTGTATCTGCCGCTCGACTTGCTCGAAGCGCACGGGTATCCTCTGGAAGCGCTGTTCGCGCGGCGCTTCGATGAACGTTTTCGCAACGCGATGCAGGAGGTCGTGAACGTCACGCGTGGGCTTTTTTTAAAAGGCCTGCCGCTGGCCGATACCGTGGATCGCCGCCTGGCCATCGATCTGGAGTTATTCAGCCGGGGCGGCCTGAGGGTTCTCGAAAAGATCGAGCGCCAGGATTGCGACGTCCTCGGTGCGCGGCCGGCTGTGTCAAAAATGGAGCGCGTCGGATTGCTGCTGAGTGCGATTACCCGACGGGCATTCTCACGGGCTGCTTGACGGCGATGACGCTCGACGAGTCCTACGCCTACTGCGAACGCATCGCTCGGACCCAGGCCAAGAACTTCTATTACTCGTTTCTGCTGCTGTCGCGTCCACAGCGCCAGGCGATGTGCGCGATCTACGCTTTCATGCGGTACTGCGACGACCTAAGTGACTCGGACGATGTGGCGGATCGCCCGGCCGCCATTGCAGGATGGCGGAGGGATCTGGACGCGGCGCTCTCGGGTAATCCTTCTGAACACCCCCTATGGCCGGCGTTCATCGATTCCGTAAAGCGCTACGGCATTCCCCATCAGTATTTTCACGACATGATCCGGGGCGTCAGCTCGGATTTGGAACCGCGGCGCATCCAGACGTTTCAGGAACTTTACGACTACTGTTATCACGTTGCCAGCGTGGTGGGCCTGACCATCATCCACATTTTTGGTTTCGAAAATCCCGAAGCACTGCGTCTGGCAGAGCGTTGCGGCGTGGCGTTCCAACTCACCAACATCCTGCGCGACGTGCGTGAAGACGCCGAACACGGCCGCGTGTATCTTCCCACCGAGGATCTGGAACGGTTCGGCGTGAAGCCTGAAGAATTGGCCGGAAGCGCCCTTTCACCGGCCTTGCGCAACTTACTGGCCTTCGAAGCCGATCGAGCCCGTGAGTATTACCGCGAGTCTCAACCCTTGATCGAAATGGTGTCGAGCAGCAGCCGTGCATCGCTCAAAGCCCTGATCGGAATCTACTCGCGCCTGCTGCAGCGCATCTCGAATTCCGGCTACGAGGTATTAGCGGTTCGGGTGCGCGTCCCAGCATGGGAAAAGATCTGGATCCTGGCCCGCTGCGCGATATAGCGCAGTCGCAAGGCCGCTCACCGGCGTTCGCGGTTCTGTATCCTCCCGGAACCATGAGCGGCAGCGAGTGGCCTATTTAAACACCCAGCGGATTCCGGCGTCGGGTCCCCATAGAAGGCCTTTGGAATAAGTTTCCTGCTGCGGAGAAGTCCGGAAATACAAAAGTTTCCCGCCTGCGAAGATCTCCAGTCTCCGAATGCGCACGACGAGGCTGGCCTCCGCATCTCCGATTCCAGAATGGTTTGGTATCGCCATTCCGGATCCTCGAACTTCCATACGGAAGTGATGCGATGGCACATATTCCAGACCCAATCCAACTGCGGGAAGAATGATCCGCTGGCTGTCGGCCAAGGGCTGATCGGGCGCGGTTACGGTTTCAAAAATCGTGGGCTTGAACTGCACATAGTGAAATTCCCACAACGTCTTGATTCGCAGTTTGGCATCCTGCGGCGGATTCGGATACGTCAGAAAGTTCCATGAAGCCTTGAGATGGCGCAGGCTGTATTGCACATACAGAGGTTCTTGTGCCGGAACCGTGCCACCGAAGAAACCGAGATCCCGCGGAGCGGTGACGTTGCCGTTCCCGTTCAGCGTAAGGTAAGAAATCTCCAGACGCGTGTTCCCCTTCGTTGGAAACGTGACCATGACGCCGTATGCCCGGTACGGCTTCTTGGGGAGATTCAAGTCATGAGAAGTCGTATCTACGGGATTGACGCCTCCACGCAGTGAAGGACCTCCGCTGGGCAGCCAGTCAAAGACCCCGACGGACATCATACGAGCTAAATTCTCGGGTTCCTGCGGCGGAGCCACGGGAGCTGGCGGAGGAGTTGCCGGCGCCTGGGCCGATAACGTCGAACACCACATTGAACACAACATTGAACACACTACTACTGGGCAGATTATGCCGATCAGCTTCACAAATCCCTCATTCCCCTCTGCGCGCACCTTGGCCTGAACGGGCCAAGCTACAGTCTTGAGGATAAGCTGGCGCGGGGCCAGGGTACAACACTGGCTTACACTATTCCTGTGATACCGCTGTTCCTGGTGCGCTTGGCCATTCGATGCATGGTCGCGGCGCTATACCGTATTAGGGTGCTTGGCGCTCCCAACGTGCCCGCCCAAGGCGGCGTTCTTCTGGTGTCCAATCACGTCTCGTTAATGGACGGGTTTCTGGTGGGTTGGGCTGCGCGCCACCGTCATGTGCGGTTCATGATCTGGCGGCCCTACTACGAACATTGGGCTTTCCGCGGCGTGCTGCGCGCTTTGCGAACGATCCCCGTGGATCTGACCGGACCTCGAGCGGTGACCGCCGCGATGCAGGCCGCCCGCAAGGAGCTCGAAGCCGGGCACGTCGTGTGTATCTTTACCGAAGGCTCGGTGACGCGCACGGGCAACCTGCTGCCGTTCAAGCGAGGGATGGAGAAGATCATCGCCGGACTGGATATCCCGGTGATCCCGGTGCATCTGGATGGGGTGTGGGGAAGTATCTTCAGCTTCGCGGGCGGAAAGTTTTTTGGGAAGATTCGACGGCCGTGGCCGTTTCGTGTAACGGTCTCATTCGGCGCTCCTCTCTCAGAAAGGACCGCGTTGGCGGCGCGGCAGGCGGTGCTCGAACTAGGTAGCGACGCGGCGCAGTTATGGCCGGATTCTCGCAAGACCCTGGCGTCCCGGTTCATTCGCGTGGCTCGTCGGCACTGGGGCCAGTTCGCCATGGCTGATTCCACTGGACGGGAATTGACCTACGGCCGTGCGCTGACCGCAGCGGTACTTCTTGCTGGTTATGTCCGCCGCAAGACGGGTTCCGAGAAAATGATCGGGCTACTGCTGCCGGCAACTGTCGGCGGGGCGCTGGCCAACTTAGGCGTCGCCGTGGCCGGCAAAGTTCCGGTGAACCTGAATTTCACGGGCGGCATGGAATCCATGGCCTACGCCGCCGCGCAGTGCGAAATCCGCACGGTGATCACGTCCAAAGTGTTCCTGGCGAAGGCCAAGCTCGACGCTCCCGAGGGCGCTGTCTACCTGGAAGATATTCTGGCGTCCATCGGCGGCGCTGCGAAGCTAATCGGATTACTAAAGGCCCGCCTGCTGCCGGCTTCGTGGCTCACGCCCAAACTCGATCCGGATGGCCTTGCCACGGTGATCTTCTCCAGCGGCAGCACAGGCGTCCCCAAGGGCATCATGCTCTCGCACTTCAATCTGGGCTCCAACGTGGATGCCGTTCTTCAATTGTTCGCTCTGGATGAAAAGGATCGTATCGTCGGCGTGCTGCCGTTTTTCCACTCCTTCGGTTTCATGGCGACCATCTGGCTGCCGCTGTTCACGGGCTGCGGCGTGGTCTATCATCCCAATCCGACCGACGCGAAAGTGATCGGCGAGCTGGTGCAGAAATACAGGGGAACTTTCCTGCTGTCGACTCCCACTTTCTGTGGAACGTACATGCGCAAGTGCACGCGCGAACAGTTCGCGTCGCTGCGTTTCGTGGTGGTGGGCGCGGAAAAACTACGCGAGCCGCTACGCAAGGAGTTTCAGGAAACCTTCGGCATCGACCTGCTGCAGGGCTACGGCATGACCGAAATGTCTCCGGTGGTGGCGGTGAACAGTCCGGACTTCCGGGAAGGCAAGGAAAATCAGATCGGAACGAAACATGGAACCGTGGGTCTGCCGATTCCGGGCGTAGCTGTGCGCATCGTGGATCTGGATACGAAGGAACCGCTGCCGCCGGGTAGCGAAGGCATGCTTCTGGTGAAGGCACCCGGCAGGATGCTCGGCTACCTGAACCAGCCCGAGCGCACCGCGGAGGTATTTCAAGGCGACTGGTACATCACTGGCGACATGGTCAAGGTGGACGAAGACGGATTCGTGTCCATCACGGATCGGATCTCGCGCTTCAGCAAAG
>Ga0207674_10005666_pt1 | contig 14808 bp, 12 predicted proteins | sample KBSCornC72_FD_184303 | JGI IMG/M metagenome (GOLD analysis project Ga0207674, IMG submission 184303) | Corn rhizosphere microbial communities from Kellogg Biological Station, Michigan, USA - KBS Corn C7-2 (SPAdes) (version 2) | ecosystem: Host-associated > Plants > Roots > Rhizosphere > Soil ... | reverse complement strand
AAATAGCATACCTCGGCATCTAAGATTTGGTCCCTGACGCGCCGAATATTTATGGTTCTCTTTTAACCCATGATGATTTGAATACCTCTTCGCATTTGACTGCGCAAGGTCGCCTGCCTTACCGTCCGCGTCCAACGCCCGGCAACTCGTCACTAGCATCTGCTTCACAGCGCGAATAATGTCTTTCTGATTATTGCGGGGTTTCGCGCTTTGATTGGTGAACTTTCCCCAGTGATCTGCCTCACATTTTTCCTTTTGCTGCCAGATCCGTCGAATCGCGCCCGGCACGTACCTTGCGCCTGTTGAGGTTGATGCTCTATTTGGGCCAGGGCCCAAAAGTGCCAGGTGAAAGGAGCGATTCAAGATGGATTCGAAACCCTTTGAGGTAAAGGAACCGTCCCACACATCGCGACGCGTCTTCTGCACTGATCTCCTCTTGACCTCCACCGCGTTAGTCCTTGCAGCGCCCGTCGCGACTAACGGCGTCTTTGCACAAGACTCGATGGTTGCATATCCGCCGAGAAAGATTGAGGGTGCGGAGGCGCTCCTGCCAGGATCGAGCCTTTATTTCGTCTACCCAACCAGAAATGATCCGGCTGTGCTCCTGCGTTCTGCGGAGGGCGAATTCAAAGCCTTTAGCCGCAGGTGCTCTCACGCTGGATGTTCCGTGGAATTCGACGCCGCTCGCCGTTGTCTCACTTGTCCCTGTCATAAGGGAGCATTCGATGCTCGCATGGGCCAGGTCATGTTTGGGCCCCCGCGGACTCCGCTCGATGAGATCGTCTTACAGGTCCGCGCGGGAGGATCAATTTGGGCCATCGGCAAAAGCTTTGGCCGAAACACAGAAATGATTGCGCACAGCCTCAAAGGAGGTAATTGAAATGAGATTCACTATAGAAAAATTCAGAATCAGTCGAATGGAACTAATTTACTTTGGCTTAGGTGTACTCTTGCTTCTTTTGTGGGGCATCGTTGCCAGTGGTCAGACCGGAAGTCAGACAGCCAGAGTTGCGAAAGGATCTGCGCTTCAACAGCTGGAGGTCTACAGAGAATACCGCGGCGTGCGTCTCGGCATGACGGCTACGGAAGCAAGAGCGAAGCTTGGCGAGCCGACCATGAAAAGTGATGAGCAGGATTTCTACATCATCTCACCGACTGAAACAGCGCAGCTCGTTTATAACGCACAAAAGGTCGTAACAATTTCCGCTGATTACACACAAGGTGTTGGCGCGCCGGATTATAAGTCCGTCGTCGGTGATAACCTTCAGCTGAGACCTGATGGATCGTCGTTCAAGATGGTGCCTTACCAATCGGAGCACTTCTGGGTGTCGTACAACAAGAGTGCCGCCACCGTACCGGTCGTGACAATCACCATCGGAACCCTGAAGTAGACGCACACGGTCTATTTTCGATCTAGTTACTTAAAGAGGGCGCTTCAAAAGGGCGCGACGCGATGAGCACTATTGTCACAAATCAGAGCGCAGTCCAAATTGAAACCGAGCTCACTGGACAGCTTCTATTGGATAACCCGTTGCTGAACAAGGGCAGCGCTTTTCCACCCAATGAGCGACGTGAGTTCGGTCTTTTGGGATTGCTTCCACTTCATACTTCCACTGCTCAAGAACAGCTCGCCCGCACTTACGAGAACTATCGCCGAAAGGAAACAGACATTGAGAAGTATGTGTTCCTGACCGCCTTGCAAGATCGAAACGAAACACTGTTTTATCGCCTTTTGCAGGAACACATCAGCGAGATGACGCCGATCATCTATACGCCAACGGTCGGCGAAGGCTGTAGACGCTACAGTCACCTATTCCGCAGGCCCCGGGGTCTCTATATTTCATATCCGAACCGTGATGAGACTCTCGAAGTCCTCGATAACGCTCCTTCCGAACCAGTCAAAGTGATTGTGGTTACTGATGGCGAGCGGATCCTCGGGCTGGGAGATTTGGGTGTGGGAGGCATGGGTATACCGATTGGGAAACTATCACTCTATTCGCTTTGCGCAGGGATTCATCCGGCCGCAACTCTTCCAATAATGCTCGATGTCGGAACTGATAATACGGAACTCCTTGAAGATCCACTGTACCTGGGTTGGCGGCATCCGCGGATCAGAGGAGAAGAGTACGACGGCTTTATTGAAGCATTTGTTGAAGCCGTTAAGCAGAAGTTTCCGCGCGTGTTGTTGCAGTGGGAAGATTTCTCAAAGCATAACGCTGCTCGACTACTGGAACGTTATCGTCATCAACTTTGCACCTTCAACGACGATATTCAGGGAACGGGCGCAGTAACGGTAGCTGGTCTATTGGCAGCTGTAAAACTGTTGAACTCCAAACTTGGGGAACAACGAATCATGATTCTGGGCGCCGGCTCATCGGCCATCGGAATCTGTGACCAGCTCGTCGCAGCAATGCTTCAGGAGGGATACTCTGAACATGACGCGAAACAGAAGCTGTGGCTAGTTGACAGCAAAGGCCTGGTCCATAACCAACGAGCGGATCTGGAAGATTCAAAACGCCGATATGCTCGACCTGCCGAGGCGCTGGCGTCGATCGATCAAGAGAGCTGCAAGTTTTCTGAGGTAGTTAAGAGTGCCAAGCCCACGATTCTGATTGGCACCTCTGGGCAGCGTGGGGCTTTCAGTCAGGACGTTGTTTGCGAGATGGCTAAGCACGTCGAGCGTCCGATCATCTTTCCACTTTCAAATCCAACTTCGAAGGCCGAGGCAACTCCGGCGGAACTTATTCAATGGACTGATGGCCGCGCCCTCGTTGCAACAGGCAGTCCATTTCGGCCAACGAGTTATGCAGGACGACTCATAAAAGTGGGCCAGTGTAACAACGTGTTTATTTTCCCCGGCGTTGGGTTAGGCGTTATCGCGTCCGGTGCAGCTCGGGTCACTGATGCGATGTTCTCGGCGGCGGCGTGTGTATTGAGCGAGTTCTCTCCAGCGTTGAAAGATCCTTATGGCCCACTGTTTCCTCCATTGGAAATGGTGCGTGAGATATCGTATCGGGTTGCGTTGGCGGTTGGAGCCGAAGCCGTCCGCTCAGGTTTAGCACTGAATATGAATCAGGAAAAACTTGACAAAGCGGTGAAGGCCAACATGTGGTCACCGCGCTACGTACCGCTAAAACACTCGAGCTAGCCAGAATACAGAACCATGAGCGAAGCGATTGTCCCTACACCTGGTTTCGACTTTTATTGAGAGTCAATTTAACGGTCGGTACGAGCGCAACATCTTCATGTAACTCGCTCTTTCAAAAGCGGCAGGTTCGGCGCACTTTTCCTGGCTGAGCGCACCAACCAGTTGTATCACGCTTTCATATTCATGCTCGTTTAGCCAAAGCACCAGATCATTCAAAACCTGTCCTATCCTTTTCATTCCTTTTTGCAGTAGCTCTGAAGCCATCATCGTCACTCTAGCACCAGCCATTAATCCCTTGAGAACGTCGTGCGAAGTGTGAATACCGCTAGTGATGGCAAAATCTACGTTCAACCGGCCGTACAAAATTGCGACCCAGCGCAATGACAATCGCAAATCGTCAGAGTTACTTAGCACGAGTTGTGGTGTCAGTTCGAGGTGTTCCAAATCGAAATCGGGTTGGTAGAAGCGATTGAACAAAACAAGCCCGTCCGCTCCTTGTTCATGGAATCGACGGGCCATGTTCGCGATGGAGCTGAAAAAAGAACTGAGTTTCACTGACAGCGGAATCGTTGTTACTTCTCGTACAGCCGAGAGAATTTCAAGATGTAATCGTTCAATATCGAGACCTGGGATTTCAATGTTCGTTGGCAGATAATAGATATTAAGCTCCAGAGCGTCGGCGCCGGCTTCCTCTATTAATGCAGCGTAATCCGTCCAGCCACCCACCGACGCTCCATTCAAGCTACCTATGATCGGAATATCAACCGCCTCCTTCGCGCGTCTAATCAGATTCATATACTCGTCGGGACCAATATTGTAGCCTTGCATGTCAGGAAAATAACCAAGCGACTCAACGTAACCGTCGATTCCATGCGTCAAGTGACGGTCAATGTAATAGCTGTCAAAGCCAACTTGTTCTTCAAACAACGAATACATAACGACCGCGGCAGCTCCGGCATCTTCGAGACGGCGGATACTATCCACACTGTGTGAAAGCGGCGACGAGGAGGCAACAATTGGATTTTTCAAAACCATGCCAAGGTAATTAGTCGTTAAGTCCATGGCAGCCTCTTGCGCGAAAAATCTTCTCCTACTTGCCGTACTCATGAATGCTGTTGCGACGAGCGATGGACGTCAGCGAGTACGGCTCGCGACGGTCGCAGAACAACCAGCTCCGGATGCTCCCTGCGAAATTGTTGCGCTATGTAGCAGTTCCAGCAAACCGGGGAATGAGTCGCCATCACGTTAGGCAGCTGGTCCAAACTAAACGCACTCCACTCCCGCAGCTCTCCGTCAGGGCTTAGCAGGGCCGGTCGGTGGTCCAACCAGTGAAGTTCGTGGAAAACGTTCTTGCAGTAGATACAACTTTTGCCACGATACCACTGCATTAGCATCCCCCTAACCAGACATTGTTCCGGATCTATTTCTAGATCCATCAAGCACTCTTGCCCGCACTGTGCATTGTTCGGCCAGCGCGAGCAGTTTTCGAGTCGAATATCGGGAAGACCCACCGTGGCGGTCAACGACGCATGCAGGGAATCAAGCCTAACTATTACCGGCTTCTTAGTTTCAGGGCAGGTAACGATTCGGGGGCCTCGATATTTTGAGAAAGCCCGAATCACCCAGCGAATGCCGAACCAGAGGGTCACGGCCCCCAATACTATTGCTACCAATGAGGTTATCGCGGTGTCCATTGTTTTGCCCTCCATTTCCGGGTTTTTAAGAGTTGACTGACTGTGTAAGCATCTGCCTTTTGTTACGCTTAACCGTTGACAGTTCTTACGTTTGAAAGCGCAAAGAACATGCCGTGGAAAGCACCGATATTTGACTGGAATTTACCTGATTTTTGAGACGGTGATGAGTAACATTGCGCAGTCGATGGGGGAAACTCCACTAACTGGTAGTTACAGCGAATAGATCACTGCGCAATGATTCTGAGAATGACTCCGGCCGCATAGGCCAGACCGGCGGCTATTGCGCCGACGCTAAGAGTTAGAAATCCTGATCGTAACCAGGAATCAGTAGACCACTTACTCTTAACTGATCCGATGACGAAAAAAACCGCTCCAGTCATCGCCAGTGAAAGTCGGAACGCATGTGGAAGTTTAAAAACGAAGGGAATAAGCGGAACTATTCCACAAATTAGAAATGAACTGAATGTGCTCAATGCTGCGACCCAGGCTGAACGCACGGCATATGGTAGTCCGTATTCCTCAGTCAGCATCGTTTGGACCCAACGTTTACGGTCAGAGGTAACAAGCTCAACTATTCGTAACAGGTCATCACCAGAAAATCCCTTTTGCTCAAAAATCTGCCTGACTTCTTCTCTTTCACCTTCAGGCTCAAGATCTATATGACGATTTTCCACCGCCTCGAGGCGTTGTAAGTCTTCATGTTCAGCTCTCGTGCCAAGGAAGTTGCTCGCGGCCATCGAGAACCCGTCTGCAAAGAGATTCGCAAAGCCCATTACCAGAATTATCCACGCAGACAGTCGGGCTCCCGACACGCCACTTACCACCGCAAAGGTCGTAACGGAACCGTCGATGCCTCCGTAGATCCAATCGCGCAAATAATTATGGTGTGGTCCTAAGGCTAGCCGCTGTTTGATCGCTTCGGCTGAATGTTCGTGTTCCATGAAGTCTGGCTCTGAGGTCTAAGTTTAAGAAGTGACCGAAACATCGATCAGGACATCTTTTACTGAGCTATTGTACTTTGTTGGTCGCGCTACTTGCATCTTCTGATTACTAAAAGAAACGAAGCAAAAAAGGTAACAATGATAGTGAACTGGCGGCCAACAAAAATACCTTTTGCTCTTTCTCGTTGATGGATCGTACAAGCAGAGCAATTCCCAAACCAAATTGCACCAGACTGGCCCAGCCTATTGTTCTAGTAAGGTCAAGCCACCATTCTTCTGAAAGGTTTTGAAACGCCAGTAATTGCCGAATGACAAAGATCGACAAAACAAGGGCAAGCGGGAACCACGAGATTGCCAGATACGCGCGAGTCGAGCCGTAGAATGTTGTCAGAATGACGAAGACCAGAATCATCGACGGAATTAATCCCAAACCCAGTAGTATTCCTGACGGCATAATTTTACCAACGTTCGCTATCGTGGATCACGATAGGTGAGTGCAATGATTATGCCTTTATTATTTGCGGCTACAGTCCGGAACTCCTACCAGGTAGATCGCCCAGCCCCAGTCAAAAATTCGCAATGGTGCGAGAAAAGACCCAAGGCACAGCTCGCGATCTCAGCCGAGTGGCCCAAATCCTCGGGATCGCACTGGCATACGGGGTGCACTTGGAGATTGGCTCCTTGTTGTGGACGTTGAAATTAAAGAAAGAGACAAACTTTTAAGTCGTGCTTATGACTGACGAGAGTAGAATCACGAGAGAACGAACTGATAAACCACGTAGCGATTCGATACTCTTAACTGGACCATTAATGGCTGGCAGTCTGGGAAAGCATAGAGATGGCGACGTTGTGTTACGCGACGGTTCAACGGTGCGTACTCGCCTCATGCAACCCGCTGACGAGGCGGGACTCTTCGCTTTACTGCAATCCCTTTCCGAAGAATCGCGCTGGCTCCGTTTTTATTCTCTTTCAAGTAATTCAGCCCTCGCTGCTGAAGCTCATCGCGAAGCCAACCTGGACCATACCTTCGCGCTCGTCGCCTGTAGTGGCGCCGAGCAACGAATTGTTGGTCATGCCTTTTACGTTGAACTCTCTGAGCAAAGGGCCGAGGTTGCTTTTACGATCGCCAATGACTTTCAGGGTCGTGGACTTGGAACACTCCTGCTGTGCCAACTAGCCGAAGTTGCGGCTGCAAATGGAATTCAAGTCTTCGAGGCCGAAGTCGTCGCCGGGAACCAATCGATGTTAGGAGTGTTTAGGGAATCGGGTTTTCCAATTAAGGTAAGCGCGGGCGCCGGACAACTGCACGTCACCTTTCCTACTCAGTTTACCCACGAGTCAATTGCCAGGTTTGAGCAGAGAGAATCAATTGCCGCTCGAAATGCACTCAAGCTTTTCTTTGAACCACGTGGTGTCGCCGTCATCGGAGCTTCACGCCAGCGCGGAACTATCGGTGGTGAAATTCTCCATAACGTCCTGAGTTACGGTTTCAAGGGCCCCGTCTATCCCGTTAACCCGTCGGCTGTGTCGATTGAAGGTCTCACTGCATATTCATCGATCGAAGATATCTCGGATGTAGTCGATCTCGCCGTGATTGTTGTTCCCGCTGCAAGCGTTTTAGAAGTTGCTGCTTCCTGTGCACGTAAAGGTGTCAAAGCCCTCGTTGTGATCTCAGCTGGCTTTTCTGAGACCGGCGAGGTTGGAAGAGCACGACAGGCAGAACTAATTGAAGTCTGCCGCGGCGCCGGAATGAGATTGATTGGTCCAAACTGCATGGGAATTGTCAACACCAACCCGGATGTTCAACTCGATGCGACTTTCGCACCGGGAGTGCCACCCCGCGGCCGGGTTGGATTTTCATCTCAGAGCGGCGCACTCGGACTGGCGATCATCGAGTTTGCAAATTCTCTCGGGCTGGGCATTTCGACGTTTGTTTCTGTTGGTAACAAGGCTGACATCTCGGGAAACGATCTTCTTCGATATTGGGAATTTGATGAGGACACTGACGTAATACTCTTATATCTTGAGTCTTTTGGAAATCCCAAAAAGTTTTCCCAGATTGCGCGTCGAGTGGGACGCAAGAAACCAATCGCAGTTGTGAAGAGTGGTCGTTCAGGAGCCGGTGCCCGCGCCACGTCTTCACACACTGGTGCTCTGCTGGCGGCTTCCGACGTTACCGTTGACGCCTTGTTTCGCCAGGCCGGAGTTATTCGAACCGATACGTTGTCAGAACTCTTCGACGTGGCCTCGTTGCTGGCGAGCCAACCGTTGCCACGCGGACCTCGAGTAGGAATCATTACCAACGCCGGTGGACCAGCAATCCTATGCGCAGATGCATGTGAAGCACGTGAGCTGGAGGTTCCTGTTTTGTCGGAAACCAGCCAGGCTCAGTTGCGAGCCTTTCTTCCGCCGGGTGCAAGCGCGGTCAATCCGGTTGACATGATTGCATCAGCTTCCGCAGACCACTATCTTCGGGCTATCGAGATTGTCGCCGCGGATCCGGGTGTCGACGCTTTGATAGTGATTTTCACGGCCCCCCTCCTAACCACAGCGGACGACGTTGCCAACGCTATCCTGGAAGGAGCCAGGCGTTTCGTTAAAGACAAGCCACTTTTGTCAGTGTTTCTTTCTTCGCAGCAACCACCTAAGCAATTACGAACACCAGGTAGAAGTATTCCGTCATATTCTTTCCCAGAGACTGCCGCGATTGCGCTGGCAAGGGCCACGCGTTATGGAGAATGGCGCTCACATCCTCAAAGCGTTCCGGTCCATTTCGAGGACATCAAGAGTGATGAGGCCGCAGCAATCGTGGCCGACGCGCTCGTCAGGGGCAATGGTTGGTTATCACCTGAAGAGGTCTCAAGACTTTGTGCCTGTTATAAACTTCCATTGGTGGAGCAACGAATTGTGGTGAGCGCAGTTGATGCTGGCCAGGCAGCTGAAGAACTGAACGGCCAGGTTGTATTGAAAGGAATTGCCCGAGGTCTACTCCATAAGACCGATGCGGGTGCGGTGAAACTTCATCTACGCGGTAAAGCAGAAGTTACTGCAGCAGCAGAAGAGATGAGTAAACGGTTGGCGTCGCAGGGATTCTTGCCAACCGGGTTCGTGGTCCAACGGATGGCCGAGCGTGGTGTTGAGATGCTGATCGGGGTGGTCCACGATCCGCAGTTCGGCCCAGTCGTCGCGTGTGGGGCTGGCGGAGTCCAGGTCGAGCTTTTGCGAGACGTTTCGATTCGACTTACACCGCTAACGAAAGAGGATGCTTCGGAAATGATCCACGAGCTAAAGACTTATCCGATGCTCACCGGCTTTCGTGGTGCACCAGTTGCTGACGTAGGAGCTCTTGAGGAAGGACTGCTTCGGTTAAGCGCGATGGTTGAGGATCTTCCGCAAATAGCCGAGTTGGACCTCAATCCTTTTGTGGTTCATGAGAAAGGGGCTTCGATTCTCGATGCTCGAATCCGAGTGACCACTCTCGAGCCTCGTCCGTTGCCGGGTGTGAGAAGGTAATTGATCAGGTCGCCTCGCTCTTCCATCGGTAATTGCTCACCGCCAAAAGGCCGACAAATGCTGTGATTAATAACAGCCAGTAGAACAAATGGACACCGGCGAACTTCCATCGCCTCCATTTCCCGTGTGTTTCGCTCGCCGATGATGTGTCAGTTTGAGGTAGTGCCCGGGCGTTGAGCGTAGCTTTTGATTGGTCCAGGATCGCGCTCAGACCGGATATCGCCTTGTCCTGGACTATGCGTCGTTTGAGCCTTCCAAACGGACCTTCAAGTCCATCCGCCCGCGAGCGATTTTCGTAGATCAAATACGAGCCGGCAGAATTTTCCCCAGGGACATTTACAAACGCCGTTAAAGCAAGTGAGGAATCAAAATAGTGGTTGGCGTATATCTGCTTCGAAGAAACTAAAACTTGTGGTCCAACTACATTCTTAGTCTGATAAATGCTGATATGGTTAATCGAAATAACCGGTTTGAGACCAAACTTTATCTTGGACCATACAAGAGAGTTATCTATATTGGTTAAGGTGCTGGAAAATGTGACGTCGCTGGAGGGATTGTTAATAAAGTCGTTGATGTAGCCCGACTTGGCCTTGAGCTTAAGCTGTTCGTCGGCTAATCGCACTGATCTCTCTTTATCAGAATATTCGATCAGCGCGGCGTCACCGCGTGCGAGGTAATCGCGAACATACTCCACGATCATGAGTTTGAGAAGTTGAGTCGCCTCGATAGCGTAGTTGGGTGCTTCCCAATGGATGTCTTTCCGCAGGCGCTCGATCATGTTGGCCGAAAGCTTTAGTTTGCAGTTGCCGACGACGCAGTGTTTTAAATCTTCAAGGTCACGAGCTTCAAAAGTCAGGTCCTTCAAGTCATCCAGGATTGGTTGCTCACTGAACCTACCGATCTCAAGTATCGCCGGGTTGTTCTTTGTCACCATGGTGTCCCGGAACGACTTTAGAAATACAGTTGCGGGAACTTGCAAGCCTACGAGGCCAGAGACTGCCATTTCGCTTTTATCTTCAACCGGTAAAGCCTTAACAACTGGTTTTCCATCAGCGAGTGTGGCCAAGTCAGTATCACTCAAACCCATCTTTTCACGAAGAATGTTGTGAAACTCCGGAATTGAGGTTTGAGCTTGGGACGAATTCGGATTAACCGAGAGGATGGCGCAAAAAGTAATGAACAGTAACCGATAGGTGAATCGCCTTAGGATCGTTCGGTCGACGTATCGCATAAAGTTCTGACCGCTTCAGTTACACCTTGGTTTGCCAGGATTAGCGGATATGAATTCTTTTATTACACATCACGCCGCCAAACCAACACGTTGGCACGTTGAATGCCAGTCCGATTCAGTAATCGAAAACAACGCTGGCCTTTTATCATTAAACGATCTGCCCTTCTATCATTAAATGATCAAAACCGTATGATTCTTTGCGGAAGACGTCTTTTTTTAAACGAAAAGAGCTTTTGAAACAGAAATATTAAAAAGCCCGGAACCTGGCTAGCAAACGCTCAAATCTACGCCGTATTTTTGAGGCCGAAGGTGTAAATCAGATGCCCGCCCGGGGTTGAGCCTTGTAAGCCCTGGGATCGAGCGGGTGATTGCTCAAGTTACCCTGAAGGAATGGCCGTCTTATTTCGCGTGATTAGGCGGGGGCACTAGGGGAACCTGTAAAAGTGAAAATCGCTCAAATACCGCTTGGGGTAAGGGTGGGTTCCGAACTCGCTGACTCTGAAGAAATATTCCCATTCCCGTTTGCGGACCTTCGTGCCAGCAGGGCTACGGGTAATCCAACCAGAACTGCATGTCCAATAATTTCTGTCAACAGAATCGGGAAACGAGGCAAGGTCCCTCTTTGTCCAATGGCGGAAAGCGGTAAGACGATGTACTTCATGCCAAAATACGCCGCTACCCCATAACACAGCCCACTAATCACCGGGTGACGAACAAAAACCGGGAAGACCAGCGTTGCCAGGAAATACACGGCTGCAATGCATGTCGCCACCACAAAATGAAGCACGATCCCCAGCAAGAAAGTCCGGACGCCGCCCTCGACCGCAGTTTGTCTGCCAAGTACGCCGGCAGCGACAGATTGGAATATACGCAGTGGCTTTGCGCCCAATATCAATCCGTAGAAGGTGAAGGCAAATGTAAGATCGAGAATACCGATTGCCAGGCCGCCAAAGAAGATGGTTGTGAAAGCGCGTGGACGCCCTATAAAGGTTCCCTGCTGAGAAGTTTCAACGTTCGTCTCTCTCATAACGCTCCTTTGTTGGGCAGGCTGTTCCCGACTCACGGGGAATTGTCATTTTGATCGATTAGAAACAAATTGCAGTCTCTCTGTGCGACCCTCGCATTCCCTGCGCCTTTGTGATTGGTAAGGTCTCCACGCTTCGTCACAAAAACCAGGAAACACGAAGGTCACACAAAGCCTTGATCTCAGCGCGGCCTGGGCCCAAGCCTGGGAGGTCGTTTGCTTCACACTTTTTCCAATAAATGAGGAAACCACATTGCGAAGCGCTAGTCTCGCTTGATGCTGCAAAGATTTGAATCAAAATGTGACGAGCGACAATTCTGCGTGACGTGGGACGTTAACTTGAGGACGAGTGTGTACCAAGCCTGGCCTTCACTCTTCTCGCGACCAATGCTTAATGAAGTCATCGAAATGCTGCCGATAGCTGCGACCGAGAGAGTAACAAGCCCCATTGAATAAAATTACGCGGTATTCACCTCGTGCCCAGGTTTGCAGCTCTTTGACGCGATTCATGTTGACGATTGTTTGGCGATGAATGCGTACAAATGTGTGTGGATCAACTTGTGATTCGATGTTGTTGAGAGTATCGCGGACCAAATGAGATGAGTTGGCGAGATTAAGACGGACATAGTTGCCCTGGGCTTCAATCGAATCTACATCTTCAGTGCGGACAAAGAACAAAGTTTCGCCGCTCCTTACCGCAAATCGCTCCAGATAGCGTGGGCCTGATTTGAGCTCTTCCAGCATGGTCATGATTTGCCGGGTATCGAGTTCATTTGTTCCTTTCAAAAAGGTCCTTGCGCGATCAAGCGCATCTGCAAATCTCTTTCGATCGAAAGGCTTAGTCAAGTAGTCGATTGCATGCACATCAAACGCTCGCATGGCGTGTTGGTCGTATGCAGTTACGAAGATAATGACGGGCATCCGTTTGACTTTGAGATTTTGCAAGACTTCGAACCCATCACGGTCGGGCATCTGCACATCTAGAAAGACGAGGTCAGGTTCCTGAGCGCTTATGGAATCAATCGCTTCCTGCCCGTTCCGTGCTTCACCGATTATCTCGATTCCACCCTCAGTCTTGAGCATCTCGCGTATACGATCACGCGCGAGAGGTTCGTCGTCGACAATTAAAGTTCTTATCTGCAAGGCCTCTTCCCTAGCTATTAATCGTGGGGTTTGCAGGAATCTCCAGCGTGACGATTACCCCACTTCCTTTCGAATTCGTGATCTGAAAGTCATAATCCGGACCATAAAATTGTTCCAACCGCGAGCGTGTGTTATTGAGACCGATTCCGGATGAACCACCGTTTGTATTCATTTTTAATCCGGGTCCGTTATCTTCAACTTGCACTATCAATCGGTTGCTTTTGGTAATTGCTCGGATTGTTATGTGCCCCTGTCCGGATCTACGTGCGACACCATGGCGGACCGCATTTTCCACAATTGGCTGCAGAATGAGATTGGGAACCATCAGATCCAGCGTCTCTGGTTCAATCTCCATGTCAACTGTGAGTCGGTCCTGGAAACGGATGTGTTCGATGTCCAGGTAACATTTCAGAAACTCCAGTTCCTGTCCGAAGTCAACAGTCTGATTGTCTGACCTTTTAAGTGTCAGCCTGAGGAAGTCGCCGAGTCTCGCGATCATTTTGTCAGCAGCTTCGACATCCATATGAAGGAGAGCTGCGATTGAATTGAGGGTGTTGAAGAGAAAATGCGGATGGATCTGCATCTTCAGTGCTTGCAATTGCGCCTGGGCAAGTTGCGCTGCGAGTTGTCCAGCCTTCGCCTCTCCTTCACGTTGACCACGGTAGTAATGAATTGCGTGCGCCACAGCCACAGTGGCCCAGTAGATCGTGAGGCCCTGGTGAAAGTAGTAAATGCTAAAAGCGTTATTCCGCCACAGAACCAGCAGTGTTGGGTTGCGTACCAGATTGGGGTTACCCAAATACCAAGACACAGGAGCGGCAGCAGATAAAACCACAAACGAGAGGGCTACACTCACCGCGATATGGATCAAGAGATTTCGCGGAAAATTTTTCTCTAACTCAAATCGCTTGACGACCCGGAAGATGAGAGGTGACAGCATTCCCCAAAGGTAAAAGTCTGCCAGGTATCCGGTGAGCATTCGCCTCAACGAGATTTGAACATTGTCCTGCCTTGCGCCGAGATAAGAGCTCAGTGCAAACGACAACCCGAGCAACGTCCAGACGCAAAAACCGAAGCCCAAACGCACCCACCAGGGGCGTCGACTCGGGAACCCGCCAGATTTGTATTTATCGCGTTCTTCGTTTACCACAAGAGAAACCAGTGCGCGTCAGCGATTACAGAACTTGAAGTTCGTTGCTTCGGTTCTGCAAGTAGTGTCTTAGTTTAGCTGACTGTGTGCAACTTTATGGGCGCAACCAAGTTGCGAGACGGTCAGTACCGAAACGCGGCAGCGTCGGGTGGGCCTCCTGTTATGTATCTGCTTGACGTTACTAAAGGCACACCCCGACGCTACCGCGTTTCGGTACTGACCCTGGTCTCGCATTGCACGATCTAAGACAAAACCGGTTTGCATAAGAACTTTGAGCTGGCGAGTGTCAAGGCGATGAGTACAGTAGCGACCGGATTCGAACACAAAGCGAAGTTGATCATCTTCTTTAGAAGATTAGTCGCAGTTTCCGGTCGCTGCGCCCCGCGCTACTGTAAATGTTGGTATCTTACTTTTGTTGAAAGCCCCACCTGGTCGATTTCCCACTCCAGTTTGGAGGGGTGCATCTGAGAAATGAATCAATAAGTGACGAGCGACAATTTTGCGTGCTGTAGAGCGCAGAATTCGGGATGAATGTGATTCATCTGAAGGATTAGCTTTTAACAAAGCCTTAAGACCGGTCTATCTGCAGCGAGTGTCACTGCGGTGGGTACACCGGGAGCGAAGCGACCGGATGGTAAACACAACGAACCGCTGATCAGAACTAAACAGAGCTGCGAACATCTGGTCGCCACGCTCGAAGTGTTGGCCAGATTGTTTTCCTTTAGATCTTGTAGTAATTCCAGACAAGCCCTTTGCTTTTTCACAAAAAGTAACATGCCAACAGTACAGTACCGCGAGCGAAGCGACCGGATGGCACACTCGATATTACGCCTAAATTCTGATGATTGGTTCGTTGAGTGTGCCATCCGGTCGCTTCGCTCGCGGTACTGTACTGATCGCTCGACACTCACCAAGATTAGAGTTTTGTGCAAAGCCAATTGTTAATCATTAGACGCCGACCCTT
>Ga0207674_10005663_pt1 | contig 14810 bp, 16 predicted proteins | sample KBSCornC72_FD_184303 | JGI IMG/M metagenome (GOLD analysis project Ga0207674, IMG submission 184303) | Corn rhizosphere microbial communities from Kellogg Biological Station, Michigan, USA - KBS Corn C7-2 (SPAdes) (version 2) | ecosystem: Host-associated > Plants > Roots > Rhizosphere > Soil ... | reverse complement strand
ACCGCCGTCACCTCGTACTTGCCGTCGAACGCCGCGCGGTTCAGTGTCTCGATGTCGGACAGTACCTGCTCGACGACGATCCCGCCGGTATCGACGTTCCCGCTGGCCAACCCGTAGAACATGAAGGCATCGTCCGAATCGGGACTATGGGCGACGGTGATTCGCTGATGAGGCATCTTCGGAACACTGTGGGACGGCCCTTTATGGGCCGCCACGCGAGCCGGGGCTACACCTTCACGCGCGCAGCGCGCAGACTCTTGACCACGGTCGTGACGCGTTCGATCGCAAAGTCGATGTCCTGGTCGGTCGTCGGACGTCCGAGGCCGAATCGAATCGACGCGCCGCCGCGGTCGCTGACGGCGCCGATCGCCTGGAGCACGTGCGACGGCGCCTGGCTGCCCGAGCTGCACGCCGAGCCGGTCGACACCGCGATGTCGCCGAGCGCCATCAGCAACGCCTCGCCTTCCACGTCGTCGATGCTGACATGCAGGTTGTGCGGGAGCCGGCGCCCGTCGACCGGTCCGTTGACGCGCACCGCATCGAGATTGCGCTGCAGCCCCGCCAGCAGCCGATCGCGCAATCCGGCAAGACGAGCCGACTCCTTCGGCATCTCCTCGCGGCAAATCTCCGCCGCACGGCCCAGGCCGACGATGCCCGGCGTGTTGAGCGTGCCCGATCGAAATCCCCCTTCGTGCCCGCCGCCGTCGATCTGGCAGGCCAGCTCGATCTTGGGCTTGCGGCGCCGCACGAACAGTGCGCCCGCCCCCTTGGGGCCGTAATACTTGTGCCCGGTGAGCGAGAGCAGGTCGATGTTCATCCGCGCGACGTCGATCGGGATCTTCCCCGCGGCTTGCGCGGCGTCGGTGTGAAACAGAACGCCGCGTTCGCCGGCGATCGCGCCGATCTCCGCGAGCGGCTGCACCACGCCGATCTCGTTGTTGGCCGCCATGATCGAGATGAGCAGGGTGCGATCGGTGATCGCCGAGCGCAGCTCATCGAGGTCCACGAACCCCTGCCGGTCGACGCCGAGTGTGGTCACCCGAACGCCGTCGTGGGCCAGGCACTTGCAGGAATCGAGCACCGACTTGTGCTCGGTCGCGGCCGTGATCACGTGATCGCCGCGCTCGCGGTTCGCGTGCACGACACCCTTGATCGCGAGATTGTTCGACTCGCTGGCGCCGCTCGTGAAGACGATCTCATTGGCGCTGGCGCCGATCAGGGTGGCGATCTGCGAACGCGCGGCGTCGACCGCCTTCTGCGCGTCCCAGCCGTACTCGTGCTGGCGGCTCGCGGCGTTGCCGAACCGGTCGGAGAAATACGGCAGCATGGCGTCGAGCACGCGGGGATCGACCGGGGTCGTGGCGTGGAAATCGAGGTAGACGGGGCGCGCCATCGTCAGTGGCGCGAGACTTTTCCGAAGGCCACGGCGATCGGCGGCTCGTCCGACGGCGAGTCGGTCGAGACCTCCTGCAGCGAGCAGGTGGCGAGCGCCGAAAGAATGCGGTCCTTGATGCGCCACAACGGATCGCGCACGCTGCACTTGGCGTACTGGCCGCAATTCTCGTCGCCGGTCGAGCACGCGGTGACGGTCAGTGGGCCGTCGATCGCCTGGATGATGTCGGCGACCGAAATCGCGCTCGCGCCCCGCGCCAGCCGGTAGCCGCCGCGCGTCCCCTGGTGCGAGGTCAGCAGGCCGCGGCGCGCGAGACGCTGCAGCACCTTGGCCATCAGCTCGACGGGAATGTCGTACTGCTCCGCGATCTCCCGTGCGCTCGCGGACGCGAGATCGGTCCGCGTCGCGAGGTGCTTCATCGCGATCAACGCGTAGTCGGCTTTCTTTGACAGGCGGAGCATATGAATTACCAGAGTCCGAGTTGGAGCTTTGCTGCGTCAGACATCCGGTCTTTCGTCCAGCCAGGCTCCCACACGACATCGACCTTCACGTCCGTCACGCCGGAAACCTCTCTGACCCTGCGCTCGACTTCGGAGGGGAGCGATTGCGCCGCCGGGCACCCGGGAGCCGTCAACGTCATTGTAACAAGCGCCCCGCCCGCGGCGTCCACCGCCACGTCGTAGATCAAGCCCAGCTCCCAGATATTGACCGGAATTTCCGGGTCGTACACCGTGGCAATCGCCGCGACGATGGCCGGCTTCAGCTCGTCCGTCTTCTGCGGATCCGCGGTGAACGGGGTTCGGGTCGATTCGGGGAGCGGCTGCGTCGGTTCCGGGATCATCGGCAAGGGCTTCATCGTGATTGCCAAAATTGCAGAATTGCCAAAATTGCCAAAATTTGCCGGAACTGAGATTTCCAAAATTCAGGGAACGAAATTATGGCCATTCTGACAATTCCGGCGATTCTGGGAATGTTTCTACTCCGTCGTCGTCCGTTCGTGGCGTTCGAGCGCCGCCTTGAGCGTGTGCCATGCGAGGCTGGCGCATTTCACCCGCACCGGAAACTCTCGGACGCCTGCGAGCACCGACAGCTTCCCCAGATCCTCGACCGGCCGATCCGGCGGGGTGGTGACGACGTGGTGAAAGCGCTCGAACAGCGATCGCGCTTCCGCGACCGTCTGACCCTTTACGGCATCGGTCATGAGCGACGCCGACGCTTTCGAAATCGCACAGCCGGAGCCTTGAAAGGCGACGTCTCTGATCACGTCGCCGTCAAGCTGGACGTAGAGATTCAGCCGATCGCCGCATAGCGGGTTGTAGCCTTCCGCGTGATGGCTCGCCCCTTCGATGGTGCGAAAGTTCCTCGGCCGCCGGTTGTGATCGAGGATGACTTCCTGGTACAGCTCGCTCAGGTCCGACATCAGCCGAACACCTCGCGCACTTTGCCGAGCGCGTGAATCAGCGCGTCGATGTCCTCCCGGGTGTTGTAGATGCCCAGCGAGGCGCGGATCGTCGCCGTCACCCCGTACCGATCCATCACCGGCTGCGCGCAGTGCTGCCCCGTCCTCACCGCGACCCCCTGGCTGTCGAGGATCGTCCCGGCATCGTGCGGGTGGACGTTCTCCATCAAAAACGACAGCACGCCCGTCTTGTGGCGTGCCTCGCCGATGATGCGGGTGCCCGGGATCTGGCGGACGCGCGTCGTCGCGTACGCGAGCAGCGCGTCCTCGTGCGCGAGCGCCGCCTCACGATCGATGGCCATGAGGTAATCGACCGCCGCGCCGAATCCGGCCACGCCGCCGATGTTCGGCGTCCCCGCCTCGAACTTGTACGGGACGACGTTGTACTCGGTCTTTTCGAACGTGACCGACGCGATCATGTCGCCCCCGCCCTGGTAGGGAGGCATCGCCTCGAGCAGCTGACGCCGGCCGTAGAGCACGCCGACGCCGGTCGGCCCGAACATTTTGTGGCTCGAGAACGCGTAGAAGTCGCAGTCGAGCGCCTGCACGTCGACCGCGAGATGCGGCACCGCCTGCGCCCCGTCGATCAGCACCACCGCCCCGGCGCCGTGCGCCTGCTCGATGATGTCGCGAATCGGATTAATCGTGCCGAGCGAATTCGATACGTGGCTGACCGCCACGATGCGCGTCCGCGGCGACAGCAGCGCGGTCAGCGCCGGCGCGTCGATCTCGCCGACGTCGTTGATCGGCGCGACGCGCAGCACCGCACCGGTCTGCTCGCAGATCAACTGCCACGGCACGATGTTCGAGTGATGCTCGAGCCACGAGATCAGAATCTCGTCGCCGGCGCGGAGCACCGACCGTCCGTAGCTCTGCGCCACCAGATTGATGCCGTCGGTCGTCCCCTTCGTGAGCACGATCTCGTGCGCATCGGCCGCGTTGATGAACGCCGCCGCCTTCTTCCGCGCCCCTTCGTAGAGCGACGTCGCGCGCTCGCTCAGCAGATGTGTCGCGCGATGGATGTTGGCGTTGGCGTGCCGGTAGTAGCTGTCCATCGCGGCGATGACCGACTGCGGCTTCTGGCTGGTGTTCGCGCTGTCGAGATAGACGAGCGGCTTGCCGTGGACGCGCTCCGAGAGAATCGGAAATTCAGCCCGCACCTTCAACACATCGAAGGCGGAACGCGCGACGGTCGCCGTCGTCGGAGTCATGCCGCGTCGATCTCCGCGAGATCCTTCGCGAGCTGCGCGTAGAGCTCGCCTTCGAGCGCGGCCTTCAGCGACTCGATCCGGACGCGCTCGAGAATGTCGCCGGCGAACGCATGGATCAGCATGTCGCGCGCCTCGAAGTAGGTCAGGCCGCGCGCGCGCAGGTAGAAGATCGCGTCATCGTCCAGCTGCCCGATCGCCGCGCCGTGCGTGCACTTGACGTCGTCGGCAAAAATCTCGAGCTGCGGTTTGGTGTTGATCGAGGCGCTGTCCGACAACAGCAGGGCGCGGTTGGTCTGCTTGGCATCGGTCTTCTGCGCGTCCTGGCGCACGATGATCTTGCCGTTGAAAATGGCCCGCGCCTTCCCGCCGAGAATGCCCTTGTAGATTTCATGGCTCGGGCAGTGCGGCTTCGCGTGGTCGATCAGCGTGTGATTGTCGACCAGCCGATCGCCGTCAGCCAGGTACAAGCCGTTCAACGTGCACTCCGCCCCGTCGCCGTCGAGCAACGCGTTCGCGTCGTTGCGGACCAGTCTGCCGCCGAGCGAGAACGAGTGCGACGAGAAGGTGGCGCTGCGCGCCAAGTGCACGTGCATGCTCGCGACGTGGAACGCGTCGAAGCTCTCCTCCTGCACCTTGTAGTGATCGATGACCGCGTTTTCGCCGGCGACGATCTCGCTGACCGCGTTGGTGAAATACACCGCGCCGCGCGGGCCGGCGAACGTCTCGACGATCCGCGCCTGGGTCCGATCGCCGGCGACAATGAGGGCGCGCGCGTTGGTCAGCACGGGTGCATCGGCATTGGTCGAGACGAACACCAGATGCAGCGGCTGCTCGAGGATGATGCCGTCAGCGATCGACACGTACGCGCCATCCGCGGCGAGCGCCGTGTTCAGCGCCGTGAACGCCCTGGTACCGAAATCGGCGAGCTGCCCGAAATACCGCTGCACCACTTCGGGCTGATCGGTGACCGCCGCCGCGAGAGAGCCGACCCGAACACCCGCCGGCAGACCCTCGAGATGCGAGAGCTCCGGCGCGAAACGGCCGTTCACCACGACGACGCGGTGATCGGCATCGCTGTAGAGATAGGCGCTGAGCTCCGCTTCGGTGACGCGCGCCGTCTCGTCTTCCGAGACCCTGAATTCAGCCGCAACGATCGGCGCGACGTTGGTGAACCGCCATTCCTCGTCGCGCACCGTCGGAAATCCAAGCGCCGTGAACCGCGCCGCCGCACGATCCCGGAGATCCTGCAGCCAGCGCGGTCCGCCCTGCGGCCGCTGATCGATTGCCGCCACCCACGGCTGAAGCTTTTCGGCGACCTGCGTCACAGCTACTGCGCCCCCACCGGCTGCACGCCGGCCTCAATCCAGCTGTAGCCCCTCTTCTCGAGCTCCAGCGCGAGTTCCTTGCCGCCGGACTTCACCATGCGTCCGTTGCTCAGCACATGCACGTAGTCCGGCACGATGTAGTCGAGCAGCCGCTGGTAATGCGTGACGACGATGATGGCGCGGTCCGGCGCCCGCATGGCGTTGACGCCGTTGGCCACGAGCTTGAGCGCGTCGATGTCGAGGCCCGAATCGGTTTCGTCGAGAATCGCCAGTTTCGGCTCGAGCAGCGCCATCTGGAAAATCTCGTTCCGCTTCTTTTCTCCGCCCGAGAAGCCCTCGTTGACCGCGCGGCTCAGCATGCTCTGGTCGATCTCGAGAAGTTTCGACTTCTCCTTGATCAACTGCATGAATTCCATCGCGTCGAGCTCAGGCTGGCCGTTGTGCTTGCGCTTCGCGTTGAGCGCGGCCTTCAGGAAATAGGCGTTGTTGACGCCGGCGATCTCGACGGGGTACTGGAACGCCATGAAGACGCCTTCGCGGGCGCGTTCGTCCGGATCCATGTCGAGGAGGTCTTTCCCCTCGTAGAGCACCGTGCCGCCGGTGACCTCGTATTCCGGATGTCCCGACAACGCGCGGGCGAGCGTGCTCTTGCCGGAGCCATTCGGCCCCATGATGGCGTGCACCTCGCCGGCATTCACGTGAAGATCGATCCCCTTGAGGATCTGCTTGCCTTCGGCCTTGACCTGCAGGTTCTTGATATCAAGCATGCTGGTTGGCGGGGCATGAAGCCCCGCCCTACATCCTTCTCTGTTGTTTATCCGACCGATCCCTCGAGGGACACGCTGAGGAGCTTCTGTGCTTCGACGGCGAACTCCATCGGCAGCTCGCGGAACACTTCCTTGCAGAAGCCGCTGACGATCATGTTGACGGCATCTTCCGCGGTCAGCCCGCGCTGGCGGCAGTAGAAGATCTGGTCCTCGCCGATCTTCGACGTGGACGCTTCATGCTCCACACGGGCGGAGGTGTTCTTGATTTCGAGGTACGGAAACGTGTGCGCGCCGCACTTGTCACCGATGAGCAGCGAGTCGCACTGCGAGTAGTTGCGCGCGTTCTTGGCGTTCTTCCCGACCCGCACCAGCCCGCGATACGTGTTCTGCCCGTGGCCCGCGGAAATGCCCTTCGAGACGATCGTGCTGCGGGTGTTCTTCCCCAGGTGGATCATCTTCGTGCCGGTGTCGGCCTGCTGCCAGTTGTTGGTCGTCGCCACCGAGTAGAACTCGCCAATCGAGTTGTCCCCCTGGAGGATGCAGCCGGGGTACTTCCAGGTGATCGCCGAGCCCGTTTCCACCTGGGTCCACGTGATCTTGGACCCGCGCCCCTGACACAGTCCGCGCTTCGTGACGAAGTTGTAGATCCCGCCCTTCCCTTCCTTGTCGCCCGGGTACCAGTTCTGGATCGTCGAGTACTTAATCGTCGCGTCGTCGTGCGCGACGAGCTCGACGACCGCCGCGTGCAGCTGGTTTTCGTCGCGCATCGGCGCGGTGCACCCTTCGAGGTAGCTGACGAACGCCCCTTCGTCGGCGACGATCAGCGTGCGCTCGAACTGACCCGTGTCCTTGGCGTTGATCCGGAAGTAGGTCGACAGCTCCATCGGACAGCGGACGCCCTTCGGGATGTACGCGAACGAGCCGTCGCTGAAGACGGCGGAGTTCAGGGCCGCGAAGAAGTTGTCGGTGTGCGGAACGACTGAGCCGAGGTACTTCCTCACCAGATCCGGATGCTCGCGTACGGCCTCGGAAAAGGACATGAAGATGATCCCCTGCTTCGCCAGGGTCTCGCGGAACGTCGTCGCCACCGACACGCTGTCGAATACGGCATCGACCGCGACGCCGGCGAGCATCTTCTGTTCCTCGATCGGGATCCCGAGCTTGTCGAACGTCCGCTTGACTTCGGGATCGACCTCGTCGAGGCTGTTCAGCGCCTTCTTCTTCTTGGGCGCCGAGTAGTAGACGATATCCTGGTAGTTAATCGGCTCGTACTTGACGTTCTGCCATGTCGGCTCCTTCATGGTGAGCCACATGCGATACGCCTTGAGCCGCCACTCGAGCAGCCACTCCGGCTCGTCCTTCTTCGCCGAGATGAGGCGGACGACGTCCTCGTTCAGCCCCTTGGGGATCGTCTCGGTCTCGACGTCGGTGACGAAGCCGTATTTGTACTCGCGGGTTGCGAGTTCTTCGATAGTTTCAGTTGATGTACTCATGAAAGTTTCCAGCTTCCAGCTTCCAGCTTCCAGCTGCCAGCTGCCAGCTTAGAGAATTGCTGGAAGCCGGAAGCTGGAAGCTGGTAGCTACACACTAAAGCTCGTACCGCAGCCGCACGTGGACTTCGCGTTCGGGTTGTTGAAGATGAAGCCGCGGCTCACCAGCGCGGTGTCGTAATCGAGCGTCGTGCCCTGGATGAACTGATAGCTCTTGGGGTCGACGAACACCTTCGAGCCCTGCGGCCCTTCGAAGACATGGTCGCCTTCGCGCGGCGCAGCTTCCCAGGCGAACGTGTAGCTCAACCCGGAGCAGCCGCCGGCCTTGATGCCGATGCGCAGCCCGCCATCGGGGATGGCGTTCTTCGCCGTCATCTTGCGAATCAACGCCGCGGCGTTCTCGCTGATTTCCAGCATGTACTCAATCGAGCCTTGACGCCCTGAAGTCCCGAAGCCCAGAGGCCCTCCGGTATCTACGACCAGAACAGTCCTATTTTAGTTCCCGCTCCACGTCCACGCAAGTAGATACCGCGAAGGTCCTTGAGATTCCCGGCACTTTCGCCTAAACTTCGATGCATCCATGGCATACCTGGCTTTTGCCGGACTTGCGACCGCCGCAGTCTTCCTCTGGCTGTATGTACGCGCAACGACTGAGCTTGCCGCCACGAGGGCCCGGCTGGAGGGGGAGCGCGGCGCTGCGGCCGAGAAGGTCAGGCTGCTCGAAGAAGCCCGCCAGAGTCTGCGGGAAACGTTCACCGCGGTTTCAGCGGATGTGCTGAGAGCCAACAGCGAGACGTTTCTGCAGCTGGCCCACACGGAGCTCGATGCCAAGCGCAGCGCGATTGAAACGCTGGTCGACCCGCTCAAGGAATCGCTGACGAGGGTCGACACGAAGCTTCAGCAGGTCGACGCGGGCCGCATCACGGCGCAGGCGCAGCTTGCGACCCAGCTCCAGACGCTTCGTGAGAGCCACCAGTGCCTGCAGACCGAGACCAACAAGCTCGTACGCGCGCTGCGGTCCCCGAACCAGCGCGGCCGATGGGGCGAGATCCAGCTGCGCAACATCATCGAACGCGCGGGAATGTCGGAGTGCTGTGGCGATTTCGTCGAGAAGGACGCATCCGAAGGGGAAGACGGCCATCGGGCCGTCCCCGATATGACGGTGCGGCTGCCCAACGGCGCCTGTATCGTGATCGATTCGAAGGTTCCCATCGACGCCTATCTCAACTCGATTGAGGAGGCAGACGAGGTCCGGCGCGAAGCGCTCCTGCGCAATCATGCGAAGCAGGTGCGCATGCACATCAAGGGACTCGGCGCAAAGACCTACTGGGCGAAGTTCACCCCCACCCCCGAGCTGGTCGTCATGTTCGTTCCGGGGGAACCACTCTTCAGTGCGGCGCTGCAGGCCGATCCGTCCCTCTTCGACTATGCCGCCGATCAGCGGGTGATTCCTGCCTCGCCGCTGACGCTGCTCGCGCTGCTTCGCACGGTCGCGTCGGCATGGCAGCATCACCGGCTCGCACAGAGCGCCGAAGAGATTCGAACGCTCGGGACCGAGCTGTACGAGCGTCTCGCGGTGATGGCGGAATATGTCGCCGACGTGGGGGTGAATCTGCGCCAGGCCGGAGCGGCCTACGACCGGTTCGTCGGGTCGCTGGAATCGCGCGTGCTGGTCACCGCGCGGCGCTTCCGCGATCTCGGGGTGAGCGCGACGAAGGAGATCCCCGACACGACGCCGCTCGAGCTCGAGACCCGGGAGCCGAAAGCGACGGAGCTGCGGTTCCCGATACAGGAATCGCTGATCGAAGCGGAACTGGTTGTCGAGCCTGTTCTGAGCGAGCGAACGGTCGCCCGAGTCGAACGATCTATCTGACTATCTGACGGCCGACGTCATCGTGACGGCCGCGCGCACTTCGAGCTCACCGGGCGTAATTGGAGGCGCTCCCGCGTCCGCCTGCATCGCCATCGTCCGGGACATCGCCATGGGCCGCGGCTCCGGAATCATCACCCGCTGCTCTTCAATCCGAATGACGCGCTCGACCCGCAGGCCGGCACCTGAGGCCGCGGCATTGGCCCGTGCCCGGGCGTCCGCGACGGCGAGCCGAAGCGCCTCGCGTTCCGCGGAATCGCGATCTTTGAGATCGAATCGAACCCCGCCGACCGACGTCGCACCAGAGCCGACTGCGGCGTCGAGGACGTCACTGGCCTTGGCGATGTCGTCGATCCGGACCTCGACGCTGTTGCGCGCCAGGTAGTCGCGGAGCACCTGCCGTCCGTTGACGTAGTCGAATTGAGGCTGAAGGTCGTAGCCGGAGGTCCGAACCACGTCACCCGCAAACCCGAGCGCCTTCAACTTGTCGAGGACCGCCTTCATCGCCTCCGCGTTCGTGCGCTGCGCCTCCCGCGGGCTCTTCGCGCGCGATTCGGCCGCAATCGACACCCACACTCGATCGGGCGCGAGTTTCACGATGCCTTCCCCGCTCGTCACGATGACCGGTTCAAGCGGAGACGGCGGTGTCGGCGTCTGTGCAATTGCCGGCACGGCCGCCAACAGCGTCAGCACAACAACCGCGAATACATTCGTCATGACCGCACCCCTATGCACCTGTAGCACCTTTCGCACCTGTAGGCACCTTTAGGCACCCTCGCACCCCTAGCACCTACGCACCCGCGACGATCCTGAAACCGATCCCATAGGAATACGTATCCGGTGGAACCTTGTGACGATGGCTGCACGACAACATCCGCACGTCCGCCGACAGCCAGCTTCCGCCACGCAGCACCCGCAACGTTCCTTCGCGCGGTCCGGTCGGCGCCTTGTAGGGCGACACCGCGTAATACTGCGCGTCATGCCAGTCGAGTACCCATTCCCACACATTCCCCGCCATGTCGAACAAACCGTATCCATTTGGCGGATAGGCCCGGCACTGCGAGGTACCTTGTGCAGTTTTGAGTGATGGGTCGACAAGAAAGTTGGCAAGATTTCGGTCGAGGCGATCGCCCCAGGGGTAGCGCTTCCCTTCGAGCCCTCCGCGCGCGGCCTTTTCCCACTCGGCTTCGGTCGGCAGACGCACGGTCTTTCCGCTGGCCCCCGAAAGCCATGCACAATACGCGATCGCATCCTGCCAGCGCACCAGCGTGACCGGATGATCGAGACGGTCACTCGGCGGTTCGGAGTCCACCCAGACGTACGGTTGACCTGCGGATCGAAACGCCTTCTCGCGCTCTCGCCCGCCGGCGGTCACGACCAGCGGCAACTCGTAGACCGCGGGGGCGCGGTGTCCCGTCTCGCGCACGAAGCGCGCGTACTCCCCTTGAGTCACGGGATGCACCGCCATCAGGAAATCATCCAGGTGAACCTGGTGCGCGGGGCGTTCGTCGTCGTCGGCGCCGTCTGATCCCATCAGAAAGTCGCCGGACGGGATCAACGCAAATTCCGGCAGAAGGTCAGCAGCAGCCATCAGGGACGCGGGCCACAGAATAGCAGCCAGCGACGAACGCACACAACGGCCCCGGTGCGTTCTGTGCCTTCTGCGTTTGTGTCCTAGACTGTCGCTGATGCGGCTCGTGCGTGCGGACCTGGCGCTGATTGGATACGGCAACGTTGCGCGACGGTTTCTGCGGCTGCTCGAAGAACGGCGGGAGTGGCTCGCGCGCGAATGCGATCTCGACTGCCGCGTCGTCGGCGTCGCGACCCGGACGCACGGCGGCGGATTCAATCCCCGGGGAATCGACTTCGCGCAACTCGATCGCGACGGACAGAAGCCGGGGGCCGGGCAGTCGATGGCGCTACACGTCATCGAGTCGCTCGGCCAGTCCGACGCTTCACTGCGCGTCGTCATCGAGACGACGACGCTCGACATCCGAAGCGGCCAGCCGGCCATCGATCACGTGCGTGCGGCAATCGCGGCGGGCTGCCACGTCGTAACGGCGAACAAGGGTCCGGCGGCGTTTGCCTACTCGGAGCTTCGCAATACGGCGGCGGCAGCCGGCGTCAGATTTCTGTTCGAGGGAGCCGTCATGGACGGGGTTCCAATCTTCAATCTCGTGCGCGAGACACTTCCAGCGCTGGAGATTCTTGGATTCCGCGGCGTCGTCAACAGCACCACCAATCACATCCTGACGGCGCTCGAACGCGGCGACGACTTCAATGCCGCGCTTGCCCGCATGCAGGCCGAAGGCATCGCCGAAGCGGATCCGTCGCTCGACGTGGAGGGCTGGGACGCGGCCGCCAAGACGTCCGCGCTGGCGAACGTCCTCATGGAGGCGCGCATCACACCGCACGACGTTCGACGCACAGGCATCGGCGCACAGGACGGCGCCCGCGCGCAGCGGGCGGTGTCGCGCGGCCTGAGGCTGAAGCTCGTCGCCTCGGCGGCGCGCGCAGCCGACGGCACCGTCAGGGCCTCAGTCGAACCGGTGGAGCTGGCGCACGACGATGTACTGGCGGCGCTGGCGGGAAAGGCGAACGCGCTGGTGTTACGGACGGATGTCCTTGGAGAGATTGCGATCTGTCAGCTCGACGGGAATCTCACGCACACTGCTTATGCGCTGCTGAGCGACCTGGTTACAATTCAGCGCGGCCGGCCAGCGCCTGGCGAAGCGCGCGTTCGTCGTAGCCTTTGATCGCCTGGCCGTCGATGATTGTCACCGGCACAACCTTGAAGCCCATCGCCAGAAGCTCGTCATACGCCTCCGGATCATCTTCGATGTTGCGCACCGTGAATGTCTGCCGGTCCCGTGAAAGAAACTCTTTCACCCGATCGCACGCCCGTCAATGGGAGCCGCTGAACACGACGATGCTCCGAGCCATCCCTGAATTCTATGTCGAATGAGGACGCCCCGCTGGCTGGCGTGACGGTCGTGGACTTCACGCGCGTCTTGTCAGGTCCGTACTGCACGATGCTGCTCGCCGACATGGGCGCGCGCGTCATCAAGCTCGAGCAGCCGGGCCGCGGCGACGACACGCGCGCGTGGGGACCGCCATTCGTCAACGGCGAAAGCGCGTATTTCCTCAGCATCAATCGCAACAAGGAAAGTCTCACCCTCGATCTGAAGCAGCCGGCGGCGAGAAAGGTGCTCGACCCGCTGCTGCAACGCGCTGACGTCGTCGTGGAGAACTTCCGTCCGGGCACGATGGAGCGGCTCGGGCTCGGCTACGACAATGTACGCAGCCGATTCCCGAAAATCGTTTACTGCTCGATTTCAGGTTTCGGCCAGACGGGCCCCCGCAGCGCCGAGCCCGGCTATGACGCCGTCATCCAGGGTGAAGCCGGGTTGATGAGCATCACCGGAGCGTCTGATGGCCCGCCGTTTCGCCTCGGCGTCGCGATAGCCGATATCGTGAGCGGTATGTTCGCCGCGCAGGGCATTGCAATGGCGCTCCTCGCACGCGCGCGCACCGGGCGCGGTCAGCGCGTCGACGTCGGGATGCTCGACACGACGGCGGCGCTGCTCACGTATCAGGCCGGCATCTACTTCGCCACCGGCCTCAACCCGGTACGGATGGGAAATCGACATCCGACAATCGTTCCCTACGAGACGTTCTCAGCGTCCGATGGCGACTTCGTCGTCGCGGTAGGCAACGATGAGCAGTGGCGGCGGTTCTGCGACGTGCTGGGCGCGAAGGATCTCGCGGATGATTTGCGGTTCGCGACAAACCGCGACCGCGTGGCCAATTACGAGGCGCTGCGGCCACTGCTTGCCAGTCGGCTGAACTCGAGGACCCGGGTCGCGTGGGTCGGCGCGTTGAAATCCGCCGGCGTGCCGTGCGGATCCGTACGCGACGTCGCCGAAGTGCTCCAGGACAGCCAGCTGATCGCGCGCGAGATGATCGAAACCGTCGATCACGCGACCGCCGGCAGGCTGAAGGTGCTTGGCGTCCCGGTCAAACTGTCGGACACACCCGGCGCGGTGGCGACCGCACCGCCGGCACTCGGACAGCACACCGACGAGATACTTCAGCGGGATTGCGGACTGTCGGAAGGGGACATCGAAGCGTTGCGTTCGAGCGGCGCGGTCTAAAGACCGCGCCCTACTCCGCGTCCGCCCTACCGCTCGACGAACGGAACGATTTCTTCGAGCAGGTATGCGAGCACGTCTTCTTCGGTGAGATCGGCCACGGGCGCGCTGCCGCCAATGGCCCGTTCGGTCGATACCATCCTGCGCCCGCGTCCGCGTGTCGTCCGGCCGACCACTGCGGGCGGATCGGATGAATCGTCGAGCACGAGCTCGATGAACTGCCCCGGCGACCGCTCCGCCGACAAACGAATGGATCCGGCGGGGGTGAACACTTTGAATGTGTGCCCTTCAGCCGCGAGCGCCGACGCCAACTGATGGAACACCGGGGTCGCACGCTCGGCGAGGAAAGCCTCGTAATCGCGCGCGGCCCGGTCGTTGCGGGCCCGCCTTTCCGATGCCGCCTGCTTCGCTTTATCGATCGCCGTCAGCAGGCGGCGTCGAACCTCCGACACTTCCATCAAGCCCGCCTCTCGACCCCCGTGACGTCGATGCCGTCGCGCTCGAGCGCGGCAATGAGCGCCGACCGATCGGGCGCGCACGCGCACGCATCGGCAATGTCCACGATCCGGTCGCGCACGAGCGCGCCCAGCGAATCGACCAGTGTTCTCATGCCGAGGCTGCGGCCGCTCTCGATGGCAATGGGCAGCTGTTCGATCGCGCCGTCGAGCACGAGCTTCCGCACCGGCGGGCTGCTGAGCAGCACTTCCCGGGCCGCCGTCCGTCCGCCGGCGGCCTTCGGCACCAGAAGCTGCGCGACGACCGCGCGCAGCGATCCGGCGAGCGACGCGCGGACCTGCGGACGACGATCCGCTGGGAAGGCGTCGATCAGCCGCTCGATCGCCGCGGGCGCGGTGCGTGCGGAGATCGATCCGAAAACCAGCCTGCCGGCGCGCGCGGCGTCGAGCGCCGCGGTCAACGCCTCCGGCGCGCGCAGATCCTCGATCACCAGCACGTCAGGGCCTTCGCGGAGCGCGGCGCGTGCCGCGGCGGCAATCGCGTCCCCATCACCGCGCACTTCGCGCTGACTGATGAACGACAAGCGCTTTTCGTGCACCTTCGTGATCTGCGACTCGATCGTGATCACGTGGTCGTAACGCGTGCGGTTGATCAAGTCGACGAACACGCTCAGCAGCGTCGACTTTCC
>Ga0207674_10005655_pt1 | contig 14822 bp, 13 predicted proteins | sample KBSCornC72_FD_184303 | JGI IMG/M metagenome (GOLD analysis project Ga0207674, IMG submission 184303) | Corn rhizosphere microbial communities from Kellogg Biological Station, Michigan, USA - KBS Corn C7-2 (SPAdes) (version 2) | ecosystem: Host-associated > Plants > Roots > Rhizosphere > Soil ... | reverse complement strand
GCCGGAACCATGCCCCAGAGTCCGAAGACCCTTTGCCGCCCCTATTCGGTCTTGCACCCGGTGGGGTTTACCGTGCCGGTCTTGTTGCCAAGACCGCGGTGCGCTCTTGCCGCACCCGTTCGACCTTACCCGTCCGAAGGCGGGCGGTACGCTTTCTGTGGCACTGTCCCTGAGCAACGTCGCCGAGGCTAAGTCACCCGCCGGGCGTTACCCGGCACCGCAGTTCCATGGAGCCCGGACTTTCCTCGTCCCGCTTGCGCGAGCCGTGGCCGCCCGGCCCTCTGGCGAGCGCGCATATAGGCGAAGGGGCGAACGGTTGCGAGTCAGCGGCGCACTGCCCGCAAGTGCGGCAAATCCGATGACCTCCCAATGGCTAGCGCCCGGCCTGCCGCCCGAAGCCCGATTGCGGGGCCGCAGGTTCGACGGTAAGGAATCGCAGTCGGTGTGCCACCGGGTTCTGCCGCGCATATTGGCGCGCAGGGGGTGTCATGACTTCGGCGAATCGAACCTTGGGACTGGCCGCTTCAAACGCTCTCGCCAGTCACGACGGTGTCAACGATGAGTGACCCGCCCGCATCATCAGCCGCGGACACTCGACTGCCGACATTCGTGAAGATGATCACCTTCGCGCCGATGGTGGACAGCGAGTGCACCCGCCTCGTGCTCACTCATTATGCGATTGCGTTCGAGGAGCAGGACCATGTGTTCGGCTGGGCGTCGCTCCTGACGCTGCTGCACGGCGGCTACGGCCGGATTCCGCTGGTCCATGGCCGTGGCATTCACGCTTCCGGTCCGCGCGCGGTCGTCGAGAAGCTCGATCCGCTCGCCGGCGACCGCCGCCTCCTGCCGACCGATCCGAAGCTGCGCGCGCAGGTCGAAAAGGATTGGGCGATATATAATGGCCAGCTGGCGCTCCATGTCGCGGCCTTCGCTTATTATCACCTGCTGCCCGAACGGGACGCGATGATCGCCGCCTTCCGGAGCGAGCTAAGCGGCGTGGAACAGCGCATGGCCGCGCCATCCTACGGCATGGTTCGCTGGATGCTGCGCATGTTGCTCCGTCTTAGCCCGCAACGGGCCGCGGACGCGCTCGATCGAGTCCGAGCCATCCTCGATCAAACCGACGAGCGGGTCCGCGACGGCCGCCGCTGTCTGGCCGGCGAAGCTGTGACACTGGCCGATCTCGGCTTTGCCAGCGCGATCGCCCCGCTTGCTCTGCCGAAGCGATACCTGAAACATGTTCCGCCATTCGAGCTCCTGCCCGAGGCCTACCGCGCCGCTGTTGAGGAAACCCGAGCGCGGCCCGCCGCGGCATTCCTCGACCGCTTATTGCAGTCGATCGTCCCAGCCGCCCGCTGACCCCTAATGGCCTCGAATCACTGCGGGCGCGGGAGGAGCAGGGCGAGCAGCTTCGCCCGGCACTCGCCGTCGATGATGCCGTCGATCAGGTCGGGCCGGAAGCGGCGCTGGAACGCGATCACCGCTTTCTGCGGCTCGGTCACGTCATAACCGAAGCGCTCGAGCGCGAGGAGGAAGCCGGCGTCGGTCCAGAACGGGTCGATCAGGTCGCGCGACGGGCTCGGCAGCGCCAGCCGGCGCTTGGCCAGCTCCCACCACGGGAACAATTCGCCCGGGTCCTCCTTGCGCGCCGGGGCAACGTCGGAATGGCCGACGACGTTGCCGCGCCCGATCCCGTGGCGCTCCTTGATGTCGGCCAGGAGCGGGATCAGCGCCGCGATTTGCTCGTCCGGGAACGGCCGGTAGCCGAACTCGTGGCCGGGGTTGACGATCTCGATCCCGACGCTCGCCGAATTGATGTCGGTCACGCCCCGCCAGCGCGACTTGCCGGCGTGCCAGGCGCGCTTGGTTTCGTCGACCAGGCGATAGGTCGTGCCGTCCTCGTCGATCAGATAATGGCACGACACCTGGGCTTCGGGCGAGGTCAGGCGGTCGAGGGCGCCGCCGGCGTCGGGCATGCCGGTATAATGGAGCACGACCATCGACACGGGCAGCGCGCGCTCGTCGAAGTTGGGCGACGGCCGTTCGAGGAAGTCGAAATCCACGCGCGATATGGCGCATGAGACTTGGGTCCGGGTCAAGCCCCGGCAGCGGCTCTGCGATCCGGGCCGCCGCGCTTCTCGACCCGGCTGCCATCGCCGACCAGGCGGTACAGCCCCCGCGCCTTGATGTCGGCGCCGAGCTTGGTCGACTGGCCGATCACCGTTTCGCCGGCGCCGAGCATCAGCCAGCCGTCCTCGGCCATCGCCCCGGCGAGCCGCTCGAAGGCGAGCGCCTTCTTGTCCGGGCTCAGGTAGAGCAGCACGTTGCGGCACAGCACGATGTCGAACCCGCCGGGGTGCGGCGCCGGCTCGAGCAGGTTGTGGACCTGGTAGCGCACCGGCTTGCGCAGCGGCTCGACCGCCCGCCAGCCGTCGGCACACTCCTCGAACCATTTGATCATCTGGTTGATGCCGAGGCCGCGCTGGACCTCGAACTGGGTGTAGCTGCCGCTCCGCGCGCGGTCGATGCAGGCGTTCGACACGTCGGTCCCGAGGATATCGACGGTCCATCCGATCCACTTCTCGGGCTCCTCGGCGAACAGCATCGAGAGCGAATAGACTTCCTGGCCGGTCGAGCAGCCCGCGGACCAGATCCGGATCCGGCGATTCTTCTGCCGCCGCACGTGCAGCTCGGGCAAGGCATAGCGCGCCAGCAGATCGAACGGCGCGCGGTCGCGGAAGAAATAGGTTTCGTTGTTCAGCAGGGCCTCCACGACTTGCTGGGACAGGCTCGGTTCGCGGCCCATGACGAGGATGGTGATCAGCTCGTCGAGGGTCGCGATTCCGCGCTCCCGGAGCAGAGCCGAAAGCGCGGTCTCGATCCGCCACCGGCGGCTCATTGTCAGCTGCTGGCCGGTCCGCGCCTCGAGCAACCCGGCCAGGATTCGACTACTACTGTCGCTGATCTGCACGCTTACGGCCCCTCCGTCCGCGAGGCGATCCGGCGCGCGAGCTTGTCCGGCGGCAAGGCCGCGCAGGCAAGCCCCGCCTCGAGCACGGCGCGCGGCATGCCCCACACGGCGCAGCTGGCTTCGTCCTGGGCGAGGACCGAGCCGCCGTTGGCGACTAGGCGGGCCGCGCCTTCGACCCCGTCGCGGCCCATTCCGGTCAGGATCACTCCGACCGCGCGCGCGCCGTAGGCGGCGCCGATCGAGGCGAACATCGGATCGACCGAGGGCATGCAGCCGCTCGGCGTCGGCCCGCGCAGCAGGCGCGCGACCGGAACCTCGTCCGAATGGTCGACGGTCAGATGGGCATCGCCGGGCGCCAGCAGGATCCGGTCGGGGAGCAGCGGCATCCCGTCCTCGGCCACGAGCGCCTCGCGATTGGTCATCGCCCGAAGCTGGCGAGCGAACACCGGCATGAACGGCTCGGGCAGGTGCTGGGTGATCAGGATCGGCACCCCGATCCGCTTCGGGAGCGATTGGAACAGCGTGCCGATCGCGTGGATGCCGCCGGTCGAAGCGCCGATCGCGAGGATGTCGATCGGGTCGCTCGGCATCGCGCGAAGCGGCGCCTGGAGCCCGAACTCGGCGCGCGAGGCGAATGCCGTCTGGCTTTCGGCATAGCCGAGCGCCTTCAGTTTCGCGACGAGGATCTCCGAAAAGCGTCCGTTGAACCGCCCGGTGCCGGGCTTGGGCAAGGTATCCGCGGCGCCGAGGGCGAGCGCGGCGACGGTCTCTTCCGCGCCGTCTTCGGCCAGCGACGACACGATCATCACCTTCGCGCCCGCGCCGGCGCCGATGATCCGCGGAATCGACTTCAGACCGCCGGCGCCCGGCATTTCGAGATCGAGGATGACGATGTCGACGCGGACTTCGTGAAGCGCGTCGATAGCGTCCTCGGCGGTGCCGGCGACGGCCGCGATCTCGAATGCGGAATCGGCCTCCACCATGCGCGACAGCACCGCCCGGGCGACCATCGAATCATCGACGATCATCAACCGGATCCGGCGACGGGTCGGTCGGGGCGCTTGGTGGCGGTCCCGCGATCTGGCGAGCGCCCGCTCCATGTCGGGCTCAGGCGACGCCGACGAGCTGCAATTTGATGTGAAGCGTCTCGCGGTCGAATGGCTTCATCACATATTCGTCGGCGCCCGCTTCGAGCGCTGCGCGGATGTGCGCCATGTCATTCTCGGTCGTGCAAAACACCACTTTGGGCTGGTCGGAATGACCGCGCTGGCGGAGCAGCTTGAGGAATTCCATCCCGCTCATGACCGGCATGTTCCAGTCGAGCAGGACGACGTCGGGCATTTTCGCCTCACAGCGGGTCAGGGCCTCCTGGCCGTCGCCGGCTTCCTCGACCTCGAACTCGAGCGTTTCCAGGATGTGCCGCGCCACTTTGCGGATCACCTTGGAATCATCGACGATCAAACAGCTCTTCATGCTCGGCTTTCCCGTTTTCTTGCGCGTTTCTCTTACTGACGAAGGGTAACGAAGCTCTTAAGCCGCCTGGCGCTCGACGCCGGCGATCAGGGCGGCAACGTCGGCCAGCAGCAGCGGTCCGGTTTCGGTCTCGACCATACCCTGTGCGACCCGCTCCCAGCCGGCGCCCATCGCGGCGCGCACCGGGGCCGGGTCCGACAAGGCTTCGACGACGTCTTCGACCAGGTCGACGATCAGGGCATAATGATGCCCGTCGAGCTCGACCACGGCCGCCTCGCGGATCCCGTCGGAACAATCGGTCGCGCCGAGCTCGAGCGAGCGCATGCAGTCGATCACCGTCAGCACCCGGCTGCGCAGCGCGGACAGGCCGGCAACATGGGGCGCAGCGCGCGGCACCGGGATCAGCGTGTCGAGCTCGACCACCGATTCGACCGACGCCGCGGGCAGCGCGACGCGCTCGCCGGCGATCGTCACGACCAGCAGAAGCTCGTTCATTTGCCCCTCCCGGCGGACTTGAGCGCCATCAGCAGCCCGGCGCGGTCATAGCGATAGATGCTCTCGTCCTTCTTCCCGGTCGGCTCGGCCTCGGCGCGAAGCCAGATCGTGCGGGCCGCTTCGTCGACCGCGGCGCCCTGGGAGGCGATGACCAGGTCGGCCTCGCCCTCATCGCCGTCGCCGATCACTCGGTAGCCGGCCGCCTCGACGATCGGGCGCAGCATGTTCTGCATCCACGGATCGTCGCCGGGCAGGCGGCAGACGAGCGCTTCGGCCGGGCGCGCCGCCGACCCGCTGTGAGTGGCGAACAGCCAGTGCGCGTCGAGCAATTCGGCCGGCTCGCCGCCGATCAGCGAAACGCCGCTGACCTCGCCCGCTGACTCGGCGTGGATCACGTCATGCTCGATCGCGGCGAAGTCGATCACTTCCCGGAAGGCGTAGGCGATCTCGCGAGTCCCGTCGTTCAGGCGGAACAGGCGCAATTTGTCGGTGCCGAGCTCATTCGACTGGGCCCCGGCGAGCGGCAGGATGGCGTGACCGAGCTGGACTCGGAGCTGCCCGGCGGCCTTGCGGATCGCGTCGACCGGAACTTCCTCGATCCGATCGACCACGGCGAGCCGCAGCGCGCGGCGGCCGCCGTCGAGACCGCGGAACAGCAGGACCGGCACGGCCTTCAACGCCGCGGCGGCCGGGCCTTCCGCGATTCGGGCGGCACGCTCCTGCGCTTCGAGCTTCACGCCGCCGACCTGGGCCAGTCCCGCCGGGTCGAACAGCAGGATCGGGCTGCCGTCGTCGGCCAGCGTGGTCCCGGCATACAGGCCGGTCGCCATGACCGCCGGCGCGGCGGGCTTCACCACCAGTTCCTCATGGTCGTGGATGCGATCCACCGACAAGGCATAGACGTCGCCGCCGGCCGGGCGCAGCACGATCAAGGTCCGGTCCTGCTCGGCCGCGTCGCTGGTGATACCGAGGATGGCGGCGAGCGAGACTTCCGGAACGCGGCGCCCGCGGATGGTCGCGACGCCCGCGCCGCCGAGATGCTCGAGCGTAACCGATTCCCCGGTCGCGCGGACGATCTCCTCGATCGCCGACCGCGGAATCGCGAAATTCTGCCCGGCGACTGAAACGGTCAGCGCCGGGATGATGGTCAGGGTCAGGGGGACGCGCAGGGTCATTCGGGTGCCCTGCCCCGGCGTGCTGTCGACCTCGACGATCCCGCCGATCCGCTCGACGTTCGAGCGAACGACATCCATGCCGACGCCGCGGCCGGAGATGGCGGTGACCTGTTTGGCGGTCGACAGCCCGGCCTCGAAGATCAAGGCGAGCTGCTCGCGCGGGCCGAGCTGGGCGGCGCCGGCCTTGTCGAGAACCCCGTTGGCGACGGCCTTTTCGACCAGCCGCTTGCCGTCGATGCCGCGGCCGTCGTCCTGGATGTCGATCAAAATCTGGTTGCCCGACTGGCGCGCCGAGACGCACAGCAGGCCGATCTCGCGCTTGCCGGACTTGAGGCGCTCGGCCGGCGTCTCGATCCCATGATCGACCGCGTTGCGGATGATGTGGGTCAGCGGGTCGCGGATCATCTCGATCATCTCGCGATCGAGCTCGACGTCCCCGCCCTCGATGTCGACCAGGACCTGCTTGCCGAGCTCGGCCGACAGGTCGCGAACCATCCGCGGCAGTGCGACGAACAGATTCTCGATGCGCTGCATGCGGGTCCGGGTGATCGCGTCGCGCATCTCGGCGATGATCGCCGACAGCCGCTCGAACGCCCCGTCGACCGAAACCTCGGTCGCCGACACGCGCAGGCGGCGGGCGAGCTCGTTGCGGGCCAGCACCATGTCGGAGACGGTGCTCATCACCCGGTCCAGCAATTCGACCGACAGGCGGATCGTGCGCGGCGCTGCGGCGGCCTTGCCCTGCCCATCGGCGAGGGCGGCCGCGACCGGGGCGGCGTGGCTCTCGGCGCCCGGCGAGAGCGCGTCGATCAGCGCGCTGTCGTCCCCCGCCGGCATCTCTTCGCCGGCGTCGATGGCGGCGATCATCTCGCTGATCTTGTCGATGATCGCGAGCACGGCACTGACCAGCGCGCCGTCGGGGTGGCGGCGGCCGGCGCGAACGTCGGCCAGCGCGTCCTCGGCGGCGTGGCTCAGCGCTTCGAGCCGCGGGAAATCGAAGAAGCCGCAATTGCCTTTGACGGTATGAACGAAGCGGAAGATGCTATCGAGCCGCGCGCGGTCGTCGGGCTGCGTCTCCCAGGCGACGATCTCCCCGCCCAGGGCTTCGAGCATGTCCCGGCATTCGGCTACGAAATCCGCGATCAGGTCGTCCATCGGCGCGTGTTATCCCCCGGCTCTCAAGCCGCTTATGCCGGGCAGGAGTTAACGCGCCGTTATCCCAAAATCGGGCTAGCTCCGGGGAAGCGTCACTCCGATCAGCAGGACCTCGTCCGACGGGTCCGACAGGCGGATCGTTCCACCGGCCTCGGCGGCGAGGCTGTGGGCGAGCCAGGCGCCGGCGGCGCGCGGCTCGACCGTGCCGCCGCTGCTCCCCGTGCCGAGCGTCTCGCGCAGCGCCGGGTCAAGCAGGATTCGCGGGCCCTCGGCGCGGATCACCAGCTCGAGCGCGCCGTCGGCCTGCTCCGCGCCGACGTCGAGCCGGCCGCCGCGGACCAACGCGTCGCCGGCGAGCAATGCGAGGTTGAGCAACAGCTTCACCGCGCCCTTGGGCAGCTTGTCGCCGCCGATCATCCAGCCGAGCTCGATCCGCCGCTCGGGCCCGAACACGCCGTCGAGCGCGGCCTGCGCCTCGTCGGTCGCGATTGCCTCGCCGAACCCGCCGCCCGCTCCGAATGCCAGGCGGAAGAATTTGAGCTTGTTGGCCGAGGCGCGGGCGCTGTCGGCCAAGAGCTCGAGGCATTTCTCGCGCATGTCCGGGTCGGTTTCGTCGGCGAGCAGCTCGATGCCGTTGTTGAGCGCCCCGACCGGCGACATCAGGTCATGGCACAGGCGCGAGCAAAGCAAACTGGCGAGATCAATCGCGTTCATGCCGCGGTTGATGGGCGAGAGTTTAACGCCGCGCAAGTTCCGCGCATTGAACCGTAGCGGCTGAAAACCCATATTTCAGATACATGGGGGCAATTCAGACGATCGAGGTCCGCCTGGAGCCCGCCCATGCCGGCTGGCGGCTCGACCGTGCGCTCGCCGCCAGCATTCCGACCCTGTCGCGCGAACGGCTCAAGAGCTTGATCCGCAGCGGCGCGGTGGACTCCGGGGGGACGCTCCTGCGCGACCCCGCCCTCAAGGTCCGCGGCACCGAAAATCTGCAGCTTGCGGTTCCTGAGCCCGAGCCGGCGCGTAACGAGCCGCAGGACATCCCGCTGCGCGTCGTGTTCGAAGACGAGCATCTGCTGGTCGTCGACAAGCCGGCGGGGCTCGTCGTGCATCCCGCGGCCGGCAACCGCGACGGAACGCTGGTCAACGCCTTGCTCCATCATTGCGGCGGCAGCCTGTCGGGGATCGGCGGGGTGGCCCGGCCCGGGATCGTCCACCGCATCGATAAGGACACCTCCGGGCTGCTCGTCGTCGCCAAGACCGACGTTACGCACGAGGGCCTGGCCAGGCAGTTCGCGGCGCACAGCATCGATCGGCGCTATCTCGCCATCGTGTCGGGCGTGCCCAAGACGGCGGACGGGACGGTCGATGCGCCGCTTGCGCGCTCGGCGGCCAACCGCAAGAAGATCGCGATCGTCGCGGGCCGCCGCGGCAAGCGCGCGGTCACCCACTGGCGGCGGGTCAGCGTGCTTAGGGACGCGGCCCTGGTCGAGTGTCGGCTCGAGACCGGCCGGACCCACCAGGTACGGGTCCACATGGCGTCGATCGGCCACCCGCTGGTCGGCGACCCGGTCTACGGTCGCGCGGGAAAAACTCATGGCAAATTACTGAAAGACCTGCAATTTCATCGGCAAGCGCTGCATGCAGCTGAGCTTGGTTTCATCCACCCGGTGACAAAGCGCCGGCTGTCGTTCGCGAGCGCCATGCCGGCCGACATGCAGCAACTGTTCAAGGCACTTGGTGTATCGGGATTAACCGGCTAGGGCGGCGCGCCGCCCTCGCCACAACGGAGAAGACGACAGGAATGGCTACTCAAAAAGGGATCGTCTCGCTCCCCGCGTCCGGTGGGGAGGCCGGACTCAACCGCTATCTCGCCGAGATCAAGAAATTCCCGATCCTCTCGCCGGAGGAGGAATATATGTTCGCCAAGCGGTGGCGCGAGCATGGCGACACCGACGCGGCGGCCAAGCTGGTCAATTCGCACCTGCGCCTCGTGGCCAAGATCGCCATGGGCTATCGCGGCTACGGCCTCCCGGTCAGCGAGCTGATCAGCGAGGGCAATATCGGGCTGATGCAGGGCGTGAAGAAATTCGAGCCCGACCGCGGCTTCCGCCTCGCCACCTACGCCATGTGGTGGATCCGCGCCTCGATCCAGGAATTCATCCTGCGCTCGTGGAGCCTGGTGAAGATGGGCACCACCGCCGCCCAGAAGAAATTGTTCTTCAACCTGCGGCGGATGAAGAATCAGATCGAGGCGTTCGAAGAGGGTGACCTCAAGCCCGCGGACGTCGCCAAGATCGCCACCGACCTCGGCGTGACCGAGGAAGAGGTCGTGTCGATGAACCGCCGCATGGCGATGGGCGGCGACACCAGCCTCAACGCGCCGCTCAAGGGCGACGAGGGCGCCGAGAACCAGTGGCAGGACTTCCTGGTCGATTCGGGGCCGTTGCAGGACGAGGTGATCGCCGAGGACCAGGAAAGCCGGGTCCGGCACGACTTACTGGTGGCCGCGCTCGAATCCTTGAACGACCGCGAGAAACACATCCTGATGGAGCGGCGCCTGACCGACGAGCCCAAGACGCTCGAGGAGTTGAGCCAGGTCTACGGCGTCAGCCGCGAGCGCATCCGCCAGATCGAAGTGCGCGCGTTCGAGAAGCTGCAGTCGGCGCTGCTGCGCCTCGCCGGCGAGCGGAGGCTGCTGCCAGCGGCGTAGGCTCCCTCCCCGGAATGGGTGGAGGAGGCCGCGTGCAGGTCACCACCCCCTCCGTCGGCCCTGCGGGCTGCCACGTCCCCGTTCCGAGGGAGGACCCCTCTTGCCTTCCGCGAAAAACAGGCGGACGGTGAATGTTTCACATAGGCGCCCGAGCGCCTGCCTAAGAGCGACTCGCGCGCCCGAACGGGACGAAGGGAGAGTCGCATGGCCGGAGAACCAACCAAAGGCACCCGAGTGATCGCGCTGGTGGGACCCGCCGGCGCAGGAAAGACCAGCCTTGCCGAGGCGATGCTGTTCGCAGCCGGAACCACCGACCGATTGGGGTCGACGGCCAACGGCTCCAGCACCGGCGATTCGAGCCCGGAGGCGCGGCAGCGTGGCGGCTCGACCGAACTCAACCTCTACAATTTCGATTATCTCGGCGATCAATATGCGGTGATCGACGTCCCCGGCTCGGTCGGCTTCGCCGCCGACGGGGCGCGGGCAATCGCCATCGCCGACCTCGCCATCGTGGTCGTCGATCCGGATCCGGCGCGGGCGCCGCTTGCCGCCCCCGCCCTGCGCGCGCTCGACGAGCTCGGCATCCCGCACCTGATCTTCGTCAACCGGATCGACCAGGCGCACGGCCGGGTGCGCGACCTCTTGTCCGCGCTCCAGCCGATGAGCGTGTCGCCGCTGATCGCGCGCCAGATTCCGATCTGGGACGGCGAGAAGGTCAGCGGCTTCGTCGACCTGGCGCTCGAATATGCGTTCAAATATCGCGCCGGGCAGGAATCGGAGCGGATCGAGATCCCGTCCGACCTCCACGACCGCGAGGTCGAGGCGCGCACCCAGATGCTCGAGCAGCTTGCCGATCACGACGACGAATTGCTCGAACAATTACTGATGGACGAGACGCCGAGCCGCGACAAGGTGCTGAAAGACCTCGCGCGGGAAACCGGCGAAAGCCTCGGCGTGTCGGTCCTGTTCGGGAGCGCGACCGGCTCGTGGGGCGTGCGGCGCCTGCTGAAGGCGTTGCGCCACGAGGCGCCTGGCGCGCAGGCCGCGACCGCCCGGCTGAGCGTCTCCGACCCCGCGATCTATGCGTTCAAGGTGCTGCACGGCTCGATCGGCCGGCTGGCCTTGTCGCGGGCACTCGGCGGGCGGATCGCCGAAGGGTCCGACGTCAAGACGGAAGCCGGAGACCATGCGCGCGTCGGCTCGCTGTTCAAGGTGCAGGGCGAAAAGACCCAGAAGGTGTCGGAGGCCCGCGACGGCGATCTGGTAGCGGTCGCCAAGGTCGATGACGTCAAGCCCGGACACTGGCTCGGCACCGGCAAGCTCCCGCCGCCCGTTGCCGTCGACCTGCCGGCGCGCAACTGCGCCTTCGCGATCGAGCCGGCCGACCGCAAAGACGACGTCAAGCTGTCCGGCGCCCTCCAGCGCCTGACCGAGGAGGATGCCGCGCTGATCGTCGAGCATGACGATGCCGCCCACGAAATCCGGCTGCGCGGAGTCAACGACGAGCATCTCAACACCGTCCTCGCGCGGCTCAAGCGCCGCTACGGGGTCGAGGTGAAATCGCACCCGCCGGCGGTCGGCTATCGCGAATCGGTGCGCAAGCCGGTGCGCCAGCACGGCCGGCACAAGAAGCAGTCCGGCGGCCACGGCCAGTTCGGCGACGTGATCATCGAGATCCGCCCGGTCGGCCGCGGCGAAGGCTTCCAGTTCGAGGAGAAGATCCACGGCGGCTCCGTGCCCAAGCAATGGATCCCCGCGGTCGAGGACGGCGTGCGCGAGGCGATGGTCAAGGGCCCGCTCGGCTTCCAGGTGGTCGACGTCGCGGTCACCCTGGTCGACGGCAGCTACCACAGCGTCGACAGCTCCGAGCTCGCCTTCCGCCTCGCCGGCCGGCTGGCGATGCAGGAGGCGCTCGCCGCCGCCAATCCGCACCTCCTCGAGCCGATGCACAAGCTGACCGTCGTCTGCCCGTCGAACGCGACCAGCCGAATCACCTCGGCGGTCGCGGGGCGGCGCGGCCAGATGCTCGGCATGGGCCCGCGCGACGGCTGGACCGGCTGGGACCGGATCGACGCGCTGATCCCCGAGGCCGAGCTGTCCGGGCTCGAGGCCGAGTTGCGCTCGCAAAGCCAGGGCCTCGCGACCTACGAGGCCGAGTTCGACCATCTCGCCGAATTGAACGGCCCGCTGGCCGACAAAGTGATCCAGCAGCGGGTGCCCGAGCCGGCATAATCGTCATTGCGAGCGCAGCGAAGCAATCCGGAGCAGAAACTGGATTGCTTCGTCGCTTGCGCTCCTCGCAATGACGCCTAGACCACGCCGTCGATGAAGCACTGGTTCAAAGACCAGCATTTCCGTTCGCTGCTCAAGAACAGCAGCTATCTTGCGGGGTCCCGCGGGGTCGCGGCCGTGTGCTCGCTGGTCACGCTCGCGCTCGCCGGACGCGGGCTCGGGGTGGTGCTGTTCGGGACTCTGATCCTCATCACCAGCTTCACCAAGGCCGCCAGCGGCATCGCCAAGTTCCAGTCATGGCAGCTGATCGTCCGTTACGGCGGACAGGGGCTCGCGGCGGGCAACCCGGAGCAATTCAAGTCGTCGACCGGTTTCGCCGCGGCGCTCGACATCTTGAGCGGCGTCGTCGGGATGATCGCCGCCGTCGCGTTGCTACCGTTCCTCGCCCGCTGGGTCGGGATCGACCAGCAATATCTGTGGCTGGCGATGCTCTATTGCACGCTCCTTCCGACCATGGGCGCGGCGAGTCCCAACGGCGTGCTGCGGACGCTCGACCGCTTCGACCTGATCAGCTGGGCGAGCACCGTGAACCCGATCAGCCGCGCGATCCTCATTGTCATTGCCTTCCTCGCCGGCGCTCCACTGCCGGTCTATGTCGGGATCTGGTTCGTCACCGACCTCGGCGGCGACCTGTTCCAGTGGTTTCTCGCCTGGCGCGAGCTCAGGCGTCAAGGACTGCATGCGGGAATCCGACCGACGCTCAAGCCGACCGACCTGCCCGGCGCCTGGCGCTTCGCCATCCAAGTCAACCTCGCGTCCGGGATCCAAACGGTCTGGGGACCCGTCGCGCGCCTTGCTGTCGGCGGCTTGCTCGGTCCGGCCGGCGCCGCTTTGTTCGGAATCGCGTCGAACCTCGCCGACACCGCGCAGAAACCCGCCGACCTGCTCGGCCAGGCTTTCTACCCCGAAATCGTCCGGATGGACCCGAAGTCGAAGAAGCCGTGGAAGCTGATGTTGCGCGGCGCTGCTCTCGCGACGGCGATCGCCGCCGTTGCGGTGCTGGTCATCGTGCTCGGTGGAAAGCCACTGATCGGCCTGCTGTTCGGGAAGGCCTTCCTCGGCGCCTACGAGCCGCTCCTGGTCCTCGCGCTCGTGCCAGTCTTCGCAGTGCTCAGCTTCCCGCTCGCGCCGATGCTCTACGCGCTTGGCAAGACTGGTGGGCCGCTCCGCGCAAAAGCCATCGCCAGCGTCGTCTTCTTCGTCGCGCTCGCGCCGCTCAGCCTCGCGTTCGGCGTGGTCGGCGCCGCCGTCGCCTTCGTCCTGGCGACCGCGACCAACGTCGGCGTGATGATCGCGCAGCTGTTGAGCCAGTATCGCCGCCGCCGCGCCGCGCGCTAGGCGAGGCCGCCGAGCACCGCCACCGGCCGCCAGTCGCCGAGCTCGTGGCGGCCCGCGAAATCGGGCGGGATCGGGCCGCCGCCGTGGATCCCGCCGCTGACGAACACCGCGTCGAAGCCCATCCGGGCCGCGCCGAGCATGTCGGTCTGGAGCCCGTCGCCGACCGCCAGCACCGCGCTGCGCGGCGGATGGCCGGCGAGGCGCAGCGCGTGGCGGTAGATCGCCGGGTACGGCTTGCCGTACCAGCGGACCCGGCCGCCGAGCTGCTCGTAAGTATCGGCGAGCGCCCCAGCGCAGGGCTCGGGCACGCCGCCGTGGATCACCAGCCGGTCCGGATTGAGGCAGTGCAGCACGACCCCGCGGCTCGCCCAAAGTTCCAGGTCGCCGACATATTGCTCGACCTCGGGCCGGGCTTCGTCGAGCCCGCTGCACGCGAGGTCGGCGAAGTCGCTCCCCACGGCAATCGGGACTCGCCGGCTCTCGAGAATCGCGCGGTCGTCCGCGGTGCCGAGGAAGCCCACCGGACGGCCGAGCTCGAGCAGGGCGGCAATTCCGGCGTCCCCGCTGGTCGCGATCCCGTCCCAGGCGGCGCGTGGCAGCCCCAGGCGGTCGAGCTGGCGTTCGATCGATTCGGCGGTCCGCGGCGCGTTGGTGATGAGGATCACCGTGCGGCCTTGGCGTCGCCACTCCGCCAGCCGTTCGGCCGCCCGCGGGTAGAGCCGGACGCCGTCGTGGACGACGCCCCAGATGTCGCACAGGATCACGCGATAGTCGGGATTGAGCGTAGCCCAGAAACTCATGCGATCCCGCCCTAGCGGACCGCTCCGGCGACTGTGAAGCTTGACGCCGCCGCCGCCGCCCGCTTGGGTCGCCGGCGACGAAGGGGAAGCATGTGGCGAAGAACCTCACCCGATTCATCCTGATCGCCCTGCTGCTCGGGATCGTCACCGGCCTCGCGCTGCATTACGCGATCGACGACGGGACGGCGGCGAGCGAGGCGCGGCTGGCCAAGATCGCCGAATATCTCAGCATCGTCACCACCTTGTTCCTGCGCCTGATCAAGATGATCATTGCGCCGCTGGTGTTCTCCACGCTGGTCGCGGGCATCGCGCACATGGGCGACATCGCCGCGCTCGGTCGGGTCGCGGTGCGCTCGCTCGGCTGGTTCATCGGCGCCAGCCTCGTGTCGCTGACGCTTGGCCTAATCCTC
>Ga0207674_10005651_pt1 | contig 14827 bp, 11 predicted proteins | sample KBSCornC72_FD_184303 | JGI IMG/M metagenome (GOLD analysis project Ga0207674, IMG submission 184303) | Corn rhizosphere microbial communities from Kellogg Biological Station, Michigan, USA - KBS Corn C7-2 (SPAdes) (version 2) | ecosystem: Host-associated > Plants > Roots > Rhizosphere > Soil ... | reverse complement strand
CGCAGACGCAAGGGCTTGAATATCGCGCGAGCAAGTACGAATTTCCGACCGAACCGTATCACGACGGGATCATTAGCTGGATAACAGGAACAAAGAAAAACAGCGAGACGCGGCATCTGATAACCGCGTACGTTCCCGTTAATGCCGACGGAACCGTTACCAGGATCTACACGGGTACAAAGGATTATTTTGCTTTGCGTGCTTACAGCAACGACCTTACCAACACCGTCGGGCGGCAGATAGATCTGGTTGACCTTATCAATTTCAGCAACTATTCGTGGCTGCGATGGCTGACGAAACCGCTTTCGATACCGATTCTTTACGCGCTTAATTTTTTCAACAGCGTTACGCATAACTACGGTATCGCGATCATCTTTTTCACGTTCCTGTTTTACTCACTGCTGTTCCCGCTGAGGTGGTCGCAAAGCAAATCCTTCAAAAAGGCTTCGGGCAATGCGCCTAAGATGAAGGAGATACAGGACAAGATCAAAGACCTGCAGAAAAAAGGCGTGCCGGCGGACGATCCGCGGATGCGCTCTCTGCAGATGGAGCAGCTAAAGATGACGAAGGACGCGCTGCCGATAGGCGGCTGTCTTCCGATGCTCCTGCAATTCCCTTTGCTGATCGCGTTCTATACCGCGGTGACGGTTTCGCTCGATATTCGCCAGGCCAGCTTTATGTGGCTGCCCGACCTGTCTGCGGCGGATCCGTATCACATACTGGAATTTGCGTTTGCCATATCGATGGTGTTGTCGATGAAGTTCACGCCGACGACCGCAACTGTCACACCCGAACAGCAGATGCAGCAAAAAATGATGACCTATTTTATGCCGATCATGATGCTGTGGGTCATGTGGTCGGCTCCATCGGGACTTTTGCTATACTGGTTTTTCGGCAACCTCGTGAGCTTTGGCCAGCAGATGGTCATTAACAGGATGAACAAGACCAACACGCCGCCGACGCCTGAGGTGGTCGATTCGGTACCGACGAACGCGAAGAAGGTAAAGGCGAAACTGAGCACTTCGTGAAAAGAGAAAACGTGAAAGGGTGGAAAGGTAACTAAACAAACGATCGGACAACTTTTTCACTTCTTCACACCATTGTTATGAACGAAACCTGCGAAAACGCGAAAGAATTTCTTACCGATATCATAGGCGGGATGGGATTTGACTTGACTGTCGCGTCCAGATGGACAGACGAGGGTTGTTTGCTTGATCTGAGCGGTGGTGATGCTCATTTTGCGCTGGCCGAAAATGGTGAGATGCTCGATGCATTCGAGGTTTTGCTGTTCCAGGTTTTCGGACGTGAACTGGACCGCGAGCATCGGTTTGTTGTCGATGCCGAGGGTTTCAGGCAAACGCGCAAGGCCGAGCTGCATGCGATGGCGCATTTTGCCGCCGACAATGTCCGCAAAAATGGACGGCCGTTCCGATTCGGAAAGCTCAACTCGACCGAGCGCCGCATTATTCACCTGACGCTGCAGTCCGAAGAGGACCTTGAAACCGAATCGGTCGGTGACGGACGCGAAAGACGATTGCAGGTTCGGCTCAAATAATTTTGGTTCAAAAGTGAAAAGGTGAAAAAGTGGAAAGGAAACATTTTCACTCTTTCGCCTTTTCACTTTTTGCATTATGGCTACAATCGTCGCACTCGCAACACCACTTGGCCGCAGCGGTATAGGCGTCATCCGCCTAAGTGGCGCTGATTCGCTGGCCATCATACAAAAGCTGACCAACGAGGCTTCGTTAAGACCGCGTTACGCACATTTCACCGAGCTTTGCGACCCGCAGACCGGCGACGCTGTCGACGAAGCGATCGTGACTTATTTCAAAGCGCCGCATTCATTCACCGGCGAAGATGTTGTCGAAATCAGTTGTCACGGTTCGCCTGTTTTGCTCCGGCAGGTAATTGATATTTGTCTGCGGCTGGACGCGAGGCTTGCCGAGCCGGGCGAATTCAGCTTACGTGCTCTTGCGAACGGTCGATTGAATCTTGCGCAAGCCGAAGCCATCCGCGATCTCATTGACGCGCAAACGACGGCTTCGGCAAGGCAAGCGGTACGGCAGCTTCGCGGCGAATTTTCCAACCAGCTGCAGCCGATAAAGGACGATCTGCTGAACGTTATTGTCGTTCTCGAATCGGCGCTCGAATTTGTTGAGGACGACCTTCCCAAAACGCAGGCCGAAAATATCAAAAAGCGTCTGGAAGAAATCGTTGAGGAGATCGGCAGAATAGCTTCGACGTTCCAAGCCGGCAAATTGATTCGCGAAGGGTTAAAAGTTGCGCTCGTCGGCCGGCCTAACGTTGGAAAATCGAGTCTTTTCAACGCGCTACTCGGCTCGGAACGCGCAATTGTGACCGAGATCGCCGGCACGACCCGCGATCAGCTTCACGAAAAACTTACGATCGACAATATTCCGATCTCGCTGATCGACACCGCCGGTCTGCGTGAAACCTCCAACACGGTTGAGAGTATCGGCGTCGAACGAGCGCGGCGAGCGATGGCTGACGCTGACCTGGTGATCGCAATGCTAGATGCGTCAGAAGGATTTTCAGCGGAAGACAAAGAAATTCTTGAAAGCGTAAGCGAACTTGACCACCTGATCGCGATCAACAAAATTGATAAGGCGAACCCACTGAAAACTGCGGAAATTGTTGAGCAAGTAAATTCCGCTATCCGCGATCCGCGATCGACGATCACACACATTTCTGCGAAAACCGGCGCAGGTCTCGATGTCCTGAAGCGCGCGATCGTTGAGCCGTTTGAACCGCGGGAGTTTTCCGACGCCGGATTTCTTGTAACTGACGCGCGGCATCACGATATGCTCGTTCGCGCACAAGGCGAGATCGAAAATTCGCTCGCACTGTTGGAACAGGGAACGAGTGAGGAAATTGTTTTGATCGGACTGCACAATGCTATGCGCTATTTGGGCCAGATCACCGGCGAAACAACTACTGAAGATATGCTGACGCGGATATTTTCAACGTTTTGTATAGGAAAGTAAGGCGAGGTTAAACGTTCAGGGCCGTGGAGTCCGGTAACTGATCTACATTTTGCGGCAGCCAGACCGCTCGGCTGTATGTTTCGGCGTTCGCAAGGAATTCGCTCATGGCGTCGCGGTCGAGCGGTCTTGAAAAATGATAGCCCTGTCCCGATTCGCAGCCTAGACGCTTTAGTGCTGACGCCTGTTCGGCGTTCTCAACTCCTTCGGCTATTACTCTTAGATTGAGCGATTCGCCCATCATAATGATCGCCCTGGCGACTGCAGTGCCTTCCTTACCTTGGCATACCTTTTCGATGAAGGATTTGTCGATCTTGAGAATATCAACCGGAAAACGGTGAAGGTAACTAAGCGATGAATACCCCGTGCCAAAATCGTCGATCGCCAGCCTGATACCGAGATCCTTCAGACGCTGGAGCTTTTCGATCATGGCCTCGGTATTTTGGATCATCAGGGTCTCTGTAATTTCGAGGATCAGGTATTCCGGCGGCAGAGCCGTCCTTGCAAGAGTTTCGGCAACGAGTTTAAATAAATTCGATTGTTGAAATTGCCGTATCGACAGATTTACCGTGATGGAAAGGTCCCATTCGCCGCCATACTGGTTTATCCAACAGCTCGCCTGCCGGCAGGCTTCCTCGAGAACCCAGATGCCGATCGGAACGATAAGATTTGCGTCCTCGGCGATCGGGATAAATTTGTCCGGCAATATCAGTCCATGCTTCGGATGGTTCCAACGAATGAGAGCTTCCATGCCCGTGACGCGGTTGGTTTCGAGCTCGACGATCGGTTGGTAATTTAATTCGAGTTCTTGATTTTCAATGGCCGTCCTTAGGTCGTCTTCGAGTTCGATTCGTTCCATAAGCGCTACGCGCATTTCGTTTTCGAAAAACACGTAACGTCCCTTGCCCTGGCTCTTTGCCTTATACATTGCAACGTCAGCGTTTCGCAGCAGTTCCTCAGGATTTTCGGCGCCGGTGACGGAAGCCGCAATACCGATGCTTGTTTCGACAAAAACCTCCTTTCCGTCGATAGTGAACGGGTCGCGTAAGGCTTCGGTAATACGCTCGACCACGAAAACGGCATCCTCAGGATGACGTGCATTTTCGATCAGTACCGCAAATTCGTCCCCGCCCAGCCTCGCCGGCGTATCGGTGCTTCGCAAACATGTCCGAAGCCGTTCCGCAACCGACACAAGCAGCATGTCGCCACGCGCGTGCCCAAGCGAATCGTTCACCGTCTTGAAATTATCCAGATCAAGAAACAATACCGCGATCGACGTTTTGCTTCGGGCGATCTTGGCTAATGCGTGAGCTACGCGATCGCGGAACAAAACGCGGTTCGCAAGTTTCGTAAGCGGGTCGTGAAGAGCCTGGTGCGTAAGCTGCTCCTCAAGCGATTTCCTGTCCGTAATGTCGCGAATTATGCCGCTGTAAAACAACCCGTCGATCGTCTGCCAGGACGAAAGCGATATCTCAAGCGGAAATTCCTCGCCATCACTCTTAATACCTTTTAATTCAATCGTCTTGCTCTTCGACTGCAGGAGCTCAGTAACAATAAACGGCCTTATTGCTGTTTGGCCCGAGTCATCCGAAGAGCCGCTTGGAAAAAGGTCAGACAAGGAGAGTCGCGATGCTTCGTCCCGGCTGTAACCAAAGATGATCTCCGCGCTGTCATTCCATGAAATGATCTTGCCTTCAAAATCGGTCAGGACGATAGCGTCCTTGGCCGACTCGACCAAAGATCGGAATCGGGTTTCCGATTCGCGCATCTGCCTTATCATTCGCCCGTTCGCTATCGCATATCTTATCGCGCGCTCCAGAACGTGCGCCTCGACGGTTCCTTTTACAAGGTAGTCAGCGGCGCCCGCCTCGGTCGCCTCATTGTCGATGTCCTTGCCGCCCTGACCCGTAAGCAAGATCATCGGTACGGGGCATCCGCTTCCTAAAGCCTCGCGCATCAGGTCAATACCGTTTCCGGGACCGAGTCGATAATCGATCAGGCAAACATCGTAGTCGCCGCCGCCGCGCAACGTCGCGAGGGCATCGTCATATCTCGAAACCCAATGGATGTCGTAGCGAACATCCTTGACCTCGCCCAATAGATCGGAGGTCAGCAGATAATCGTCTTCGTCATCTTCAATAAGTAGTACTTTTATGGTTTCCTGTTTCATTTCGCAGCAACTTTTTCCGGAGGCAGCTCTACGATTTCGAACCAATATCTTCCGAGCGTTGTTAGAACCTCGACCAGCGCTTCGAATGTGACAGGTTTTGTAATGAACGAATTTACGCCAAGATCGTAGGTACGTATCACGTCTTCGTCCGCTTTTGACGTGGTAAGAACGACGATCGGTATCCGTCTAAGCTCGGGAGAGCTTTTTATCTCGCGCAGTGCTTCGCGGCCGTCTTTGCGCGGCATGTTGAGATCGAGCAGTATCAGGTCAGGTTTGGGCTTCTTGTTTGCACCTGAGTATTTGCCCTGCTGATTGAGATAGTCCATCAGCTCCTCGCCGTCTTCTACCATTTCAAGTTGGTTGCGAAGCCGGCTTTCCACGAATGCTTCCTTTGCCAGCATTCGGTCGTCCGGGTCGTCGTCGGCCAGCAGAATAGTGATGGCGTTACCGTTTTTATTCATTGTTAGTGCCCTCGCTTGAGTTTTGTTTTAGTGGAAGAGTTACTGTAAATGTCGCACCTTCGCCCGGAGTGCTTCGGGCCGTGATGGTGCCGTTGTGGCGTTCGGCTATTTTGCGGCATACCGCCAGGCCAACGCCGGATCCTTCGTATTCCGCGCGTCCGTGCAGACGCTGAAATACTGTGAAGATGCGGTCGAGATATTTTTCGTCGAAACCGATCCCGTTGTCTTCAACAGAGATTTCCCACACATCCTCTCTGCGTCCCGCACTTTTTGTGTGCCGTCCGTACAATTTAATTACGGGTGCGACACCAGGTTTTCTGAATTTAAGCGCGTTTCCGACAAGATTTTGGACAAGCTGCCGCATTTGCAGCGGGTCGGCCTGCAGCATCGGCAGTTCCGTGATCATGACAGTGGCGCCGGCCTGCTCGATACTTACTTCCAGATCGGACATAACTTCACGAGCCACCTCGTCGAGATTAACGGCAACAAATGGCTGGGCTTTGGTGGAGACGCGCGAGAACGTCAGCAGGTCTTGAATAAGCTTCTGCATACGCTCGCCGGCACTTCGCATTCGTTCGAGGTAGTCGAGCCCTGTTCCTTCAAGTGCCGAAGCGTATTTTGAACTCAGCCGGTCGGCAAATGCCTGGACCTTTCTCAATGGCTCCTGCAGATCGTGCGACGCGACATACGCAAAGTCCTGCAATTCGCGATTGCTCTGCTGCAGCTTTTCATTAAAAAGTTCTAACTGCATTTCGGCATTTTTATGCTCGGTAACATCCATCATCGAACCGAGCATTCGGACAGGCTTTCCATTTTCGTCATAAACCACATAACCGCGATCTTTGACAAAGGCGTATGTGCCGTCCTGTCGAAGAAACCGGTACTCGTCCGCCCAGTTTTGCTGGCCGCCTTCGATCAGCTCGTAAATCGCATTGTTTACCCGCTCAAAATCGTCAGGGTGAACGCGGCCCGTCCACGAATCAACCGTTGTGCCGACCTCCTCAGCCGCATATCCAAACAATTTTTGAAAACCCACGTTCCACCAAAGTTCATCGGTTTGCAGGTTCCAGTCCCAAATGGCGTCGTTCGTCGCGCGCGTGACAAGCTGGAAACGCTCGTCGCTTTTTCGAAGCGCTTCCTCTGACCGTTTGCGTTCAATCGCAAGAGCTATCTGGTCGCCGACCGACGTTAAAAACTCAACGTCCTGACGGCAATAGGCATTTTTGTCTTCATAGTGTTGGACGACAAGCACGCCGATTATGCCGGCCGGCGTTCTCAGCGGGATTCCCAGCCAGATGGGCGAATCGGTGCCGACCGATTCCACTTCGCCCTGTTCGATCAATTGATTTACAACGTCGGACGTCATCAGCATTGCGTGGCCCTTGCGAAAGACGTACGCGGTCAACCCCTTGCCAACCTCGAGCGGCGGCGGCGGCGGGTCATATTTATCGACGAAAAACTGCATGTGCAGCAGCTCGGTTTCCGGATCGTAAAGCGCGACAAAGCAGTTTTCAGCATAGAGGATCTTACCGATCGCCCTGTGAATAAGCTGCAGCAGCTCGTCCAGATTCGACGTTGTCGTAACACCGTGGATGATCTCGGAAATGATCCGAAATTCCGCCTCGACGCGTTTGCGGTCGCTGATGTCCTGTGCAAAGCAAATAATGCGGCTGCCGCCCGTTTTTTGATCGCGAACCTTCGAAAGAGAAAGTGAGACAGGAAACGACGTTCCGTCTTTTCTAAAGAAAAGCGTTTCGAAACCCGTTATGGTCGATTTGCTTCCGAACTGGCTTGCGACCGTTTCGCTGAAAAAATGACTGTCCTCTGAAAGACTGTCTGCCGGTTGACCTATCAGCTCAGCTTTGCCAAATCCGGTAAGCTCGATAGCAGCGCGGTTGACATATTCGATCTCGAATCCGGAATCGACAACGATCAGGGCATCTGCCGCCGAGCCAAGGACGCTCTCTTCGAATTCGGAAAGCGATGCTTCACCCGCAAGCGCAACATCATTACCGGCATAAAAGGCAGCTGGCGGCAGGGCGCAGCCTGAAGATACAGCTACTTCCTCGGACGGGATGGAATTCATAGTTAATAGAAGCCGGATTTCGGTAGGGTGGGTTTAGCGAAAGCCTGTTTGCTTTACTTTTTCTTTGTTTTCGGTGTAGCGAAAGCGCACGGCAAGTGGGGTTACCGTCAAGACAAGTATCGCCTTAAACACTGTTAAATGTCAACAAATTTGTTTATAACATCAGGTCGAATTAATTCTGACAGTCAGTTTCTGTTCTGCAAGCTTTCGTCTGGAAAGCAGCGACTTTGGACTACCGGATTTGAAACCTTCATCGCCGATTTGTAGTATTATCAATTAATCTCTTCATACAGCAGATTCAATTCGTTTTTTTCAGGAGAAATAAAAAATGTTACGACGTAAGTTGTTCGGCGTAATTTTGGTTTACGCCTTTTTGCTTCCTAGTTTCGCGTTTGGCCAGGCTGCGTCTCAAAGCGCGATGGTTGCCGCCGCGCCGGCGGCTCCGGCCAAAGCGGTTTACACCGCGCCAAAAGAGGTAATCGACAAAATTCGCGATGAGGGTCTTAACAAATCGCAGGTAATGCAAACGCTCAGCTATCTGTCCGACGTGATCGGCGAGCGGCTGACCGGTTCGCCCAATCTCAAACACGCAAATGAATGGACAAAAGAAACCCTGACAAAATGGGGCTTGCAGAATGCAAAGCTCGAAGCGTGGGGACCGTTCGGACGCGGTTGGGAATTGAAGGATTTTAAGGCCGAGGTCGTTGCGCCTTATACATTTCCGGTAATTGCCTATCCGAAAGCCTGGTCGCCGTCGACGAAAGGCGCCGTTACAAGCGAAGTCGTTTATCTTGATGCCAAGACGGACGCCAATCTCGAAAAGTACAAAGGTAAACTCAACGGCAAGATCGTTCTTATTTCGGAACCGCGCGAGCTGAAGGCCGATTTTACCGGCATGGGAAATCGCCTGACTGACGAAGAACTCGCAAAAATGGCAAGCGCTCCGAATCCGGCGGACGCAGCCCGGCGACCGCAGCCGAACCAGGAGCAGATGCAGCGTCGGCTGCAAGGGTTTGTCGAAGCTGCAAAGCGCGCAAATTTCCTGGTGCAGGAAGGCGCCGCAGTCATCATCGACAATAGCCGCAACGGCAGCGGCGGTACCGTGTTCGTACAGAGCGCAAGTGTCGCCCAGGAGATCCCGGCAAATCCGTTAGAGATGTTTACAAGCCGAACGCGTCTGCAGCCTTACCAAAAGGACGCTGAGTCGAAAATGATTCCGCAGATGACGATGGCCACCGAAGAATACAATCGCCTCGTGCGAATGATCAAATTTGGTACAGACGTCAAAATGACCGTCAATATCCAGACGCAGTACCACGACGACGATCCGATGGTATATAACACGACGGCCGAAATCCCGGGTACTGATCCGCAGCTGAAAGACCAATTGGTGATGCTCGGTGGTCATATGGACTCGTGGCATGCCGGAACCGGAGCGACAGATAACGGCGCCGGTGTTGCAGTTGCAATGGAGGCAGTTCGCATTCTGCAAGCGGCCGGGCTCAAACCGCGTCGCACGATTCGTATCGCGCTGTGGACCGGTGAGGAACAGGGTTTGCTCGGTTCACGTGCATATGTCAAACAACATTTTGGCGAGATGCAGAACCAGAGTCCGACAGCTGCGTTTGGAATGGGCGGACAGCCTGGAACGCTTGTGAAAGGCAGTGAGTACGATAAGCTTTCGGCCTATTACAATCTCGATAACGGAACGGGTAAAATACGCGGCGTTTATCTGCAGGGAAATAGCGCAGTGGCTCCGATCTTTAAGGCCTGGCTCGACCCGTTCAAGGACCTCGGGGCGACGACACTTACATTGTCGAACACGGGTGGAACCGATCACTTGTCATACGACGCGATCGGACTTCCCGGATTTCAGTTCATTCAGGACGAGATCGAGTATGATGCAAGAACGCACCACTCGAACCAGGACGTTTTCGACCGGATCCAGGCCGACGATATGAAACAGGCCGCCACCATAATGGCCGCATTTATCTATCAATCGGCGATGATGGACGAAAAGATTCCGCGTAAAGACGCTAAATGATCGTTTGTAACGTACCAGGAAGCCGTTCGAAGCATTCGATGTTTCGGGCGGTTTTCTTTTAAATTGTGCGGCCTTTAAGCTATCATCGAGGCACGGTGCGCAACCCTCGCGAAGTTTTATGACTGATATCCAATTTCAACCCGGCGCGATCGATGCTCAAGGGTGCGTCGCGAACGCCTGGAACGTGGTCACAAACAAATTCTGGTTGTATATCGGCGTGGGCCTTGTGACGATAATTCTTATAGGCTTCATTCCGATAGCAAGCATATTTTTGATGGGGCCGGCAATGGGCGGTTTTTACTACCTCGTTTTACGTGATATGCGCGGCGAGCCTGTCGAATTCCGGATGATGTTCAAGGGGTTCGAAAAGTTTATCCCATTGATGGTTGCCGGTATTGTCCAGTCTATTCCCGGCATCATCTATCAGGCAATTCAGTACGCAACCGATATTGCGCACCTTGCCGACCCGAGCTCAGATAGCGGCAGCAGCAATTTTTTTCAGGCCGATACAACGGCTGCGGCGGTCGGTGGACTGTCTCTTATAGTGGTCATCGGTTTTGCATTCCTTGCGGCCGTGTGGAATTTGATGTTCATGTTCGCGATTCCGCTCATTGTGGAAAACGATATTGGTGTAACCGACGCATTGAAGGCCAGTATAAATGCTGCGGTCGAAAATGTCTGGGGGCTGATCCTTCTTATTTTAATTGGAATTGGCGTGCTGCTGCTTGGTCTGATGGCCCTCTGTGTCGGGGTTTTTGTCGCAGTGCCTGTGGTGTATGCGGCAAACGCCTTTGCGTACAGGATGGTGTTTCCCCTAGGACGTACGGAGTTCGACGCCCCCTACACAACATACGGGTCGGGCGAATGATCGGCAAGATCGAGCTCCATGAACAGAACGCCTTCGTGCGGGTTGTCGTAATACGGTGCTATTTCGCGAAAGCCGTATGATCGGTAAAGATCGGCGGCCTTTCCCATTTTTTCTGGATATGTATCGAGCCGCATTTGTCGGTAGTGTGCCGCCCGCGCTTCTTCAATAATTTTCCCGATCAATTCGTTTCCGATACGCCGGCCGCGAAAGGCGTCGCGAACAAACAGACGCTTCATTTCGCAGATGCCATTGCCGAGTTTTCGCATGGCGACACACCCGGCGAGTTTTCCACCAGAATAAGCAAGTAATAACCGGCCGTCGGGCGGCGCATATTTGCCGGGTAGCCCACGCAGTTCTTCCTCAAACCCCTGAAAACAAAGGTCAAGGCCGAGCCAAGTCTCGTATTCGCGAAAAAGCGTTCGGGTTTCAGCTATTTGTGATTCGGTTTCGGCCTGGAGAATGAGCATTTCATTTCTATTAGAACACAATTGAAATTCTTGACGATACTGATATTTGGCTCGAATTTGATATTTTACCGCCGCGCAGTTATCGTAAAGTTTCACACAATATGGAGTTAGCAGTAGAAAAATACAAGGTCGCAAGCGAGCCTTACTATTTGCCGATCCGGCACGAGGTCGAGATGTTCGAAGCCGCCTACGCGGCAAGATTGCCGGCTATGCTTAAGGGCCCGACCGGCTGCGGCAAAACGCGTTTTGTCGAATACATGGCATATCGCCTTAACCGACCGCTGATAACCGTCGCCTGTCACGAAGACCTCTCGTCGACCGATCTGGTGGGCCGCTTTTTACTCGAGGGCGAAGAGACCGTCTGGCACGACGGGCCGCTGACCACTGCGGTCCGCAGCGGTGCGATCTGTTACCTTGACGAGGTTGTCGAGGCGCGAAAAGATACGGTTGTCATAATTCACCCGCTGACGGACGACCGTCGCCGCCTGCCGATAGAAAAACGCGGAACGGTGATCGAGGCGCCGCCGGAGTTTATGCTGGTCGTTTCATACAACCCTGGCTACCAGTCGATTCTGAAAGATCTCAAGCAATCGACGCGGCAGCGGTTCGTCGCGATGGAATTCGATTACCCGAACGCCGAAGCCGAAACCGAGATAGTCGCAAAAGAGGGTGGAATCGAGCTTGAAACGGCCGCTGACCTCGTGCGGATCGGACAAAAGGTGCGAAACCTGCGCGGCCACGGGCTTGAAGAAGGCGTCTCGACGCGTCTCTTGATCTACGCCGCGCAGATGATCGCCAAAGGTATCTCGCCGGTTGACGCCGCCGAAGTCGCGATCTGCTCGCCGATAACCGACGACCGCGAATTACAGCGAAGCATTCGCGAGATCGTCACAACCATAATCTAAACAAACTGTCCCAGGCTGTCCCACGCGTGTCCCAATTAGGTCTGGGACACGCAACTCCCCATTTTTATTAGAGTTGCGGTGATTTTGCTAGCGATCTTTACTATTTTTTGAAACAAAACTTTTTCACACCTGGTATAAGAATATTAGCTGATAGCCAATAGCCTGAACGAATCTGCGCCGATCGAACTAAGAAACAATCCTCTATGTTTTCAAAGACCAACTACGGAACCAAGCCCGGCTTGGAACAGTTTAGGCGATGTTTCATAGATTGTCAACGTTTTTATATATGAGACAAACAAATCGATGGGCGTACGGCAAAACCGGTCACGACTCACGTCTCTTGTGGAATATAAGAAAAGGAGCTTGCTTAGATGGCCTCAAATTTACCCGGAAAATCCTACGCATACATGGTTGACCTGCTTAACCAGAACGCCGGGGTTATCGGTCCGACACCGTTGACCAATGAAACGATGTTGTCCATTTTTTGGGAAGAAACCTTCTTTAACAATATCCTTCAGACTGGCGCGGGGAATGCCGTAGGCTTTGGACAGACCGAGCCGGCCGAATTTTACCGCTTTGACGCGAATGGAAGCTTGTCGCAGCTTGCCAAAGCAAACGGGTATTTGGTTTACAACCTGCCGCGCAGAAACGGGAAAACGCTATTGGGAGTGCTCGACGATTACACGGCCGTTCGCGTCGCGTGCGCGATGGTCCGCGACCTTTACGAACGCGGCGTTAAATCAAAGCATGCGATCCTGAATGCATACGGCGGCGTCGGGTTCAAGGGAACGCAGCCTGCGCACCTTGCCAAAACTGGTGGCCGCGAAGCGATCATTCAGGGAATGCTGGATTGCGAAAGCGCATTACTTAATGCGGCCAAGCCGGACGAAATAATGTCGGCGCTGAAAAAGGCACGCGCATTCGATCAGGACGACCAGTTTCGTTCGATACTTTTCCCATAGATCCTAGTTTTCATTTTTGTAGTTTTCAAATCTGCAGTCGGGCTGTGTCCGTCTATTTGCGGTGGTACTTTGCTTCACCTCCCGGTCCTTAGGCAAGCCGCATTTGTTGATGATCTAATTTTCAAAAAATCATAAACAGCCGCAATACAATATGGCCTTACTCCCATATCCGATTGTTTCCCGTTCATGGCAGGAGTATCATTGACACGATCAGAATTCCAAATATGAAAAATTCAGACAAATTGTTCGCAATTTTGCTTTTACCGGTCTTGTGCGCGGCTTTGGCTCAGGCACAAACCTCGGCCAGACCGACGACCGGGTATCACCTGCTGAACAAGATCGAGATCGGCGGCGAAGGCGGCTGGGATTACACATACGACGACAGCGATGCGCACCGATTGTATGTTTCCCATTCGACGAAAGTCGTGGTTATCGATACTGATACCAACACGATAGTTGGCGAGATAGACGGTTTAAAAGGCGTTCACGGTATTGCGACCGCCGATGAATTTGCACGAGGGTTTATCTCTGACGGGCGCGACAACTCCGTCACTATATTCGACACAAAAACACTAAAAACACTTGGCAGGGCGAGCACGGGAGCCAACCCGGACTCGATCATCTACGATCCGGCAACCAAGCGCATATTTGCATTCAACGGCGGCAGCAAGAATGCTACGGCGATCGATGCGTCTGACGGAAAGGTTGCGGGAACCATCGACCTCGGCGGCAGGCCCGAATTTGCGACAAGCAACGAAAAGGGAATGATATTTGTAAACCTCGAAGATAAAAGCGAGGTTGCCGCCATCGATTCGAAAAAGCTCGAGGTCAGGTCGCGTTGGCCGCTCACGCCCGATGGTGAAGAACCGTCCGGCATGGCGATCGACCGCAAGCACGATCGCCTTTTTGTCGTTTGTTCGAACAAGAAAATGGTTGTTCTGAACACTGAAACCGGGAAGATCGTGACCAGCCTGCCGATCGGATCCGGCGTTGACGCAGCCGGATTTGACGATAAGGAAAAATTCGCGTTTGCATCCAACGGCGAAGGAACCTTAACCGTCGTTCGCGAAGAGACGGGCGATAAGTTCAGCGTGGCCGAGACTGTTGCTACCCAACGCGGCGCACGCACAATGGCTGTTGATAAAAAGACGCACAAGGTCTATTTGCCCACCGCCCAATTTGGCGAAACACCCGCGCCGACAAAGGAACGGCCACGGCCGCGGCCCGCCATCGTACCGAACAGCTTTGTTATATTGGTGTTCGGAAAATAATACCTATTAAAATCTATTTACCGCGGCGAGGTTACGATATCCTCGTCTTTTTATTTAACATTCATTTAACGCCCAATTCACCCACAGTTAACACCCGCGAAATATTCTCTTTCTTGCTAACACGAAATTTAAAAAGTTAATGAACCACGGCGGATCGGATTAGAACCATGCGATGACCGCCCTTTATTTAATTTTCCAATGTTTCCCCAAGGAGAGATGATGAAACGAGAGTTTTTTTTGAGAAGGATAACAACATTATTTATTCTTGTATTTTCGTTAGTTTTTGTCGCGTCGGCACAGACCGATCAGGGCCGGATCGCTGGGCATATAGTTGACCCGAACGGCGCGGTGGTACCCGGCGCAGCCATCACCGTTACGAACGTCGGCACCAACGAAACCCGCACAGTAACGGCAAGCGACGCCGGCTATTACGTTGTTCCGGGATTGCGCGCCGCTTTATACAAAGTGTCGGCCACAGCTGCGTCATTTGCAGAAAAAACGGTGACCGGAATTCAGGTTTCGGTTGGACAACAGCTTGATCTGGACATTACGCTTTCGCCCGAAACTCAAACGGTTACGGTGGATGTAATG
>Ga0207674_10005650_pt1 | contig 14827 bp, 9 predicted proteins | sample KBSCornC72_FD_184303 | JGI IMG/M metagenome (GOLD analysis project Ga0207674, IMG submission 184303) | Corn rhizosphere microbial communities from Kellogg Biological Station, Michigan, USA - KBS Corn C7-2 (SPAdes) (version 2) | ecosystem: Host-associated > Plants > Roots > Rhizosphere > Soil ... | reverse complement strand
GGCTAATATAAGGACGGGCGCAATGAACAGCGCAATCTGAATACAGCTGCCAAGCGCGATGCCAACGGACAAATCCATCTTGTTTTTCCGCGCCATCGCAATAGCCGATCCACTCTCTGCCGCACCACCCACAATCGCGAGAAACACGATACCGATGAAGATCTGCGACATCCCCAAAGCCTTTCCGGTCTCTTCTGCAGCGCCGACGAGAATCTCGCTCATCCATGCTGCGAGTACAGACGCCAACAGCAAGGTGCCAACCGCCCGCGGTATTCCCCATCTTGGTTCCTCATGGGTTGTGGCCGTTTCGCTCTCGACGCTGGCAAAGGCGCCGGGATGGGTTTTCAGTGAGAAGAGCAGATACAGACCATAAGCGACCAGGAGCAGGCAAGCGATTCCTAAGTTGAGCAATTGCTCTTCTCGGACGACACCTTCTGGCGCAAAGTAGCGGCTGAAGGCGCTAGGTACGGCCATGCTCGTGGCAGCCAGGAACATCATCGTGCTGTAAGCACGCGTAGATACTGGATTGAAGCGCTGGTCGTGATGGCGAAAACCGCCTAGCAGAAACGCCACGCCGAGCGCCAACAACAGATTCGCGAGAATGGCGCCAACTAACGAAGCTCGCACCATCTCGAGATAACCTGCCCTCAACGCGACGAGGGAAATGATCAACTCAGGCGCATTGCCAAAGGTTGCGTTCAGCAGCCCGCCTACAGCGTCGCCCGTCCGCGTCGCGAGCTGTTCGGTTGAGTGCACGATCAGTGACGCGATGGGTATGATTGCGAGCGCCGCTGAGAAGAAAAGTACCGGTGCTGGTACGTGGACCACATGTTCCAAGGCTACCGCGATCGGAACGAACGCCAGTAGCCAATTAATCGGGCTTCTAAGGAACCTCGTGGTTGGCGCGTTGAGTTGTTTCGCAGAATCGACGTGCACCACTCCTCCTTAATACGCGGTCAAATACATAGACCCGGCACGAACGAACTAGACTCCACTTTCTCGGTAGATCGGCACCCTGATTCTCCTGGCGACGACTCTCGAGTTATAGCCCAATAGCTCTGCTCAGCAATGCCGCCAGGACAATTGCCGAGACCGTCGTGACCAACCCTGGCCGCATGAAACTATGGTTCAGTAAATACTTTCCGATCTTTGTTGTTCCCGTCTGATCGAACGAAACCGCGGCGAGCACTGTGCCGTAGGTTGGCAGAAAGAAGAGTCCACCCGCTGCGGGGTAGAAGGCGACTAGCAAATTCACAGGCAGTCCGAGGGCCTGGCCCACCGGCATAAGTAGAGATACTGTAGCCGCTTGACTGAACAGCATGGTCGATAGAGCGAACATACCAACGGCAAATGCAAACGGGTAGACCTGAACGAGATCCGAGATTCCACTAACGATCAACGTCCTATTGCCTTCGAAGAACGATGAGCCCAGCCACGAGACCCCCAGTATGGAAATAATTGCTGTGATCCCGCTGCGCATGATCGTTCCCTTTAAAGTGGCGTCCGGCGACGCCTTGAAGAAGAGCATCGTGAACCCTGCGACGGCTATCATCACGATCATGATTGCCATTCCCATGCTCACCTGATCTGTGTCTGCCATGCCGTCTCCGACCACGTCGTAAGCCGGGCGAAGTTTCGGGAACATGCCAATCAGGACAACCGTGCTGATGCCGGCGAGAAACAGAAGCATCGAGCCTCGAGCCCTTCGCACGTTCTCTCCCTTCACTTCCGGTGTGGCGATTTGAAGTTTCAATGCACCACTGTCAAGGCGCTTCTGGTATTCGGGATCATCGCTCAATTGCTTACCTCGCCAAGCGACTGACAAAGCACCAATTAGGACGGCAAGAAATGTGGACGGGATAATGACGGCCATAAGCCGAGGCAGCGATATGCCGTTTGCCGCAAGTAGGCCCAGCATTGCTACTGTGGCGGCTGAAATTGGCGAGGCGATTCCTCCATTGAAGCCCGCGATCACGCTGATTGAAAGCGGCCGTTCCGGGCGGATGTTTCCCTTCCGGGCTACTTCTGCGATCACTGGCAGAAGCGCATAAATCACATGCGTCGTACCTGAACCAAGCACCAGCAAATAAGTCACGACCGGGGCCACGAAAGTAATATATTGAGGATGCTTGTGCATGATCTTTTCGGCGAGCGACACCAGATAGTCGAGGCCTCCAGCGGCTTGCATGGCGGCGAGCGCAGTAATAACTGCGATGATCATGCCTAGCACACCCTGCGGCGGACCTCCCGGAGGTAACGCGAAAATGAACACAAAGATAGCGAGTCCAATTCCCGCCACCGTGCCGAGAGCAATCCCGCCGAGTCGTGCCCCGATGATTATGCAAGCCAGGAGGATGATGAGTTCGATCCAGATCATTGGCAGCTGTAGGAAAGATTTTGAATTGCCTCCTTGCTATGCGCCTTCAGCAACGCCAGCGACAGCAGGATTCGAGCTTGATATTATTTTGAGGTAAACGAAAGCGTACCTGTCACAAATGCTAGGGCGTGGCTGGTGTACGGGGATAACTGAACGGTAGCCAGGCGCGAAGACACAACTTTAAAAGCGCGTAGCTTCTTAGAAACTCTCTCTCAAGAAATTCAAGTTGCGAAACCACACAATTAACCGGCTTCAATACGCGTCGAGTCCCTCTGCTCGAAACTGCCCGCAAGCGCGTGCAACCAATTCACTAGACGGAGGCCCCGTGTTCTCGAGCGTGTAGTTGAGTCCGAGCTCCTTCCACTTGTATCGGCCCATTTGGTGAAACGGCAGCACTTCTACCCGTTCAACGTTTCCGAGCTTCGCGGCGAACTTTGCGATCTGCTCGATATTCTTCGGGTCGTCAGTCAATCCGGGCACCAACACAAATCGAACCCAGATCTTTCGGCCCAGCCGCGCGAGCCGTTGCGCAAACTCCAATGTTGGCCCCATCTCTTTTCCAGTTAGATGACGATGACGCGCCGGAGTAGTTTTCAGGCCAAGCAACACTAAATCGATCTGCTCAATTTCTTCATCGGCCAAGCGGTCACCCAAATGACCGTTGGTTTCGACTGCCGTGTGCACCCCCATTGCTTTGGCGGCGGTCAGTAGCCTGACTGCAAAACGGTCCTGCAGGAGAGGTTCCCCACCACTTATAGTGATTCCTCCCGACATAATCTTGAGGCCATGGCGATACTTCGCGACTTCTTCGATTGCGTGATCAAGAGTGACCGGCAGTCCATTGATCATGCTCCAAGTATCGGGGTTATGGCAGTACAAGCAACGCCACTCACAGCCGGCTGTCCAGGCTACTAAACGCACACCTGGGCCATCGACAGTTGAGCCGGTTGTGAATGAGTGAAGAAATCCCATCTCTCCGGTGGTGAGCGCGGTCTTTACCGCATTCTGCGGAATACCAATGCCGAGGCTTACACGAAGCTCGAACGGGCTTTTCGCCTCGATCGGCTTATCCTCTGCTGGCTGTGCATTACTCATGTCATCTGACCTCCATGGAACGTTCGGTTGATGACATCCATTTGCTGCTCACGGGTCAGCCGCACAAAGTTCACCGCGTAACCTGAGACCCGTATCGTTAGCTGCGGATACTTCTCCGGGTGATCCATTGCATCGACCAACAGGTCGCGATTCAAAACATTTACATTCATGTGAAACCCGGTGGAAGAGAAGAACGCGTCGAGCATGCCGCGTAGATTGCCAACTCGATCCGCGGCGATTCTTCCCAGACCTTCAGGAACTAAGGTCGAGGTTAATGAAATGCCATCAGCGGCATCGCGGAAAGGAATCTTTGCGACCGACGCAGCGGAAGCGTGAATCCCGTGCGAATCGCGGCCATGCATCGGATTCGCACCGGGTGCAAAAGGTTCTCCCAGACGTCTGCCGTCGGGCGTGTTACCAGTGCTCTTGCCATAAACAACATTCGAGGTGATGGTTAGAACTGATTGAGTATGGAGCGCGTCGCGATAAGTGGGATGCTTCCTCAGCTTGCCCATAAAAGTACTCACGAGCCATGAAGCCAGTTGATCAACGCGATTGTCATTGTTTCCGAATTTTGGGAATTCGCCCTCTACTTGATAGTCAGTGACAAGGCCGGTCTCATCGCGAATAACGCGAACTTTTGCGTAACGAATGGCCGATAGACTGTCGGCGACTACTGACAAACCGGCGATACCAAACGCCATGGTTCTGAGTAGTGGATAGTCGTGCAACGCCATCTCAAGTCGTTCGTAGGCATACTTGTCATGCATGTAATGAATGACGTTCATCGCATTGACGTAGACACCGGCCAGCCACTCCATCGTTTTTTCATACTTCGTTCTTACATCATCGAAATCAAGATATTCTCCCTCGACGCCGCCGGCCTTTGGTCCAACTTGTTCGCCGGTGATCTCGTCTCTGCCGCCGTTAATTGCATAAAGCAAACATTTGGCCAGATTTGCCCGGGCGCCAAAAAACTGCATCTGTTTGCCGGTAATCATCGGTGAAACACAACACGCGATAGATCCGTCGTCACCGAGACTACGACGCATGATCTCGTCGCTTTCGAATTGAATGGAGCTGGTGTCAATCGCCACCTTCGTGACGAAACTGCGAAACCCCTCAGGCAGGCGCGCTGAGTACCAGATCGTTAGATTCGGTTCCGGCGCCGGACCAAGGTTGTAAAGGGTTTGCAGGTAACGGAAACTGGTTTTAGTCACGAGTGACCGGCCGTCATCTCCGATCCCGGCAATCGATTCGGTTATCCAGGTGGGATCGCCCGCGAAGAGCTCGTCGTATTCGGGAGTGCGCAGAAAACGAACGATGCGAAGTTTGATGACGAAGTCATCGATGATCTCCTGCGCTTGAGCTTCGGTCAAGACTCCAGACTTCAAATCGCGTTGGAAGTAGATGTCCAGAAAAGTTGAAGTGCGACCGAGCGACATCGCCGCGCCATTCTGTTCCTTCACCGCACCCAGGTAACCGAAGTAGAGCCACTGCACTGCCTCCCGCGCGTTGCAAGCCGGGTTCGAGATGTCGAACCCATAGGTTGCGGCCATCTGTTGCAACTCTTTCAGCGCGCGAATCTGTTCGCTGAGCTCCTCGCGATCGCGAATAACGTCGCCGGTAGACATTGCTTCATCGAGACTGAGTTTTTCCACTTGCTTGGACTCTATCAGCCGAGTGACTCCGTAAAGTGCAACTCGTCGGTAATCACCGATAATGCGACCTCGACCGTAAGCATCGGGCAACCCAGTTAGAATGTGAGAACTGCGACAGCGTCGGATGGCGGCGGTATAAGCATCGAAGACACCCTCGTTATGTGTCTTTCGATATTTTGTGAAGGCTTCAACTACGTGCGGGTCGGGTTCATATCCGTAAGTCTTCAAGGCCGTTAGTACCATCCGTAAGCCTCCATTGGGCATGATGGCTCTCTTTAATGGCGCTTCAGTCTGCAAACCAACAATAACTTCATTATCGCGATCGATATAACCTGGTCCATGAGCAGTGATAGAGCTCGGGATCTGCGAAATATCGAGTACGCCTTTTCGTCTCTCTTCGACAAAGAGCTTATTCAATTGATCCCAGATCTTCTTAGTACGATCAGTCGCTGGAGCAAGGAACGACTCGTCTCCTTCGTATTGCTCGTAGTTCTGTTGAATGAAGTCGCGTACATTTATTTCGCTTTGCCATAGACCAATGTTGAATCCTGCCCATCCAGGTTCAGACTCGTTTGTAGTTTTCTTAAGAGCAGTTGTTGTCATCGTAATTCTCCTTGGCCACCGATCGTTTATGCAGCTGCTTTCGCGAGTCCCAGCAACGAACCCGTATGTCGCGCGATCATTAGCTCTTCGTTTGTCGGAATGACCCAGACCGACACCTTGCTTTTGTCAGCGGAGATCTTGGGAATGTGATTGGTGTTGGCTCCTTCATCGAGCTCGATGCCCAGCCACATGCACGCCTCACAGATTCGTTGACGAATCTCTGGAGAGTTCTCGCCAATGCCGGCAGTGAACACGAGGCCGTCGATCCCGCCGAGCACCGCAGTCAGTGCTCCAATCTCCTTGGCGGCGCGATAGACAAAGTAATCCACCGCGAGCCGAGCCTCAGGTTCAGATCGTCCAAGCAAGTCGCGCATGTCGTTGCTGATCCCGGAGATTCCGAGGAGGCCGGATTTCTTATATAGGAGTGTTTCAACTTCTTTCGCGGACAGGCTCAAACCCTGGAAGAGATGCAGGACAACACCGGGATCAATAGAGCCAGGCCGCGTACCCATACATAGACCATCAAGGGCGGTGAAACCGAGTGTACTGTCGACGCTCTTTCCATCTCTTAAAGCGCACAAACTCGCGCCACTTCCGAGGTGCGCGACAATGACGCGGCCCGTGGCAATCTCCGGAGCTACTTGCGGCAATACGGAAGCAATGTATTCGTATGACAGTCCATGAAAGCCGTATCTCTGCAAACCTGCTTGACGAAGTTCCAGCGGAAGTGGGATGAGTTCAGCAACTGCGGATTGCCCTCGATGAAAGCTGGTGTCGAAGCAAGCGACTTGTGGGACGCCTGGTAACCGTTCGAAGACTGCCTCGATGGCCGCCAGGTTGTAGGGTTGATGAAGCGGCGCCAGAGGAATAAATTCAGCTAACTCGGAGAGGATTTGTTGGTTCAATATTGTTGGACCTTTGAAGCGAGAGCCTCCATGGACCACCCGATGACCCACACCCAACACGCGCGAGCCACCATAGTTAGACCGTAGCCAGGCCGCGAGAGCAGCGACCGCGTCGCGCCCATCTTGAACTTCAGCGTCCAGTTTCTGTTTTGCCAGGCTTTCAGAGTTAGCGTCTTTTACAGACAAACTGGGAGCCGTGCCGATGCCTTCGATCTGGCCACGCGCTTCCAGTCGCCAACCTTCTCCCAAGGGCCTTTGGAATACACAGAACTTAAGACTCGATGAGCCGGCGTTTAGTACAAGTGCATAGTCGTCCATGACATAAGTCCTCTACGCGCTCGTCCGCCGTGCGTGAGCAACTAGCAGCGCCACTCCGCAGCTGGCGATCCTGGCTCGCACGCTGTCGGCTCGACTGGTCAGAATCACCGGAACCCTTGCTCCAAGTACCAGGCCCGCGCTGTCTGCGTTGGCGAGAAAGCAGAGTTGCTTGGCAAGAATGTTGCCGGCTTCGAGATCGGGAGTCAGCAGGATGTCAGGATCCCCGGCGACTTCCGATTTAATTCCTTTCGTCTGCGCCGCTTCTTTGCTGATTGCATTGTCAAACGCGAGCGGCCCATCAAGAATGGCGTTCTTGATTTGACCTCGTTCGGCCATCTTGCAGAGTGCTGCGGCATCGATCGTGGCCGGCATCTTCGAGGTCACGGTTTCGACTGCGGCGAGAATGGCGACCTTTGGTCTCTGCAGGCCGAGTGAAATTGCGAGATCGATTGCGTTCTGACAGATATCAACCTTATCTTCCAGGGTTGGAGCGATATTGATCGCGGCGTCAGTTACAATCAGGACCTTGTGATAGGTTGGCACGTCCATAACAAAGACATGGCTGATGCGACGCCCGGTGCGCAGTCCACCTTCACGCGAGACTACCGCAGCCATTAACTCGTCGGTATGCAAGCTTCCCTTCATGAGAATCTCAGCTTTGCCTTCTCTAACCAGGTCAACAGCTTTTGCTGCTGACGCATTGCTGTGTGGCACATCGATGATTTGGAGATCGCCGAGATCAATCTTTGCGGCCCGTGCGGTTTCGTTAATTCTGTCAGCCGGTCCCACTAAAAGTGGCTTAATCAGCCCTAATGTCGCGGCCTCAACCGCCCCAGTCAAAGCCGCCGCCTCGCATGGATGTGCGACTGCAGTTTGAACCGGCTCCATACCGTGGCACCGCGCCAGAAGTCGTTCATATTTTCCTGATCCAGTTGCTGGTTTCATGCTCTTAATCCTCCTTCCTGGTGGACCAAGTTAGCTACGCGCTTAAGGCTCTTGGTCCATTTGGCTGTCCACTCAACATTGTTTTCAAAACCAGCACTACAAGGTGGACAAAGGTCAGGGCTCAGCTTCGGCGAACAGCGGGACCGGTCTCCTTCAAGATGAGAGTCAGCACAATCGCAATCGCTACCCCATAAAGAAGAGGTACAAACGTGGACTGGTAATGATGCAATTCGAATCGCGCAGCTCCGCCGGAGACGCTTTGTAGGATCCAGCCAAATACAGGACCAAGAAGCGCACTGAAAGTGAAATTCAAAAAATTAACGACCCCGGTCGCGGTGCCGCCGAACTGCGGTGGGTTAGCTTCTTTGATTACTGTGTAGGGCAGCATGGCAGCGCCCGAGGCGATGCCGGCGACAAGACCAACCACGTAAGGTGGAAAGACTCCTGGTGTGCCGTAAAGGATCCATGCGAGACAGACAAACAGAACAACACCCGCGCCGGCTATAACTGGTTTCCTTCTGCCTATCCGATCGGAAAGGAGACCAAGTAGTGGGCAGCCAATGATCCATCCGAAGGGAACCGCGGCCGACCGCATCACCGCCGAACCATAGTCGAAACCATGTGCTTCCTGGAGATAGCGAACTCCCCAGATCATGTCGAAGATGGTGGTTGGGATGAACATCAATCCAGCGATCAGTCCGCACAAGATTGATTGCGGATTTCTGAACACTGTCGCAAAAGCCTGAACAACGACCTTCAGTCCACCCGTCGGTTGCTGTGTTGGACCGTCTTTCGGTATCAAGAAAAAAAGAACGACACCGATAGTCAAACCGATCACGCCCATCCCTATCCAAAAATAGTTCCAGGGCAGACCACCACCGATCATAGGCCCAACGACGAACTGTCCCGCGGCGCCGCCGGCCATCCCAAACATTTGAGTCGCACCAATTAGTGTTGCTGCCTTTGATGCGGAAAAATTCTTGCTGGCAATGTAGATGGCCCCTACCAAAGCGAACACACCGCCCGCACCTTGCATGAATCTTCCAATGCTTGCGACCTGAACATTTCCGCTAGCGAACAATAGCGCGCCGATCCCAACAACGGCGGCGGCGAAAGGGACCAGCCGTCGCGGACCTAGCCCATCGAGTGCCGCACCAGCAACCAGACTGAAAGGCGAATAGCCGTAGTAGAAGAGACCGACGATTGAGGCAACTCCCAGTGCGCTGACCTCAAAAGCAGCCGACAGCTGCGGCATCATAACGGCCGGCGCCGACCTCATTGCGTATTGATAGAAATAGAAGATGGCAGTCAGGATCCAAACAACGACCACCATCCTCACTCCGGAGCGAGATTGGGACTCACTTGCATGTTGTGCGATTGCCTGGACCATACACTTCACCGCTTACCTAATTTGAAGTTGCTAATCCATTCGCTGTGCAACCTCCGTGGTATGTGGTTGCTGATAGAACCTTGTTACAGGCCAACGCCGTGGCTTTCTCGTAACCGAGCACAGGGTCAACGCTGTGACGATGCCCAAGATCCGCTTCCGCACCTTACCGCCGCATCGACATGCATGGGTCCGCTTCTTGAGGTCGAATGCTAAAGGTGGGCCTGAAGACCTGGTACTAGCAAAATTTACAGGATGATTCTTGAGGGTGGTTTAGTAAGAATCAGCAGCGGTGTTTGGCAATCGGCAAGGGCCACTTCCTGCTCTCCCACTCGGTTTCCTGGCAGGGTCACCTCCCGAAAAATCAGAAAAGTCCAATACCTAGTAATTCTGCCAGTATCGTGTTCTTAGTACTCGAATACATTTGTATTTCGATAAACCGAGTTACGTCAGTGGGGTCGAATCGATGCGCAAGAGTACCGAGTCCAGGAGCAGATGCGCATGAAGTTTGCGAAATCGTTGATACCCAGTTGAGGCGGCCCGCGTCGGTCTAAATCTAGATAAAAGCAAGGAGCGCCACCATGTCCAAAGAAGAAAATAAGGCATACGACACTGTTAGCTCGAACGACCCATCAACCAAACCCAGCGTGAAAGATCCGCTTGATAGCACAATCGAGTTGCTTTCGAAGGCGGTTCCGCCTGGTGTGGATCGCCGTAGTTTCTTGATACGCAGTGCTGTGGGCGGTGCGGCCGCCGTGATGACGGGCAGCATCGTTTCAGCTCACGAGAGAGTCGAGAAGGCCGTCGCCACACTGCCGGTACTGCCGCAGCAAGCTTCACCGGCGCCGCCGCTGGATCCGAAGTTAAACGTAGTGCAGAAGGGTAAAGGTCCCGTTTTGACGACTGTGGATGAGTTCTACAAGGTAGGGCCGGGCCCTTCAAGCTCGCACACGATCGGCCCGATGCGCATAACCTACGATTTCTACCAGCGCTGTACCAAATTGCCTGCGGATAAACTCAACCGGGCGACTGCGCTCCAGGTCAACCTCTTTGGCAGCCTCAGCGCCACCGGTAAAGGCCACGGCACAGAACGGGCAGCATTAGCCGGACTCGTAGGAAAAGAGCCGGCAACGGTAGACCCGTTGTTTCTCGACAGCCTGCGAGACAAACCTGACCAGGTGTTTCCGGTCAAACTCGGCGACAAAACGATTGACGTTAGCTTGAAGAACATCGTCTACGATGCGACCAAGGGCGACTTCCACCACCCGAATACGATGACCGCAAAGCTCTTGGCGGGTGATGAAGTGCTGCTGGAACAGGAGTACTACTCCGTTGGCGGCGGCTTCATCGAATGGAAAGGTTATACACCACCGAAGAAAAATCCTCCGAAGTATCCGTTCAGGACGATGAAAGAGCTTCGCGCTCACGCCGACAATAATAAGATCTCCATCGCCAAGGTAATACTTGCCAACGAGATGTCGATCGCGGGCAGGTCGGAAGAAGAGGTCTATGCCTTTGTCGACAAGATCATCAACGCAATGGTCGCGACGGTAAAGTCGGGGCTTTCGATGCCGGAGGATAATGTGCTACCTGGCCCGATCAAACTGCACAGCAAGGCCGCGACTGTTTACAAGCGCGCCATGGGTGATACGTACCAGGCAGATCGAGGTATCGGTGTTCTATCGGCATATGCGTTGGCGGCGTCTGAGGAGAACGGACGTGGCCACCTCGTTATCACGGCTCCGACCGGCGGTTCCGCTGGTGTTATGCCGGCTCTGGTCTACGGGCTTGCCGAGGTCAGGAAAGTCGATCGACAAAAGCTCCGTGAGGGTATGCTTGCCGCCGCGGCGGTCGGCTATCTCTGCAAGCATCACGCAACGTTGTCGGCAGCCGAAGGCGGTTGCCAGGCGGAGATCGGCGTGGCGTCTTCAATGGCTGCCGCGCTGATTGCCACTGCGTACGACGCAGAATCGCGCGTGGTCGAGAATGCCGCCGAGTCAGCACTAGAGCATCACCTCGGTATGACCTGCGACCCGGTTGCCGGGTACGTGCAGGTGCCATGCATTGAGCGCTGCGCATTCGGTGCCGTAAAGGCTTGGACGGCTTACGCGATCGCGAGCAACGAGATCGCTTCCAGACACCGCGTGGATTTCGACGCGACCGTGATGGCTCTAGCCGAAACAGCCAGGGACATGAACAGCAAGTACAAGGAAACCAGTGAAGCCGGGTTGGCTCAATCCGTGGTGCTTTGCTGAGCGAGCGGTGGTTCCGACGGTACCTGTGGTGCCGTCGGTTCTCCTCGTGCACATCTATCGAATTTAGAGTGTTCGACGCCGACGGCAAACGTCGGAGTCTTGGGGCGACCCACGACTCTTGATTACGCGAAGCGCCTCGAGGCTTGTTCAGTCAGAGCTTCAAAGTGTTTTAGATAGGGCGGCAGTGCGCAAATCTAGCGTCGCGAGTGAACGACTTCTAGAGGGAGGTTCAAATGTTGGCTCACTGCGCATCTATCAGACTCACATTAGCATTAACCGCACTGACGTTGCTTACACCTTCTGCGAGTGGCCAATCCAAAACAACCCGACCCACTAATTCTGACAAAGAGAGCGTCGCAACTGAGGCTCGTCCTATAGCCGAGAGCAAAGGCGACGTAAACGGACCACCCAAGCCAAACGACCTCGAGTCTCAGGTTTCAGCTGTGAAGGCCGAGAATGCTGCTTTTCGAGAAGCGCTTCGCAAGATGGAGGAGCAGCAGAAGACTCTGTTGGAAATGGTCGAACGTTTGCAGAAGAAGCTTGACGACACCGTGACGGTGAGTGTTTCAGGTACTGGGCAACCAGTGGAACCACTGACCACAGCCGATGCTTCTGCGAAAACCCCGCTGACCGCGACGAACACGAACGCAGCCAATCTCCCGTTACCGACATCAGATTCCGAGAATGCTTCCGCGCAGCCGGCATCTGTCGTTACTCAACAGGGGACGGACGATCATTACCGGGATGGAGTCGTTATCTGGGAAAACCCCGAGGACGCAAAGATACCTTTCCTGCTGAAGTTCAACGTCAATACCCAGATTCGATACCTCAACACGCAAAACAGCAAAGAGACCTTTACCGACCATCTTGGCGTTGTCCGCGAGGTGCACAGTCGCAATGATATTACGGTGAACCGCTCGATGTTCATCTTGGCCGGCTACATGTTTTCCAAGAAACTGCAATACAGCATGACCGTCTGGACGTCCGCCGGCGCCGCTTCGATCGTGGTAGCCGGGAACATTGGCTGGCGATTCAACAAAGCGCTCACGGTCACGGGAGGCTACACGGGCGTTCCTGGTAGCCGCTCGCTCGTGGGCACGTTCCCATTCTTTCAACCAATTGATAGGAGCATGGCGGACAACTTCTTTCGTCCCGGCTTTACCCAGGGGGTCTGGGCAAATGGAGAACCGGCAAAGGGTTTGAATTATTTGGTCTTCGTCGGCAACGGTCTCAATACTTTGAACATCACCGCAAACAAGATCGATACAAGTTTGCTGTTCTCCGGTAGTGTCTGGTGGGAGCCGTTCGGAGCGTACTCGGAGCCTGGCAAATCGCGACAGATGTACGACGATTATTTCGCTTCACCAAACACGCGCATTCGGATCGGAACCAGTTTTACGAGATCCCGGGAAGACCGATTTTCAGATACGGACCAGTCAAGTCCCGATAACACTTCAATTTACAATTCCGATGGCGTGCTTGCCTTCGCGACCGGGGCGTTTGCTCCGGGTGTAACTCTCCAGAAAGCCACTTACAGAATGTGGGCGATCGACGGTGGCCTTAAAAAGAGCGGTTTCTCAGTCAACGGACAATACTTCTTACGCTGGCTAAATGACTTCGAAGCCGACGGGCCGCTACCGCTCGCATCCACATTCGACCATGGTTTTGAATTGTCGACAGGTAAATTTATCGTTCCAAAGAAGCTGATGCTATATGTCCGTGGCTCAAAGGTCTTCGGACAGTTTGCCAACCCTTCTGAATATGGCGGCGGCTTCAAGTGGTATTTCCTACCGACTGAGCGTCTGTGGATCACGGGCGAAGTAATGCGGGTGAACCACTCTCCCTATAGCGGGGCGTTTACTCCATATACTGCTGGAATGAACGGTTGGATGCCGATGCTTCAGACGGTTCTCGCTTTTTGACGTTCCAGGGAACTGTCGCACTCGGCCATCCTGTCAGATCTACTAGTAGTTCAGCTCTTCAACTCCTCCTACTGTGCCAACAGTAATACCTACCCGGCGCACGTCTCCCGTTTCCCGATAAATGGAGTTCCACTAACTGGCTTAGAAGGAGGACAGAAATGCGGAGAATGGCTTTGGTGGCAGTGTTAACGCTTGTTTGTAGTTCCTACGCTTTTGCGCAGTCGGACGACTACAATAAGTTTGAGTTTTTCGGTGGTTACTCGCTGATGCACTTCGATCGTGCTACCGAAACGAATAATGCAAATCTTACTGCATTGCTGGAAAGCAAGGAGGTTTTGAATGGCTTTAATGTCTCAGCGCACTATAACTTCCACAGATACGCCGGCGTAGTCTTTGACTACTCCTATCACTTTAGAGAAGACGAGTTCGTTACGGCATTTTCAGGCCCACCTGTTACTGTCACCGGTACCATAGACACCCACCTACACAACATCCTTGGAGGAATTCAGATCAAGAACAATTCGCAAGATGGTCCAGTATTCAAGCCTTTCGGATACGGGGTCGCAGGTATCGCGGTTCAAAAAGTTGATCTGGAAAGCCCGCAGCTGTTTCCAGCCATCGGCGTTGACAATGTAAGTCAGAACGAAACTAGTTTTGCATTAGCCATCGGCGGGGGAGTGGACATTCGACTCAACGACCGGTTTGACATTCGCGCCGGAAAAGTTGACTTGAACTTCATTCGCCGCGGCGATCAGCAGTTTCCACGAGCGGTTGGAAGCCCGCTGGTACTGCCAAGCACTACTCAGTACAACGTTCGCTTCGGCGTGGGCATTGTCATTCATTAGAGATTCAATCAACTCAACCTGGAAGTTATCATTAACAAGAACCAGCCACATGTTTTTTGATCAACAACTTGTGGCTGGTTTCCTGTATCAGGTTCCATGACTGATTCAACCAACAGTCGGGAGATGGATTCGACCTCCAACCGCCATATCTCAGCGCTCAGTACAGTACCGCGAGCGAAGCGCGGCGGTGGCCCACTCTGAGTGTCGAGCGATCAGTACAGTACCGCGAGCGCAGCGACCGGATGGCACACTCGACATTACGCCTAAAATCTGATGGTTGGTTCGTTGAGTGTGCCATCCGGTCGCTTCGCTCGCGGTACTGTACTGAGGATTCGACCTCCAACCGCGATATCTCAACCTCATTGTTGAACGATGGCTTTGCACAAAAACTCTAATCTTGGTGAGTGTCGAGCGCTCAGTACAGTACCGCGAGCGAAGCGCGGCGGTGGCACACTCAACGAACCAACCATCAGAATTTAGGCGTAATGTCGAGTGTGCCATCCGGTCGCTGCGC
>Ga0207674_10005643_pt1 | contig 14841 bp, 9 predicted proteins | sample KBSCornC72_FD_184303 | JGI IMG/M metagenome (GOLD analysis project Ga0207674, IMG submission 184303) | Corn rhizosphere microbial communities from Kellogg Biological Station, Michigan, USA - KBS Corn C7-2 (SPAdes) (version 2) | ecosystem: Host-associated > Plants > Roots > Rhizosphere > Soil ... | reverse complement strand
CTAATTTTACGCGCAAAACATCGAAGCCCGAATTTTGCTTGGGCTGGCGAATAAAATTCCCAAATCGATTTAACAAAAAACCCCCGCGATAACCGACCGGAAAATCATCACCCAGATACACAATCCCACCGGGCCCCGAATGAGGATCGAACGTGCGCTGGACAAACTTCGTTCCGGATTGGCGAAGCGCGGGGTTACTTCCACCGGAGTCGCCTTGGCATCGGCGTTGGCGGTTCATGCGATGGAAGAAGTACCTGCATCATTAACAGAACGCGTATTTCGTGCGTCAAGCGCGGCGGGCACTGCTGGCAGTTTGGCCTGGTTGATGGTTTCGGCTAAAGCCCGAGTGATCGTGGGCGCGGTTGGGCTGGCGGCGATTTCGGGAATTATTCTTTCGCTGCACCTCGGTACGAATTCTCGCGACGCGGTTCGCGCGGAACGCGAAAAAATTGCACCAATATCTTGGCAAGTGGCGGCGACTGACCCACAAACCGCCAATTCGGACTCTGCACTCGCAAATGCTGAACTCCCTTCAAATGGCGAATTCGAGCTTCGCCTGTTTTTGGTGGCAGCGCAGGATTCGCGTCCAATTCCCCAAGGCGAGCTTTCGTGCACATTCGAAACCGTCTCTGGTTCAGACACCCGCAAATTGCGCGCGGATAATAACGGAGAAATTCGCATACCCTTCACCAATGATATCGTCGGGCTGCAGATCGTGACTGAGATCGAGGGCTTCGCCGATACACGACTGGCCTGGCGTCGCGACAGGGGCGAAGTGATCCCACATGACTATTCGCTGAAGCTGACACCCGGCATCACTTTGGGCGGCTCGGTTGTGGACGGCAACAATGCTGCGCTCTCCGGCGCGGAGGTCGAAGTTTTGTCTGAAGAGCCCACAACGTCCGCCCGACCGGAGTGTCACGTCGGGGCATTCCACGTCAAAACGGACTCCGCAGGGCGATGGCGAACCACTCGCATCGCGCCTGAATTGATTAGTGGTCTGATGCTCACATCTCGGCATCCGGATTTCGCCACAGTTGCCCGGCTCACCGTGAGTGCTGAGGCTGATGCCGAACAGCAATTGCGCAACGGGTCATATACGTTTCGTCTGGAAGGCGTCACGACTATCACCGGCATGGTAATTGATCCTGACGGCAACCCGATTAGCGAGGCGAAGGTTCGCGCTGGAGCTCTTTACGATGCCGGCACACGCACAACCAACACCGCGGCGGATGGAGCGTTCAGTCTCGCCGGTTGCGCGGTGGGGAACGTGCTCCTCACGGCTGAGGCCGAGGGTTTTGCGCCGACGACTATTCAAGTGAATTCGGCAACCAATGCCGCGCCCGTGCGGTTAGTCCTGAGCCACGGCAAAACTCTCAGCGTGCGAGTAATGGATCGCAGCGGGAATCCGGTTGCAAATGCCTCCGTTGAAGTCGAACCCAATCTGGAGGCGCATCCGGATGGCGAACAAGGTCGACCACAGACTTTCAGGCGCGACCGCAGCACCGACACCAATGGCGCGGCCTTCTTTCCTGACTTGCCCGATTACGATTTGTGGGTAGGTGTGACCGCGCGCGGATTCATCGGGGCGGGCGGCATCACGGCACATGCCGGCGGACCAGAACTCCTTGTCAATCTGGTCAGCAACCTCGTGGTCACCGGCACCGTGCGAGATGCCACTACTGGCACACCCGTGCCGAAATTCCGCGTCAGGGCCGGAAAGCCGGACGCTCGAGGGCCGTCCTTCAGTGAGCTTGACCGATTCGTTCTTAACTTCGCTGGCGGCGAATTTCGCCATATTTATGACGAAGCCGTCGCTCTCGGCGAAAACAAGGGTTATCTCCTTCGATTTGAGGCGGACGGCTATGAACCATTTGTTTCCAGGTTGATCGCGCCGGATGAAGGATACGCTGAGTTGCAGGTCAATTTGCGTCCGGCTTCGAGCCGAGGCCTGACGGTTCTCAATCCTGATGGCACGCCCGCTACGTGGACCGATGTAGGATTTCTCGACCTCGCGAAGAGAAATAGTCTTGGATTGGCACCCGGTGGATTCGAGCGTTATCACTACCAACGGTCGGATGGCGCGCTTCAAAAGACGGACGCCAAAGGCGTGATCAAATTGCGCTCCACTGATGAGGTTCATTGGATCGCCGTGGCTAATGGAACGGGATATCTTGAGACCAACGTCGACGGCCTGGCTGACGGTGCGAGCATCCAGCTTCAACCGTGGGGCCGAATCGAAGGCGCTCTGCCAGAAGACTACAAAGAGCGCTCGGATCACTGGGAGGTTTGGATTCAACTCGATCAACCACCCCTGAATGCAATTATGGCTGGATTATCCTTCCACGTTCCGGCGGACGCATCGGGAAATTTTGTTTTGCCGCGAGTTCCGCCAGGCAGGCTCTGGGTCATGTTTGGCGTGAAAATGCCCACGTCCGCAACGACATGGACCTACACTGGAGGAAAAACAAAAGAGGTCGAGGCCCATCCAGGCGAAACTCTCCAGGTAACGTTTGATGCCGAAAGCAAGGCGGCCAGCAAATGAGATTCGCTGCCTCGTTAGGCCGCCACAACGGTTAGGCCCGGTCAAAGTTTTCCTTAATAACTCCTGCCAGGTCCGTAAGCAACTGCCCCGCTTGACCGGCGTACGAAGACCCGTGCATCACCGCCAACGTTTCCGGTTGCAGCTTGGCTAGCGAACGCAACACCCCTTCGGTCTGACATGTGTAGGGCATGTAGCCGGCCAATGGTCCTTGCTGCAACCTGACCATCGCCTGTCGCGTCGGTTCAATCAGATCTGAAGTTGTGACGGCTTCAACATTGCCGAAATGATGAAAGAGGTCGGAACAGAACAACGTCTTACGCGTTTCCTCGAACAGCACTCCCGCGTCCCAGCCGTGCGGAATGTGCGGCGATTGGTAAAACCGGTAGCGATACTTTCCCGTGTTGAGGACATCCTGGGGCGTCATGCCGCGCGCGGGGCGAATGGAGAAATCGTCCACGGTCACCAGCTTGCCGACAAGCGTGCAGACCGGTTGAGCCTGTGGCGCAAGTTCCAACCACTTGTTGAGAGCACCGCATTCATCGGATTCAAAATGACTCCAGGCGATATGTCTTAGTCGGGCGGGATCAATCAGCTTGGCCACCGCCTCGCGCAACGCGGGAAACATCATATTCAGCCCCGCATGAAAAAGCAGCGGCTCCTCGTCGCGGACGAGGAAATGATTAAACTGCATGTCAATGTCCGGAACGTAGATGCAAAGCCGGAAGAGGTCCGGAGCTATTTCGTTGATTTCAGTCATGGTGCGAATTGGCCTAACTAAGTGCGGAAAGCATGTCAATCCCCACTAAGCGAAAACCCGCGAAACTGCCTATTTCCAGGCCGACGCTGGCAATGCCGATTCCTCTAACATCGCGCAGAGTTCAAAAGGTTCAGGAGCGGCCATGAGATTCGCCAGGTCGTAGAACCAGATTGTAACCATGTTCTTAAGAGCAGCCGGCTCATAATTGCCACCTATTTTTCCGGTCACAAACCTGACGGATGCGAAGATCGACCAGCCACCTTGCTTGGAGTCGAACTTGTCGTCGTTCAAAACGAATTTTGCCAGGTTCGCCTCTTTATTGATTTTGCTCAGGTAAGCGTGAATTGCGCTGGTTTTTTTATCGCGCCGGTTCATTGGCCTGGCTGCCAGCATCGTCCCCAGTTGCAGATAATATGGATTTACCAAAACGTGACTGCGCAATGGCATATCCGCATGGTAAATCTCGAAATTCGTGCCCTCGAGATCCGTAACGGTGCAATCCGCAGCGCGAAAGGTCGATTTGAGGCACGAAAGTTGTTTGGAACTCAACTTCGGTCTTGGCATAAATTGGAGTCAAGCATGACTCATCCTATGCGAGGATTTCAACTCCTTCCGCTTCCCAGTCTAGAAGGAACTCAGCCAGTTCTGAATTTCTTCGTTTCTTCTCCGGTCTCTCTGTTCCCTCCTGTGAAATTTTCCCCTTCCGGCGTTTTAACGCTTCTAGGTTTCAACGCTTCAACGTATAAAGAGTCCGTGGCTTTCTCCGACGATACCCGCGAACGAGTGCGCAATGCCAATGACATTGTCGATGTCATCGGCTCATACCTTCCATTGAAGCGCGCTGGAGCAAACTTCGTCGCCCTTTGCCCGTTTCATAAGGAAAAATCGCCTAGTTTTAACGTAAATCCCCATCGCCAGATCTTTCACTGCTTCGGCTGTCACAAAGGCGGCGACGTTTTCAAGTTCGTGATGGAATACGACAGCGTCGATTTCCCCGAAGCGATTCGACGCCTTGCCGACCGTGCCAAAATCCCACTCGAACATGAGAAAGGCAGCGGCGGCGAGCAAACGCGGCATATAAAGGAGCAATTGCTCCAAATGCACGATCAGATCGCCCAGCGCTGGCAAAATGCCCTGGCCAATGAGGCGAGCGGTCAAATCGCGCGGGATTATTTGGCCCAACGCGGAGTCTCAGCGGAAGCCATTAAGCTTTTCCGCATCGGTTATGCGCCCGATCTATGGGATGACACTGTCAATTGGGCCAAAAGCAAAGACTACGATTTGCCCTTGGTCGAAAAAGGTGGCCTGATTCTAAAACGAGAACAAGGCGACGGTTACTACGATCGATTCCGCGGACGCTTAATGTTCCCCATCTGCGACGAACAGGGCAGAGTCATTGCCTTCAGCGGCCGTGTTCTGAGCGGCGACGAAAAAACCGCTAAATACGTCAACTCGCCCGAAACCCCCATCTTTACAAAAAGCAAAGTCTTCTTCGGCCTGGACAAAGCCAAGCGCGCGATTCTCGATGCCGGCCACGCCATTATCTGCGAAGGGCAACTCGACATGATCGCATGTTTTATGGCTGGCGTGCAAAACATTGTCGCGCCACAAGGAACTGCTTTTACAGCTGATCACGCGCGAATTATCAAGCGGTTCACCGATGAAGTCATTCTTTGCTTTGATTCTGACGCGGCCGGACAAAACGCCGCAGTCCGCGCATTGGACAGTTTGCTCGCTTCTGGCCTTGCGATTAAAGTTGCCACCGTCCCGGCACCACATGATCCAGACAGTTTCGTTAAGGCCAACGGCGGCCTTGCATTCAAACAGTTGATGGACCGCGCGGATGGCTTTTTCGATTACTATCTTGGCCGTCTTTGCGCGACCAACGATACCACCACCGACAAGGGGCGACTCGTTGTGTTGCGCGCCATGGCCGAAGCCGTTCACAAGACCGGCAATGTCGTGCTAATCGATACTTATGCCCAAAAGACTGCATTGCAATTAGGTGTGGCCCCGGAGGCCGTCCGAGCCGAATTCAAAAAGTTCAGGCGGAGTCAACGTGAAGCGTCTGCAACTGAACCGGAAAACGATGCTTCACCGACTCCCGATTCAACTCCAGTTCCTCCCACAGAACGCTGGCTTTTGTGGTTTATGCTTTCGAACGATGAATTATTGGGTTGGATCGTTGAACGATTGGATGTGCGTTGGCTGCGCCACTCAAAGGCACGTCAAATCGCAGAGTCCTGCTGTACCGAAGTTCGCGCCGGTTCATGGGCCGGCGCCACTGGATTGCTTGATAAATACGACGAGGAAACAAGGCGGCTAATAACGGAAATTGTCACAGAATCGGTGAAACTGGTTGACCCGGAAAAAACATTGAAAGGCGATCCCGGACATTCCGATAAACGAGGCATTCTGGAAAAATTGCGCGATGAATTCATCGATGACGAAATGACTGCATTGCGACAGCGCGCGAGCCAGCCGGAAACGAGTGACGATGAACGAATCGTGGTGTTGCGAAAACGAGAGGAGTTACGAGCGTTAAAAAAGCAGCCCGTCAGCATTCTGAACGGCTTGAACAACGCCACCGACGGTCCATTTTGATCGGGTCGTGAATAACCGTCGAATAACATGCGAAGAAGAAAAATAACTTTGCGTTGTCAGAAATTCGGAACCGTGGCTTTATTCGTATCATGCGACGAATTTCCATTTTAAAGCACTATGATTGATCCCAACGCGCCAGCACCCGATTTGAAATACGCTCGGCGCCGTCGAGAGTCGAACGGAGGAATTAGTTCGGCGCCATCGGTTGATCGGTTGCCTCCGCACTCAACCGATGCAGAACAGGGCGTGCTCGGATGCATTCTCCTTTCGCCGAATGAATGCATGGGCGAATGCCTCGCGAAGCTGAAAGTCGGCGCTGATGTTTTCTACGATCTGCGTCACCAGACCATCTTTGACGCGCTCGCCGATATGTTCGACAAGCGTCAGGCCATCGATATCATTACGCTCCAGCAATACCTTAAAGATCGCCAAGTGCTTGAGCAGGTGGGAGGCATTGCGTACCTGACAAGTCTGGAAGATGTAGTCCCTTCATCGGCTCACCTGGATTATTACCTCAATATCGTTCAGGATAAGTTCCTCCTGCGAAAAATGATCCGCGTATGCACTGACGTTGTCGCTCGGGTCTACGAGGCCGAAGGGGAAGTGGATTCTCTGATGGATGAGGTCGAGCGTGATGTGCTCCGCATCAGCGAATTTCGAGTTCAGAGCCAGATTAGCTCTATCAAGCAACTGGTCAACAAGGCGATCAATACAATCGAGGACTATCATCAGCGACAGGGAAAACTCACGGGATTGCCGACTGGTTTTATCGATCTCGACAAGTTAACCACTGGCATGCACCCGGGCGAAATGATTGTCATCGCGGCGCGGCCATCTGTGGGCAAAACGTCCCTCGCGATGAACATCGCAGAACACGTAGCTATCGATAACAATATTCCAGTGGGAGTTTTCAGCTTGGAAATGACCGCTGAGTCGCTGGTCTTGCGCATGCTTTGCTCTCGTTCACGCGTGAATCTGCGCAATGTTCGCGATGGTTTCCTGGCTGAGCGCGATTTTCCGAAACTGACTTCCAGTGCCGGAAAGTTGGCGAATGCGCCGTTATTTATCGATGATTCGTCGGGTCTCTCCATTCTTCAAATGCGAGCAAAAGCCCGCCGAATGTTCCAGCAATATGGCATCAAACTTTTCGTTGTTGATTACCTGCAATTGCTGCATTCGAGTTCCAAAAAGGCTGAAAACCGCCAGCAGGAAATTGCTGATATTTCCGGCGGAATAAAAGCTCTTGCCAAAGAATTGAACGTTCCTGTGATCGTCTTGAGTCAGCTCAACCGCGAAGTCGAAAAGGAAAAGGGGCGACCGCCTCGCCTTTCCGATTTGCGTGAATCCGGTTCGATCGAGCAAGACGCCGACCTCGTAGGATTGCTCTACAAGCCTTCCAGCAAATCGGACGATGACGAGTCAGGTGGGGCTACAGAAAATCAGGACGCTATTCCGGTCAATTTGCTAATTGCAAAACAACGCAATGGACCTGCTCAAGTCGATGTCAACCTGACCTTTCTCAAAACGTACACGCGTTTCGAAAGCGCGGCAAAGATTCAGGATGCTGATGTGCCAGGTAATTAAAGGCCTCAAGAAGCGGGCGCGGCCCATGGAACGGCGTTTACGAAAACCTGCCGCACTTCGGGACGATAATAATCGTTGTAGGTTTCGTGGCCTGGCGTGAAATAGAACACTTTGCCTTTGCCAATCGTCCAACACATGCCCATGCGAGCGGGTTCGGTCTGGCCATTCGGCTTGGTATAAAGGCCGTCGAGCGGGACAGATTCAGGCGTTGGTACGGCAAAGGGTTCTCCGTAACGTTCGATCTTTGGCAGTTTAAAATTTTTGACGCCCTTGCAAATCGGGTGGTCAGGTTCTTTGACAATAATTTCGGCTGAGGTGCCGTCGGCGACGTATTCGCGCCAACTGCATCTGGTGCCCATCAGCTTCCTGAACGGTTTCGCAAAGTGGCATGAGTGAGTGCCGATGAATCCCATTTTGCCGTCCTTGACGCGAGCGGCGATCTTATTAACCAGTTCGTCTTTGACTTCGCCATGTTTTTTGTGGCCCCACCAAATGAGGACGTCAGTGCTGTTGAGTAAGTCGTCGCTGATGCCTTGATCAGGATCATTGAGACTGGCCATGACGATTTCCCAACCTTTGGATTCGAGTGGCTTGAGACCCTCGGCAATAGCAAAATTAATGTCTTTGGGATAAATACTCTTAGATTCTGGATCAACATTCGCAGTGCCTTCAGACCAGACAACGACTTTGCGCTTGTCCGCTGCGGCAAAAAGACTTGGGCTCAGAAGCGCGCCTGTTACGACCGTGGCGCCTCGAACGAGTGCGGCGCGGCGAGAGATGGGGAAACCACAAGATGAGTTGGAGTTTAAAGATTTGTTTTTCCTCATGGCGCGATAATGACGCGCTCGTGCCGCACAGGCAAGCGGCAAGTCTCCACTTCAGATCTTCAACTTAGCGCGCGGCCGTTTCGCGGGCGACGACTGATTTGTGCGCGGAGCGGAAAACCCGGCAAGGATGAAGCGGACGACATCGCGCGCGCGAGCATCGGTTTCTTCATGAAGAGTTGTTGGAATCAAAAAAGGGTGCAGAAACAGGGAAGTAGCATCTTTTAACGCAGTGGCGGCCTTGAGGCTATCCACGCCTGCAAATTCGCCGGACTCGATGCCTTCTTCAATTAACCGCCTGAACACGCGCAGAATTTTCTCGCGCCGTCGAGCTGCGGCATCGGGCCGAATCTCGACAATGTGGCGAAAAGCTTCGAACACTTCGGCGTCCTGTCGGAGTTTCTCTTTTCGTTTGCGATGTAGTTCGAGAACAATGGCTTCGATGCGGGTCGCGGCGCTGGTTGGGCGTTGCGCGATTTCTTCCATGAAGGCTTCAATTTTTGTAAGCCACCCATCGATGATCGCGTCGATGATGTCAGATTTGGTCTTGAAGAAACGATAGACATTCGCGTGAGACATGCCCAGTGAACGGGCAATATCGACAACTGTCAGCTTGTCGTTGCCATATCGGCGCAGGAGCGACTCGGCCGCCTGAAGAATCTGGCTGCGAGTTTCACTTGCAGTTTTTTCACCCACATAGGTTATTTATGCCTGTGCCAGCGATTTGACAAGCAGAAAGACTACAGATTACATTTTTTGAAACTTGTCAGTGTTTCGAGCGTCCATAGGTTATGTTGAACGATTCTAAGATTCCACGGGGGCGTAGCAGCCGACGTAAGGAGGCTCCATCCTGGGTCGCTTTACCTGGCGCCGAGAAGTTAGAGCCTCCTGACGTCGGCTGCTACGAGGCTTATGAAACCATGCGGCGAGTGTATTTGGCGCCGGTGGCGCTGATCATCATGCTGATTATTTCAGGTTGCGAACGGAAATCTGATTCGGCAAAGGGCGGCAAGCAAGGGCGAAGCGGCGGGAGCAACGCACCGGTGGCTGCGATTATCGGGACGGTGATGCAAAAGGATGTGCCGATTTATTTGGATGGTTTGGGCACTGTGCAGGCCTTCAACAGCGTCATGGTGCGAAGCCGCGTGGACGGGGAACTGAAAAAGCTGTCGTTCAAGGAAGGCCAGGATGTTGAAGCGGGTCAATTGCTTGCAGAAATCGATCCGGATCCATTTCGCACGCAAGTCGAACAGTTGGAAGCAAAGAAAGCCCAGGATGAAGCGCAATTGCAATTTGCGCGGGTTGAACTAAAGCGAAATGCGGATTTGCTGGCGCAGAAAATCGTCTCACAGGAAGTCTATGACACCCAAAAGGCGCAGGTGGATCAATTGGTGGCGCTGGTTAAATCAGATCAGGCGTCAATCGATAACTCGAAAGTGCAACTCAATTACACGACTATCGAAGCGCCCATCAGCGGGCGAACCGGTATCCGCTTTGTCGATGAGGGCAACATTATTCATTCAGGTGACTCAAACGGAATTGTCGTTCTGACGCAGCTAAAGCCAATTTCGGTTATTTTTACGCTGCCGGAACAATCGTTGCGCGAAATTCAACGGCAGCAAGCACAAGGCGCCATGACGGTTATCGCGCTGGATCGAGACAACAGCACACCACTGGATGAAGGGCAACTTGCTGTCTTTGATAACCAAATTGATACGACTACCGGAACGATTCGGCTCAAAGCAACCTTTCCAAACGCGAATCTAAAGCTCTGGCCAGGACAGTTTGTGAATTCCCGTCTTTTGCTTTCAGTACGGACCAATGGAATTGTTGTGCCGGCTTCGGTAGTTCAACGCGGACCGGAAGGCGCTTACGCATTTGTCGTGAACAACGATATGAGCGTGAAGATGGCGCCAGTAAAGGTTGCGCAGATCGACCAAGGACAGGCGTTGATCGATAGCGGTTTAACTGCCGGTGACCGCGTGGTTGTAGATGGCCAATACAAATTACAACCGGGCTCGAAAGTGCGCTCCGCGGAAGCTCCAGGCCAAAAACCGAACGGTGGAAAGACCAATGTAGCCTCCAAAAGCAAAAGCGCCGAAAACGGCAAGGGGCACAAAGGTCAAAATGAGGATGAAGCGGCAAATTAATGCCGAGCGAGTTTGCGTTTTGACGCCTCATGAATATTTCCGAGCCATTCATTCAGCGACCGGTGGCGACTTCGTTGCTGATGATCGGCGTCATTCTGATGGGATGCCTCGGTTACTATCTACTGCCAATTTCTGCGCTGCCTTCAGTTGATTTTCCGACGATTCAGGTTACTGCTCAATATCCCGGCGCGAGTCCTGATGTGATGGCGTCGTCCGTTACAACACCACTCGAACGACAGTTCGGACAAATCAGTGGTTTGGGAATGATGACTTCCGTTAGTTCGTTTGGCAACGCGAGCATCACTCTGCAATTCAATCTTGATCGCGACATTGACGCTGCCGCGCAGGACGTACAAGCCGCAATGAATGCGGCAAATGGTGTGTTGCCGAAGAACATGCCGAACCCGCCGACTTACAGCAAAGTTAATCCGGCAGACTCGCCAATTCTGACTCTACAGATTACGTCCGACAGCCTGCCGCTGGAAAAAGTAAACGATCTCGCCGACACCGTGCTGGCACAGAAGTTAAGCGAAGTGACCGGTGTCGGTCTCGTGACAATCGAAGGGAATCAAAAACCTGCCGTTCGCGTCCAGGTCAACCCGGCGGCGATTGCGGCACTGGGGATCGGATTTGAAGATATTCGCAATGCGTTAACCCAAAATAATGTAAACGCGCCCAAAGGAAATTTCGACGGCCCGCGGCAGTCATACGCGATCGGCGCGAATGATCAGATCTTCTCCGCAATTGAATATGCAAACGTCATCATTGCCTACAAAAATGGCAGGCCGGTTCGGCTGCGAGATGTCGGCGATGTCATCGATAACGTCGAGAACGTTCGTCTCGCAGGTTGGGTCGGTCATACGCCCGCAGTGATTCTCGACATTCAACGCCAACCCGGCGCGAACATCATTCAGACGGCCGATCGTGTTAAAAAGCTGTTGCCGAGACTTCGCACGGCACTGCCGCCGTCAGTAAAAGTGTCCATCTTGACGGATCGCACCGAGACAATTCGCGCGTCGGTGCGTGACGTTCAATTCACGATGCTACTGACTGTCGGATTGGTGGTAATGGTGATTTTTGTCTTTCTGCGCAAACTTTGGGCGACGGTGATCCCGAGCGTTGCGTTGCCACTGGCAATTGTCGGCACATTCGGAATGATGAAATTGATGGGGTTCAGCCTCGACAATCTATCGTTGATGGCGTTGACGATTTCAACGGGGTTTGTCGTTGATGATGCGATCGTGATGATCGAGAACATAGTGCGTTATATCGAGATGGGAGAAAAGCCGATGCAGGCCGCGTTAAAGGGTTCGAAGCAAATCGGTTTTACGGTTATTTCGTTAACAGTTTCGTTGATTGCCGTTTTCATTCCGCTGATTTTTATGACCGGCATCGTTGGTCGGCTGTTCCGGGAATTTGCAATAACGTTGAGTATCGCTGTCGCGGTTTCCGCTCTCGTCTCATTGACGTTAACGCCGATGATGTGCGCGCGAATGTTAAAACCGGAATCGCAGGAAAAACATGGGCGATTCTTTCATCTGACCGAAAAGTTTTTCAGTGGGATGTTGCACGCTTACGAACGGGGATTGATTTGGGTTCTGCGCCATCAAAAGTTCACTTTTGCGGTAGCAATCGCGACTCTGGTTGGCACCATCTGGCTCTATTTCCTCGTGCCGAAGGGCCTCTTGCCACAGCAGGACACAGGAATCATTATCGGCGTTACGGATGCGGCCCAGTCGATTTCATACAAGGCAATGGTCGCTAAGCAACGCGAAATTGCGGACATCGTCTTGAAAGATGCGGATGTCGCCAACGTCGCATCCTTTGTTGGCGCCGGCACAGTCAATCCGACGATGAATTCCGGGCGGCTGTACATCAATCTCAAGCGGCGCGAGGATCGGAAGGCCAGCGCCAGCGAAATCATCGACCGATTGCGCGAGGCCACCAGGGACGTGCAAGGCATCTCCCTTTTCATGCAAGCGGTTCAGGACGTCCAAATCGAAAGCCGCGTCAGTCGCACGCAATATCAATATACGTTGGAAGACGCGGATGAAGCCGAGCTGGGACAATGGTCCACGAAACTTCTCAATAAGCTGCGCGAATTGCCGGAATTGGCTGACGTCGCAACCGATCAGCAACCCGACGGATTGCAAATCAGCATTAATGTCGATCGCGAAAAGGCGTCTCGGCTAAATATCTTTCCACAAGCAATCGACGATACCCTCTACGATGCTTTTGGCCAGAGACAGGTTTCGACGATTTTCACGCAACTGAATCAGTATCGTGTCGTGCTGGAGTCCCAGCCGCATTTCCAAACAACACCTGAGTCGCTCGACAAAATTTATGTGAAGTCATCGACAGGCCAAATGATTCCGTTGAGCACTTTCGCCACGATGAAAACTGCGACTGCGCCACTTACCATCCTTCACGAAGGACAATTTCCGGCCGTGACGCTCTCCTTTAACTTGAGCCAGAGAAGTTCGCTCGGCGCGGCAGTTCGCGCGATTCAAAATGCGGAAAAAGAAATTGGTCTTCCAGAGACGGTAGCGCCGACATTTTCCGGCAGCGCTGCCGAATTCCGCTCATCGCTGAAGAGCGAGCCGTTCCTGATTCTTGCCGCAATTGTTGTCATCTACATTGTTCTTGGTGTCTTATATGAAAGTTACATTCATCCGATCACCATTCTTTCCTCGTTACCGTCGGCGGGTGTAGGAGCATTGCTGGCGCTCATAGTATGCGGTCATGATCTTTCGTTGATAGCATTGATCGGAATCATCCTGCTCATCGGCATCGTGAAGAAAAACGCGATCATGATGATTGATTTCGCCCTCGACGCTGAACGGGAACAAAAGCTGCCACCAGAGAAGTCTATCTACCAGGCGTGTTTGCTGAGATTTCGGCCCATCATGATGACAACCATGGCCGCATTGTTGGGCGCATTGCCGCTGGCGTTGCAACAAGGAACCGGGTCTGAACTGCGACGTCCGCTGGGAATCTCAATTGTAGGTGGATTGCTCGTATCACAATTTCTGACCCTTTATACAACGCCAGTAATTTACTTGTACATGGATCGCTTCGGTGCGTGGGTCAGGCGGGGTCGAAAGGCCGCCCAAATCCCTGAACCTGCAGTCGGAGCCGAACCGGCATGAACATTTCATCGCCGTTCATCAAACGTCCAGTCGGCACGTCGTTGCTGGCGGCCGGATTGTTCATATTGGGAATCGTGGCGTATCGGTTTCTGCCGGTGGCGGCATTGCCGCGCGTGGATTTTCCAGTGATTTCAATCTCAGCTTCGTTGCCGGGGGCCGATCCCGCAACCGTAGCTTCGTCTGTGGCTGCGCCGTTAGAGCGACGGCTGGGGCAGATTTCTGGCGTAACAGAGATGACATCGGTCAGCACGCTGGGAGGGTGTTCAATCACGCTGCAGTTCGATTTGAATCGAAACGTGGACCGCGCGGCGCGGGATGTGCAAGCAGCGATTAATGCGGCGGCAAATGATTTGCCAATCAATCTGCCAAACACTCCGACCTTTCGAAAAATCAATCCGGCGGATGCTCCGATAATGATTTTGGCGATGACATCGGAATCGCTCAAGCCGACAGATGTATATGAGACCGCGGACGAGATTGTGGCGCAGCGACTGTCGCAGGTTGAAGGAGTGAGCCAGGTATTTGTTGGTGGTTCGGAGAAATCGGCGGTGCGGGTCCAGATCAATCCGGGTGCGCTGGCTTCGACGGGATTAAGCCTCGAAGACGTGCGGACGCTGATTGGCCAGGTGAATGTGGATTCACCGAAGGGAAGCTTTGATGGGGAACACCATTCTTACATGTTGGAGAGTAACGATCAGCTTTTTGAACCAGAGAAGTATCAGTCGTTGGTCATTACGCAAAAAAACAATGTGCCGATAAGGCTGGATTCGCTGGGGCAAGTTATTGAAGGCGTGGAAAACACGCGAACGGCGGGTTGGGCGGGAACCAACGACGCGGTTCTGCTAATTGTCTTCAAGCAACCTGGGGCAAACGTTATTGAGACGGTAGATCGAATCAAGTTGGCCTTGCCGCAGCTCAAAAACTGGGTCTCTCCAGCAATCAATTTTTATATATTGAGCGATCGGACGGCAACGATCCGCGCTTCGGTGGATGACGTTCAGTTTTCGTTGCTGTTGAGTGTTTCATTGGTGGTGATGGTTATTTTTCTGTTTCTGCGGCGATTCTGGCCGACATTTATCGCGAGCATTACTGTGCCATTGGCGCTGGCTGGAACGGTCGCGTTGATGTATTTGATGGATTACAGCATCGATAATCTGTCACTGATGGCGATCACAATTTCGGTGGGCTTCGTAGTCGATGACGCGATCGTGGTGATTGAGAACGTGTT
>Ga0207674_10005639_pt1 | contig 14843 bp, 32 predicted proteins | sample KBSCornC72_FD_184303 | JGI IMG/M metagenome (GOLD analysis project Ga0207674, IMG submission 184303) | Corn rhizosphere microbial communities from Kellogg Biological Station, Michigan, USA - KBS Corn C7-2 (SPAdes) (version 2) | ecosystem: Host-associated > Plants > Roots > Rhizosphere > Soil ... | reverse complement strand
ATCGGCTAGGCCGTAGGAACGCTTCGCAGCTTGCTCCTTAGCCATCTCGATTGCCACAGTACCGATTTGGTTACCGATACCACGCGAACCCGAATGCAGCATTACCCACACATTGGAGTTAGTATCCAAGCAGATTTCGATGAAGTGGTTGCCGCCGCCCAACGTACCAACCTGACGGCCAATACGCTTTTCATCTGCACGACCAAGCTTCGCCTTCAGCGATAGGCTATCGTAGCGTTGCATGGTCTTTACCAAATTCTTGCGCAGGATGTCAGCATAAGGACCAGACACGGAAGGAATGCCCTTAGCGTGCTCGTTGAAGCCAACCGGCACATCGCGCTCGATTGCATTGCGCAAGGAGTATAACGATTCCGGCAGGTCCTCGGCCTTCAGGTTGGTCATTGCTGCAACCATACCACAACCGATATCCACACCGACAGCAGCAGGAATAATCGCAGAACGAGTAGGAATAACCGAACCCACAGTGGCACCCTTGCCCATATGCACGTCAGGCATAATAGCAATGTGTCCTGCCAGAATAGGCAGTTGGGAGATGTTGGTAATTTGGTCAATGGCAGCCTGTTCGACTTCCATATCGCCAACCCACATCTTTACGTTCTCGATTTCCATTTTATATACCTTTTAATTTCTTTACAACAAGTTCCTGCTTATAGTCATCCAGAAACTTTTCCAGTGTTAGTTCAGAAGGACTTAGCTTCTCTTCGTATGTTACTAGCTCACAGTCATTATAGCAACTGAAATCACCGCCGTAGTTTTGGATTAGCCGCATATGAGCTTTCAATTGCGGTAACGGCCAAATTTTTCCAGTTTTAATAAACTTGGGAGGATGACCACCACTGGAGAACTTGCCGTCCTTCCTACGAATTTTATAGAGAAGCTTCTTTTCCATCAGTAATTTCGCGTGTCCAGATTTTCGACCAATTCCATGGTCATGCCCTGCATGTCATTTTTGAATGTATTCCATTCGCCAATGTCCTCGAAGGGAATAATGACAGTGTCATTAATGTGCAGATAGATAATGGGCTTGCCGTCCAAATCCGGTTCAATGGAAAATAGGAGTTCTTTCTTAGCCATGTTAATATCCTCGTTTTAATTTCCAGATCAGTACATCTTCCTTATCGATGATGCACATGTCGGCGCTATTCTTCTTTACAGACTTTGTGGTCTTGGATCCGTCCACAAGGAGAATCCTCAGCAATCCATAGTCGCCACGTGGATTGCCAAGCCGGGCCAATACTTGGTAAATGTTGGAATAATACACAACGTAATCGCCGTCCTGAATTTCACGGCCCAGCATGTCTTGGTAACTCATTTTATTCCAAACTTTTCTTTTATGTCCAGGACCAGTAAACTATCGTTCGGATTGTTCCACTGCATATGGTTATTCACCATGTTGCAACATTCCTGGATGATTGCTTTTGCAAAACCACCAACCACTGTGTCATAATCCATGACGTCGTAATCGCCGGATTTGACACAAGATTGCATATAGCGGTCATAGAGCTCTGCCATTTCAGAGCTTCGCGCTAATTGTTCAATTAAAGGGTTCATGGACCGTACTGTAACGCAATGACAGTCAGATCGTCACTCGGTATGTTGCACAAGGTGCCTACTTCTTTTAATGTCAATGGATATGTCCAATCAGTCATTCTCCACTGACCTTTATCGTCGCCGTCTAAGATAAGGTATGGATGATGCACTTTATCGTTTAACCAATCCACATGTTTATACTCAACGAACACCAAGATTTTGGATGACATTTAAACCTCGACAATCATTTCTCTGTCAAACCCTGGATTGGTAGCCTCGCCCCAATAGCCATAAGGATTGCATACCACGCGGGTGTTATTAATCATGTAATCCCAATTTTGGTGTGTATGCCCGTGTGTCCACAATGCAACACAATCATGATAACCGATGACTTCTTCAATGTCCGCAAAATAGCAGGCACCGATTCTGTCGCCCCTGCGGCCTCGGCGCTTCAATTCGTTACCCGGGCTGTGATGTGTCATGACAACAGTTTTACCTTCGAAGGGTTCATCGAATTTCTTGATCAAGAATTCCATAAACCGGTCATGCTCTCGCAGAACAAAATGCGGAGTGATACGCTCTCCCTTGCTACGGATTTCTGCGTAATCATTCATCATTCTATGTGCCGCGCCCATGGAAATGGGATCACCATCATTGAAACTGGTCCACATCGTGCCGCCTAGGAACCTGACTCCATCGAGGATTCTCCAGTCGTTGTACAAGAAATGAAAATTCCTCGGGGCCTCGCTGATCTCATATTGTTGCCAATCTGCAATTACCTTTTCGAAGTCGTTGTAATAGAACTCGTGATTTCCGCAAGTCATCAACACATGCTTGAAGTGCTTGCACATTTCTTCTACAAATGGCTTCGCAGTGGTACCCGTGCTGATATCGCCCGACAATATCAATGTCGTGTCCTTATCATCGGGATGCTCCATATGAATATGGTCGAATAGGTATCCCCTGAATTCCAAATGTAGGTCGCTAAACACTTTTATTTTCATTTTTCTTTTTCTCTTTAACCAAAAGGACAATCTTCTTCTAAGATGACCCATTTTCCGCAACTCAGAAATTCAACGAGTAATATTTCATTTGTCGAATGGTCGCCTACCGGATCTCGCCAGTAATATCGAAGGGTCCGACGTTCGTTGTAGGCTACTGTGCCTTTGAGGCGAATATATGTGATGTCCTCTTCAGTCAACATATTTCAACCCCTTGCGCATTCTGCGCGCAATTTCTTTTTTGTATTCCTTTGGCGAATACTTTACACCCTCGATCCAAAATTGCTTCGGACCATACAGGGTATCAACAGCAGGGCCTCCAAGGCGGTGAAGCTTGCCCTCCTTGTACCAAAAGAATGAAGTGCCTCTGGATATCGCTGGACCACCAATTCTGTGAACCACACCATTTTTGTACCACTCCACTTCATTATACGCGGGATTCACATACGCAGGGCCGTAGATGCGATGTCGTTTACCATCCTTATTCAAATACATATAGGCCCTCTTACCATATGTACGTGGAGGGTAATAATGAGGCCAAAAGGGATGCGTGGCGCCGCAAAACACCTTTTCTAACGTCAATTCTTCAAATAATCGATCGTATTCGTCCATGCCCCATTATAACACAGGGCAGCTTATTTGTCAAAGCTGAAAGCACTGATCTAGAAATCCTTCGATACCACCGTGCAATTTAATCATCATTGCATCCATATCAGAAAATAGGATCAGACGCCTTTTGGTAAAGAAATAGGGATATGACATTTTGGACATTCCCATTTGGTGTCTTGCTTTAATGGTAGTCGGCAGTTCGAAACTGTATACAGTAAAGATATTCTTTAATACTGCGAATCCCGTGAATGTAAGACGTAAACCATCCGACTGTGTAAAGAACAGGGTGTTCAATTGCGAGTCACTGAGCTCATGAGCAGGTTCATGGTGTTTCCTGACTTCTTGAAAGATTGCTACTTTGAGCGGTTCCATATCACTACTTATCTCAGGTTAACCAACAAAAAATACCTACCACGTTAATTACCACAAATGCCCAAATCTGCCACGACACCACTTTCGGTGCATCCGTCTTTTTAAGGAGAAACAATGTAGCAGCATTGGAAGCAATTAGAATAATGTAAGCCCAACCGCTTATGGGTAGGTGCAGGGCAAGCAAAAGTGTGCCGAGTATCGCACCCCAAAATGAAATCTGTTCAATTATTATTTTCATGTGATAAATAGTGATATGAAACTAAAAGAAGTTCTTCTACAGCACATGGTAACACACTTGCTCGACCTTTGCAAGACAGAGCTTGAGCTCGATAATCTACCAGAAATTCATATTCTCAATGAACCACTGGATTCAACATCGTTCGGGGAATTTGATGGAAGAATTAGAGTTGTGGCTAAAGACAGACATCCTATCGATGTCATGCGTACCTTAGCACACGAATTGACTCATTACAAACAAATGAGCTCCGGGATGGAGCTTGATGGTAATGACGGAAGTGAAACAGAAAACGGGGCAAATGCAATAGCCGGGATAATTATGCGAAAGTTTGCGCATAAGTATCCGGACTATTTCTTCAATACATTGCCTTAATCATCCTCGCTGCAAGGTGTACCTGTAGTTAACTTGAATACAGCAAAGTCAGTAGTCTTGAACATCTTATTCATGCGTTCAGCAAGATTGAAAGCATGTCCGGAATTTGAAAAACTTACTTTCTTGTACTTTGGGCCGGGATATGAAACTAAATGACTGAGTGTTCGTAAGTTGATAGGCTTACCTTGGTAGAATACAGCATAGATAGCTTCAGCGTCCAGAACCTGCTCGGCTTTGTAAGTCTTGGAATTTATATTTTCCAATATAATAGTGGGTTTAGGGCGTGCCATTTTCAATTTCTCCAATAAAGTATACACTTATTTATCAAAAAACAAGCTTTATTGGAGTCATAAAAATAGGAGCCTAAGCTCCTATTAAAATGTACCACCATCCAAAATTATTGTCCGGGTTTCGGGCTCCTTTACCACTTCCGGTACCTTAGCCTTTTCCTTTAATTCCGTTTGTAGCTGTTCAAACTCTTTTACAAGTTCTCTTGCTTCTGCAACAGTCATTCGAACTTCTGACACATTCGGATTGACATTTTTCAGTCGTTGTTTTAATTTGTCTATTTCCATTAAATACCGTTTTTAAGTTTCTTGAATAGACGCATTTGCCCGAATTCACTAAGCACCATTTCCTCGAACACGGGATCTCTGAATTGAAAATATTTCATCCTCTTTTCCGAACAATTCTTTTTGAACGCCCTGTCACCTATTGTTCGGGCGAAATTAACTTTTCCGCCTCTTTTGCCCCAGAATGTATAGTAATAGAATTGTGATCGACCCCAGTAGGCTGCTTTGCCCTTGTCATCCTCCGGGTCTGCAAAATACCCCCAGAATCTGCCGCCGCCATCCTTAAATGCGCCGGCCCACAGTATCTTAGACATCCTTCACTTTCTTAGCTGCTGCATTCTTTTCTTTGCGCAGCTTTGTAAGATTCGACTTCATTTCCATCTCGGACTTGAATGGACCTGCGTATTCGTATGTCTCGAGGGTAGCTAGTTTTGGACAATAGGCAGGCATCCAGTTTTTTGGGAAATTTAGGCAGTAATATCCAGCACTGTAATAAACTTCGCTTGAAGCTTTCTTACTGAATAGTGGTAGCTTGTTTCCGGCAACCAACACTTCGTGCGGATTATCGAAGTCAACAGGATATCCATTTACGAAATAATCCTTTTGAACGTTTTCGACTTCTGGTTCTTCAACCAAGTTGTCAAATACGTCTTCTTTGAAATAGTCGTTCACTTCCTTACGGCTAAGAAAATGCTTCTTCACATCCTTGACCATCAGAATATACTGATTCCTAAGTTGAGACAAGAGACCAATTCTGGTCCCTTCGGTGTCTCCAAGTACGAGCCAGCTCGTTTCTGTAATTGGTTTTAGTTTCACTGACATTAAACGGTTTCCTCTTCTTTGGTATATTTAGCCTTCAACATTGGCATAAAAGCAACAGAGTTATCTCCAATTTTCTTTAATGCCCATCGGCCACAGAACTTCATAAAGCCTACACCAATATCCACCGCGGGTACACTTTTGCGACCGGTCTGGTCGGCAATGATTGCCAGGCAATCTGCCTTAACATCATCCGGAATCTTGTCCAGGTCGATAAGTGTTGCATTGCGCTCGAAGTCTTCCTTGACTCTGCGCTCAACATTCTCATGGTCGGTCCACTTCTGCAACATGAAGTTATTCCACGCATATCCCTTACCATCTCGGTTTTCATATGCTTCACGAATACCTACAGTTGTCTTGGTTCCTTTTTCGCGAACACCGGGGTAGGCGCTGAACACATTATCAGTCTTATCTCCACGCACACACTTCAAGAAGAGTGCGTAGTTATACCAATCGGGGTCGCAAACAAAGTTGGGATCGGGTTTGCCGACTTGGATTTTTGCGTCGGTCTTGAGAATGAACGCAAGGCGTTCTCCCTTGTCGTTAAAGATACCATCCTTAGTGATAAGGATATCCTTAACAGGGTCATAAATCTTGACGTTACCGTACTTGAGTAATTGGAAGAAGTCCGAATCAGAGCTGATAAGGACGTGCTGGTCATCCGGATGCGATTGAATGAAGACAGCAATCATGTCATCTGCCTCGGCCTTAGGATTTCTAAGAACCGTTACATTGGTTTTTTGATCCAAGTAGGTTACAAGGTCATCGAATGCTTCGGAAAGAATTTCTTGATCTTCCTTCTCCTTCTCGGTCTTAGCTGCATAGGCAATCGCCCGATCAGCCTTATAAGGGGGATAGAATGACTTGCGCCAGGAACGACCCTCGAGATAGAAGACACAGTGAGTACCCTTCCAATTGGTGTACTCCTTCTTCATGCTGTTGAGTATCAGATGTAAGCTCATGCCGACCATACTGTCGATGCCCAACGCTGGATTGGTCATGTGTAGCATGCGGTGGAATAAGTTGTATCCGTCGGTATGTATAAAGGTGTGGCTCATGCGTAATTGTAATATTTTGCTAGTTGAACGTCAACAAATGTAGTCTTCAATCTCCGGATTATTGCGCTCATAGATATACGCCAGGGCAAGCATTATAGCCTTACCCAAGTCTTTATCTGAGATAACCTTATACTCTTTCGGAAAGGTTATCTCCCAAGAGCCCGGAAAATGTTTATAGTATTGCTGATTGAATTTTAGGAGGACATCCTGATCAGTAAGGCCTTCACGATGGATCTCCATCAGTGTACAGCCATCGTAGAATGTCAGGAAAGTACGGATCTGCCCGGACTCGGTTTTCTGGATTTCAAAGGTGTTTCCGGCCATGTTCGCCTCGCACTTGATCCCACTCCTTTGGATGCATGCGCCAATAAACAAGGTTGGCTTTATTAGACTTCAACCCGACGCGGCGTTCAAATACGCGCTCGCTACGCGGATGAATATGGCTATTGCATCCCGGAGTAGGATACCACTTAAAGCAGAGTTTCTCGCGTGGAGTGAACTTGCAGTGAACACGATACTTGAACGCTTTGTAAGTTTTACGTTCCCAAAAAATAGACATTATTTGTAGATCCTTTTGCCGTTAGCTGCGGGCGGCGTTGCGCCCTCCCAGCGCTTCATGGTCTCCAGGTTGGCGTCGGCATCCGCATTGAAATTCCCTGTTCCGTCGAATTCCTGTAATGCAACGTTCTTGGAGATTTCCATAAACCACTGATTAACAATATGGTCTGGAGTTGGGCCAACATAACCGGCTTTCTTGAGTTCTTCAACAAAGAATTCATTCCAGTCAAGTTCAAATGCTCCTTCGAGCATTTTGTCGCCACCAAATTCCATGTTAAGCACTGTTACCCACGGTTCTCCTTTGGCTGTTGCTACTTGCTTCTCATATTCAGTTTGGTTAATCACGCCTTCGCGATGATCTAATTCCAACGCTGCGAGTGCTCTTTGTTTATCATCCTTAATTAAGTCAACCAACGCACGATTATATTCTTCTTGCGTCATTCTTCCGAATTCGAGTTCTAAGTCTAACATCTTTTTGTCAAAGTCGTCAGGCTTCAAATCTGGTTGCTTAATCTCCAGCAATCTCTTTTTAAGCTCGTAGCCTTCTAGCTCGTATTCAGCTTGGGCGATAGCTCTTGTGGTTCCTTTAAGGCCCCAGTGGCCTGGTAATGATCCAAATGGTAATTTAGGCATATTTATGTCCATGTGTTAATGTAAATGCTAGGCAATCTTCTTGAGTTTCAAACACAAGAACTATGATAGGTTTTGGTTGCCCGTTTACGGATTCATATACAACATCTATCTCAGATCCTGGCGCAAGTTTGACAATCTCATCTCGATTTTTTGCGTCAATATTTAGCCCAGAAAATCTGGTTCGGAAAACCCTGTGCTTAAATGACTCTGGAATATTCATCTGTCATCCCCATTGTAACTTGAAAACTACAGCATCTTCTGGGTTCTCAAACCACCATTTTGTATTCACAAAATAGAATCTTGCCGGGCTTGCGTGGCGCTGGCACCAGAGTTTCAATTGCTGCGAAGGATGTTTCGGATTAGCATGGATTGTCGCCCAGTGCTGCCTTGCATTCTTTCTCTTATTGAAATACTTCATGCCAACGATGCGTATAAGTGCATTTGCAGGTTGAGTTTAAATCCATAATCCATGCAATAGCGTGCAGTATATTCGTGATTAGCTTGGTTTGCTGCAAGATTAAGCAAACCGGGTTCCCAGAATGAAATAACTTCATCTACTGTGCTACGTTCAGCCATTGTAATGTTACCCTTCTCAGCACGCAAAAGCTTAATCTTTTGTGGGAAAGAGTTATATACATTCATGGGACTGCAATAGATTTCCTTACCAGTTCTTTGCTTCCATTCGTGTGCCCATTCGGGTACAGAATTATAAGGACTGCCTTCATCTGCACTCATAACAAACTTCAGGCAATCTGCACGTTCTAGGATTGTCTTGGATGGTGTGTAATAGCGTGTAGCAACGCCATTTTTCTCCATACATTTTGGTGAACAAACAAGAGTCACCCCTTCTGGAACCACTGTATCGGGAATGCCATTACTTTCGACTTGCACTGCTTTAAAAATGCCAAGTTGCATTTCCATGAATTTAGTGATGTTTTCTTGCAGCAGTGGTTCGCCGCCGGTCATTACCAAAACAGCATTAATTTTTGCTTCAGTGTATTCGTTGTCGGGATTTCTGGGCAAGATCCACTGCGGCACTTCCTGATCTTTGTCTTCCCAATATGCACAGATGGTATTGCGAATCCTCTGTTGTAATTCTCGGAAGGTCATCCAATCACCGTCGTCAAAGAAAGTATCACAGAAACTGCACTCGAGATTGCATTTTGCTAAACGAATGAAAAACGCAGGCTGTCCTGCATATGGACCTTCGCCCTGTAATGTGAAAAACATGCTTGTTACAAACAAACTGTCTGCTGGAGCATCCTTAAAAAATTTCTTACCAATAACTTCATTCGTTCCGAACATCTTTAATCCTTGTATATCGTCAAATGCATCTTTGGGTTCGGGCTATGTTTCATGTAGAAAAAAGTGATAAACGAATCACCGGCGCCCGTCTTTGATATAATAATGGCTTCGTTCCCGGCATCACCGTGCTTCACAGCAACAATGACATCCTTGTCCGTGTCCACATCCTTTTGAAAGTACGGAAGTATGTGTTCTAATGTTCTACTTCCTATGCCATAAGATAATCTTATCATATCTGATATTATTTCTTATCCATTATATTATGTAAATACCAAATAACTGTTTCTGGAGAAACGTCCTTTTTGACGTTAATCCTTCCGTAAGTGTAATTAGTAGTGTGCGTTGGTTCTACGGTAATGGTCGGGAAGAATTTTAGATTGACGTAATAATTATCCTTCTTGCTATAAAGCAAAAAATCCCAATGATCGGGATTGTTCGGATCTGGATCACAATCTATGCAATCAAGCCATGCTTGACTTACTTTCTTTTCCTCAAGCTTGAACTCTTCTATTAGTGCATTCTTGTATAAAAGGAATTTTTCTGCCTTCGCTGTCTTGCCCATTATAAACCCTTTAATTTATCCATGATTTTAGCAGCTTGCCACATATATGTCAATTCGTCTGCTGTAAGAGTGCCTTTCTCTTTGGCCATAGCAATCATTTCTTCGAAAACTGCATCGCGCATCTGTTGCTTAGAGGAATATTTTACTCCAGCAGCTAATTCAGCACTAAGGCGCAATGACTGAGCAAACATTCTTGCAGCTTCATCTACTTGATAACCATTTGCCCAATGGACTTTACCATCTCGGTCGATACGAACAATTTCTTGGCCGGTATTACCGATACTTACCAAATATGATGGTTGAGGATTCTGGAAATTAAAATGGCCAGTGCCCATAGCACCAACGCCGCCTGCACCGGCATGACCAACAACTGTATTGAAAGTGCCGATGACTGCTGGCCCGTGAACGTTCCCACCTAGATTTGAATAAATGGGCGGATTCATTGCTGCTGTCAATTGCGGTCCTGCTACCACGTGATTTATGACTGGAGGGGTTATATTACTGATTAAACCATTTGTTATGGTTACCGATCCATGATTAAGATCGAGCTTCTTTACGTCGATCATTACGTCTGTTTTGTCAAGCTCTTTCTTGACCTTTAGTGCCTTAAACCATTTGAACATTTTTCTTCTCCCAATCCCATGCGTGTTGAATGGCGTCTTTTATATCGTACTGCGGATTCCATTTTAACCAATATATTGCTTGAGAAATATCAGCAACAAGGCGTTCAGGGTCACCTTCTCTTGGTGGACCTATAATAATAGGAATTTCGTAACCAGTTATATCGGAGGCATGTTTCACGAGCTGCTTTAAGCTAACACCTTTATTCTTACCGCCCAAATTGAATATATTACTATATTCATATTTGTCCATGTAATCCATTGCGTTCAAATGTGCCTGGGCTAAGTCAGCAACATGAAGATAATCTCTTACACATGTTCCGTCCGGAGTAAGGAAAGTCGACCAATCATCGCCGTTCAATGTGATAGATGTCTTATCTATTGCAGCTTTGCACAGCAATGGCACGATATGAGAATGTGGTCTTCGCATATATCCTGTTCTGCCCTTAGGATCAGCACCACAAACATTAAAGTATCTGAAAATTACGTATTGCATTCCATAAGCTCTTGCATAGCTTTGCAATAACAATTCGCCTGCAACCTTAGTGCAAGCATAAGGATTAAGTGGATTATATGGTCGATTCTCAGTTAACATCATGAAATTGGTGTCACCGTACACATTACCTGTGCTGCTGAATATAATCTTATCCATACCCACACGGCGCATTCCGTCTAGCATCACTTGCATTTTTACCACGTTATTTTCGTAATAAACTGCAGGATTTAACACGCTGTTTGCCACAGTAGTCTCTGCGGCAAGGTGTATGACTAAATCATGCTTAAAAGTGCAGGTTTTAAAGTATTCCGCATAATCCTCTTCCCAGAGTACAGCAGGCAAATCCTTGTTTGTGATTTTTCTGTCCACGACCACAATGTCGTGCCCTTGTTCGGCAAGGGTATAGACTAACTGGGATCCAACGAATCCACTTCCGCCGGTAATTAAGATACTCTTACGTGTCATTTCCTGTTTTACCTTCCACTAATTTTTCAATCAGCTTATAATGGTCATAGGCCTCTTGTAATGAAGGGTATTTAGCTTGCAGTGTCTCGTTGGGCTGTAAAATTGCAAGTCGTTTTTCTATTACAGCGACACGCGATTCTAGTTCCTTAAAGGCAGAATTACTGGGTAAATCGAGGTTTACCCAACTGGAGCCCGAGCCGTTCGAAGCAATGACCATACCGGGGCCGGCAATGATATTTGTAGGAAGATAGTTTGAATCACCCGTTGCCACTATTATCCTCCACAAGTTTCAGGATAAGCTTGTAATTTTCATGAGCTTCTTTAAGGGCTGGATATTTGTCTCTCAGCTCTTGTTCGTGTTGCAACATGTTTTCTATTTTACGCAATCTGTTATCCAAATCCATAGCTGGGAAAGTGACAGGACTGCCTCTGAAAGAACCCGACCACTGTTGTGTCTCTTGGGAGAAATCCCTGATAGTTTTCATACCGAATACTTAATCTTAAAGAATATTGCATCGTCGGTATTTTCAAAACCGACATAAACCTTTTTTTTCAAAACATACTTAGATTGGAGAATTTGTTCGTATGTCGGGAGGAGTTGGATTGATACAGTACCCTTTGAGTTCTTGTCAATCCAATCGACCATTTCTAGGTAACGTTCATCATAAGGGTATTCGAGAACAGTTTCAAACCTATCCTCGAATACCGGCCTCACTTCGTCAACGCCTTCATCTTCTTTCTGAGCATGTTTTTCTTTAGTGGACTTAAATGGTCGTAAAAGGTCACGCCATCTAAATGGTCCATTTCGTGTTGAAAACATACAGCCTCGATTCCAGACAAATCTTCAATTACCTTCTCGCCTTTCTCATTGGTGTAGCTAACGGTAATTTCGGTTGGTCGTTTTACATACGCAAAGATCTCCGGGAAGCTTAGGCACCCTTCTTGGAATCGGTCATGATTCTTATAAGATAGGCGAACAGGATTGATGCACACTTTGCGTTTTTCACCGCTATTTGAAACATCCATTACAAATACTCGTTTCTTAATTCCGCATTGAATTGCTGAAAGGCCGACTCCACCTTCTGCGTACATTGTGATGAACAGGTTATGAATAAGAGCTGTGATTTCATTATCCACTTCCTTAACTTCTTCCGATCTCTCATGCAAAATCGGGTTTGGATAAGTCAACACAGGAAACACCTGTGCAATCTGTTCCTTAACTTCAGCGTCTGTCACTTGTTCGGTCATAGTTCTTCCGGAGTATATTCTAAAATGCCGTCTGATTCACCGTCTTCGGAAACAACAATTTCGTAGTATCGATATTTTCCGTATTTCGGAATCAAATGTTCGTTCAAAATGTCTGTGGCAATCATTTCGCAACTTTGGTGATTTCTGTTACCACTCTGCAAATATTCTGCCAGAGCCCATTTAACTAAGAAAAATTCCAGTTCACGATCTAAGTGATTCACTGAAATTTTTACTTCCACCTTGAACAAATGTCTGTGCTCATTTTCTAGGAATTTGATTCTACTGTCGATGCTACCAGCACCTGGGTAAAAATGGAATCCCTCGAAATCAGTTCTAACTTTGATAAAAGTTTTTGTCATTTCTTCTTAGTAGTCTTCTTTGAAGCTTCGGCCGACAGAGGGTCTTCCTTCACATCACCTACATAAACTTCTGCTGCTTCGGCAGGTGTCTTTACTTCAGTGGTTGCGGTGTCTTCAGTAGTTTCTGGCTTGAGTTGTGAAGGAGACGTTGCATCAAGACCAATCGAAGCATCGTTCTTAACGTCTGTTTCTACCTTTACTGGTTCTTCAACTTTCTTCGGTGCTACAGGAGCAGGAGCAACAACTGGTGGTGCGACCACAGTCGCTTCGCCAACTGCAGGCACTGGTTCCATTTGGAATTCACTTGCAGCAGTATAGCGGTTGCTATCCATTACTTGATGGAAATGCATTGCCCATACGCCGTCACCACTACCATCGTCGATCTTCAGAGTCAGATTCGGATTGGTAGTAGACATACCATCCACGTGTACACGCGGCAATGGTACGAAGTTTCTGGATTGCAAAACACCACGCGAAAGATTGAACATCAATCTGCTATGCAGTTCGACTGGATATTCAAGTGTTACCATGAATCCGCGATCCAGTAATGCTGTCAATTGTTCGTCCCAATTATATTCGAGACTGAAGGAGTTCTTAGCAGCGAGGGAAATGTGCGGGGTTTTATACTCGCGTGCTGTGCTTTCGATAGTCTTTGTATTCTGAAAATCTTCGACGAAAAGTGTTCGTTTAGAAAATGCAGGGGTTTGGTTAACTTCTGGGCCAACGTAAAATGTCATAGTATGTTCCTTTATGTGGGATTATTAATTTATCCCTGTATGCTTTGTTCGTTCAATAATATTGGTATCAAGAAATTCCGGCCAATTTATTAAGTGTGAGCTGTTGCTGTGCTAATTGAAATTCATGCTCAATTCGCACTTTTAAATAATTTCTAATTGTATCTTTTTCTGCCCAAATAAATTTTTCGTATCTGGATAATCCATTGCAAGGGCAATCAATCACAAACATCATGCCATTCAATTCCTGGCCCATGACGCAGTCCCAATCGTAGTGAAGAATGACCCCCTCTGGGTTTTCTTTATACTCTCGTTCGCAATATTCTTCCCATCCCTTGCCACCATCGTCGTCCCTGGCGTAGGAATCGGAATTTGGGCAAAGGTGCAGTCGTCCACAAAATCCACATTCCATATCAGGGGAACCGGCACCGAAACCAGACAATGCCCTGACAAACATTTCACTCGGTGGATCGGCATCCTTACGGTATTCTTTTTTCTTAGCCATTTAGTCCTCGATTGCTTCTACTGTTTTTCCTGTGAAGACAATATCGAATGGTGGCAGTTCTGTTGGCAAAATGGTTCCAGAATAACTCTTACTCAACGTAACGTGAGGAATGTAGGAATCATAATCATGTGTTGCTCCGTGATCCTTCATAAACTTGTCATGAAGGTGTACGGCATTTTCACATTCGAGTTCTAGTACCAGAACGATATTATCAGTTCCCAGTAGCTTATACCCTTTTGGTGTGCCTTTGCAAGGAAGATTAAAATCCTCCTCTGCAACAGATGGACATGGTTGATGACTGTAAATTATCGTACAATGATAATCGTCGGCGTCTACTTGGTCTGGTAACCCAATTTCCTTGCAAAACGCATACAGTTGTTCAGCACATTCCGGATCAACTAAAAAGGACGAATATGTCCCTTGTGCAAATTCCATTAATTTCATCTTGGGCCTGCGTAAGTTAGAATATAAGCAAGTGCATCTGGGCCAGACAGTAAAATTGCCTGATTTGAGTAAACTAGGTAACCATCGCTGGATCTATAGCCTTGCTTTACAGGAACGGCACGCATCATCTTTGGGCTAAGTTTCGTAACTTGGCAAATTTGAAGCATATTGTGATGCGCTAACGCAACATAATTACCTTCTTGCAAAGGCTGTCCTAAAATATCTAAATGTTGTGAAATTTCTTTTGCCATTAACAGTACCACACTACTTCTTTATATTCCCAATCCCTGCAACCACAATGATGAATTATTCGGTTTACTGC
>Ga0207674_10005638_pt1 | contig 14843 bp, 11 predicted proteins | sample KBSCornC72_FD_184303 | JGI IMG/M metagenome (GOLD analysis project Ga0207674, IMG submission 184303) | Corn rhizosphere microbial communities from Kellogg Biological Station, Michigan, USA - KBS Corn C7-2 (SPAdes) (version 2) | ecosystem: Host-associated > Plants > Roots > Rhizosphere > Soil ... | reverse complement strand
AACGGGATCGACTTCCACCCGACCGACCGGCGGGTGCTCCTCGGCCACCACTTCGCCGCGATCGCCGGTGCCGGCCCGCTCGTCGGACCGGTGCTGGCCGCCCAGATGGGCTACCTGCCCGGGACGATGTGGATCATCTTCGGGGTCATCTTCGCGGGCGCCGTGCAGGACATGGTCGTCATGTTCTTCTCGATGCGCCGCGACGGGCGCAGCCTCGGCCAGATGGCCCGCGAGGAGATCGGGCCGGTCGGCGGCACGGCCGCGCTGATCTCGGTGTTCGTCATTATGATCATCCTGCTCGGTGTGCTGGCCCTGGTCGTGGTCAACGCCCTGGCCGACTCCCCCTGGGGCACGTTCTCGATCGCGATGACCATCCCCATCGCCCTGTTCATGGGCTTCTACCTGCGCGTGCTGCGGCCCGGTCGGGTCATCGAGACGACGGTCATCGGCGTCGCCCTGCTGGTCTTGGCGATCATGGCCGGCGGCTGGGTGCAGGGGTCCAGCTGGGCCGGCGCGTTCACGCTGTCGCCGAAGACGCTGGTGGTCGCGTTGGCGATCTACGGCTTCGTCGCCTCGGTGCTGCCGGTGTGGATGCTGCTCGCCCCGCGCGACTACCTGTCCACGTTCATGAAGATCGGCACCATCGGCCTGCTGGCCGTCGGCGTGCTGGTCACCGCGCCGGTGCTGCAGAACGAGGCGGTGACGAAGTTCGCGTCGACCGGCGACGGGCCGGTGTTCTCCGGCGCGCTGTTCCCGTTCGTGTTCATCACGATCGCGTGCGGCGCCCTGTCCGGCTTCCACGCGCTCATCGCGTCGGGCACCACCCCGAAGATGATCGAGAAGGAGCCGCAGGTGCGGCTCATCGGCTACGGCGCGATGTTGATGGAGTCCTTCGTGGCGGTCATGGCGATCATCGCGGCGTCGGTGCTCGACCCGGGGCTCTACTACGCGATGAACTCCCCTGCCGCGCTTGTCGGGTCGACGGTCGACTCGGCCTCCACCGCGGTGGCCAACCTCGGCTTCACGATCACCCCGGACGACCTGCGCAGCGCCGCCGCGGCCGTCGAGGAGCCGTCGCTGATCGCCCGCACCGGCGGCGCGCCCACCCTCGCCGTCGGCATCTCGGAGATCTTCTCCGGCATCCTGGGTGGCGCCGCGTTCAAGGCGTTCTGGTACCACTTCGCGATCATGTTCGAGGCGCTGTTCATCCTCACCACCGTCGACGCCGGAACCCGCGTCGGCCGGTTCATGCTGCAGGACACCCTCGGCAACGTGTGGAAGCCGATCGGACGGGTGAGCTGGCTGCCCGGCGTGTGGCTGACCAGCGGGGTCGTCGTCGGCGCGTGGGGCTACTTCCTCTACACCGGGGTGAGCAACCCGCTCGGCGGGATCAACCAGCTGTTCCCGCTGTTCGGCATCGCCAACCAGTTGCTCGCGGCGGTCGCGCTGACCGTCACCACGGTGATCCTCGTCAAGTCGGGCCGGGCGAAGTACGCGTGGATCACGGCGATCCCGCTCGCCTGGGACGCCGCGGTGACGCTGACCGCGAGCTACCAGAAGGTGTTCTCGTCCAACCCGAAGCTCGGCTTCTTCGCCCAGCGCGAGCGCTACAGCGACGCCCTCGACGCCGGCAAGCTGCTGGCACCGGCGAAGACCCGCGAGCAGATGGAGGCGATCATCTTCAACTCCACATTGGACGGTGTGCTGGCCGCCCTGTTCGCCGTGCTCATCATCATCGTGATCGCCGACGGCATGCGGGTCTGCGTGCGCGCCCTGCGGTCGGACGAGCCGCTGCCGACCACCGAAACGCCGTTCGAGGAGTCGACGCTCGAGGCGCCGGCGGGCCTGATCCCGACGGCGAAGGAGCGGGAACTCGTGGCCGCGACGGGTGAGCGCACGTGAGGGCCGCGCTGGCCCGGGCGTGGTGGTACGTCCGGGCCGTCATGGGCGAGACGGCCTACGACGACTACCTGGCGCACCGGGGCCGCCGGCACCCGGGCGAGCCGGTGCTCAGCCGTCGCGAGTTCGAGCAGCGGCGCACGAACCCGAACGTGCGCTGCTGCTGAGGTCGTCACGCCAGGCCCGACTGGTACGCGAACACGACGAGCTGCGCCCGGTCCCGCGCGCCGAGCTTGATCATCGCGCGGCTGACGTGGGTGCGGGCGGTCGCCGGGCTCACCACCAGCCGCTCGCCGATCTCGTCGTTGGTGAGGCCCTGGGCCACCAGCGACACCACCTCCCGCTCACGGTCGGTGAGCTGGGCGAGGTTCGGGTGCGGCGTCGTCGACCGGTGCGTCTGGCCCGCGAACTCGCGGATCAGCGTGCGGGTGACCGAGGGCGCCAGCAGCGCCCCGCCGTCGACCACCGTGCGGATCGCCTCCAGCAGGCGCGCCGGCGGGGTGTCCTTGAGCAGGAAGCCGCTGGCGCCCAGCCGCAGCGCGTCGAAGACGTACTCGTCGCGCTCGAACGTCGTCAGCACGATCACCCGGGTGTCCGGCAGGTCCGGATGGGTGACGATGCGCCGGGTCGCCTCCAGCCCGTCGATGCCGGGCATCCGGATGTCCATCAGCACCACGTCCGGGCGGGTGCGCGCGGCCTCCTGGACGGCAGCCAGCCCGTCGGCGGCCTCGCCGGCCACGGCGAAGCCGTCCGAGCCGTCCAGCAGGGCGCGCAGGCCCAGCCGGACCAGGTCCTGGTCGTCGACGATCAGCACCCGGATCACCTGCGGACCCTACCCCAGGCCGACGACGTCATCAGGTCAGGTCGCGGCGGCGGACCAGGACCACCGCTGCCACCACGAAGGCGACCAGGTACGCCGCAGTCGTCAGCGCCGCCGTCTGTCCACTGAGGATGGTGAGCACGCCCGGTGTCGCGTCGGATCCCTCGGCGTCGGCGCCCAGCGCTCCGGCCAACGACCCGGCCGCCGACCCGGGCAGCCAGTCGGTCAGCGTAGCCAGCCGGTCGAGCAGGTTCGCCGCGCCGCGCAACAGGTTCTCCACGACGAGTGTCCACACCAGACCCAGCCCGACGCTCAGCGCCGGACCGCGGGTCAGCGTGCCGAGGAACAGCCCGGCGGCCGTCCACATGCCCATCACCAGCGCCGTGCCGCCCGCGGCGCGCGCCGTCTCGGCGAGGCCGGGCAGCACGACATCGCGCGACTCGCTCACCGCGACCACAGTGGACAGTCCGAGGTCCAGGCAGAGCGTCCAGGCGACGAGCGCCGCGACCGCCAGCGCGAGCGAGACGACGGTGCCGGCCAGCGCCGAGCCGCGGCCCGGCCCCTGCGTGAACACCGTCTTCCAGGTGCCCCACCCGTAGCCGCTGCCGGCCGCGAGCGCGCCGAGGATCAGCACGATCGCCCCGCCGAACACCGGCGTGCCGGCAATCAGGATCTGCGGGACGGCCTTCGGCAGCATCGACGCGAGCAACTGCTCCGACGGTCCGCCCTGGAACGCGTCCGGGTCGCCGGAGCGGTAGGCCAGATACGGGAACGCGAACGAGAACGTCACCTGCAGGGTCGTCCAGACGCCGGCGAGCACCCACAGGGTCGGCCAGCGGCGCAGCCGCAGCAGTTCGGCGCGGGTGGTGGCGGTCACGGTACTCACGATGCAACTCCCGTCATGGTCAGGAACGCGTCCTCCAGGGCCCGCTCGCGCACGGCGACGGCGTGCACGTCGACGCCGGCGGTCACGAGCGCGCGGGTCACTTCCGGCACCTCAAGGCCGGCGGCCGGCACGTCGAAGACCGGGTTGCCGTCCTCGTCGAGTGCCGGCTCGGGCGTGGCGCCGGTGGCCCGGGCGAGCACGCGGGCCGTCTCGCTGGCGGGCTCGCCGCGCACCCGCAGCACCGCGCCGCCGCGCATCTGGTCGACGGTGCCTTCGTGGATGAGCCTGCCGCCGGCGATGACGCCCACCCGGTCGCAGATCTGCTGGACCTCGGCGAGCAGGTGGCTCGACAGCAGCACCGTCTGCCCGCCGGCCGCGAGATCGACGACGAGGCGGCGCATCGCGGCCATGCCGGCCGGGTCGAGGCCGTTCGTCGGCTCGTCGAGGACGAGCAGATCGGGCGACCCGAGCAGGGCCGCCGCGACGCCGAGGCGCTGCTTCATGCCCAGTGAGTAGCCGCGGAACCGGTCGCCGCCGCGATCGGCCAGGTCGACGCGGGCGAGCGCCCCGTCGGCGGCCCGGTCCGGCAGGCCCCGGTAGCGGGCCATGATCCGCAGGTTCGTGCGGCCGGACAGGTACGGGTAGAAGCCCGGACCCTCGACGAGCGCGCCGGTGCGGCGCAGCGCGGCGGGCGAGCCCGGCGCGGCGCCCAGCACCGACGCGCTGCCGGACGTCGGCCGTACCAGGCCCAGCACCATCCGCAGCGTGGTGGTCTTGCCGGCGCCGTTCGGGCCGAGGAACCCGTACACCTCGCCGCGGCGAACGGCGAGCGTGACGCCGTCGACGGCGGTGCGGTCCCCGTAGCGCTTGCTGATCCGGTCGGTGCTGACAACGGTCTCGGTCATGCCGTTCATGCTTCGCGACGATCGACCGCCCGGAATCCGTCCCGGAACGGCTTTCCCGGTACGCCCGGTGACGTATCGCCTCGCCGCCGTCCCTTCGGCTGATTGTGGTCGGGAAGCCTGGCCGAAATCGTGGTGGAGCAATGCGAGCCGGGTTCGGAAAGGGGCATGGGGTGGGACTGAGCAGGCGCACGATTCTCCGGGGTGCACTCGGCGCGGCCGGGTTCACGGTCGCCGGCGGGGTACTGGATCCGCGAGCCGCGACCGCACACCCCGCACCCGGCGGCTCGGCGGCCGGCGCGTCCGGGACGACGCTGGCGCGAACCATCGTCCGCGGGCCGGCCGGAGCCGGCGGTTACGCGAGCCTGACGGCAGCGGCCGGTGAACCGTTCCTGTTCCGCGGGGAACTGGCCGGCGTGACCCGCCACTCCTGCCGGCACCGCCGGGTGCTCACCTGCTTCGCGCAGCTCACCGACGTGCACGTGATGGACGTCCAGTCGCCGGCCCGGTTCGAGTACTTCGACCCGTACAGCGCCGTCCCCGGCCTCGGCGACTTCGCCAGCTCCTACCGCCCGCAGGAACTGCTCAGCGCGCAGGTGGCCGACGCGATGGTCGCCCAGTTGCGCAAGGTCCGCCGCGGCCCGGCCACCGGCGCGCCGATCGGGTACGCCGTGGTCACCGGCGACAACACCGACAACTGCCAGTTCAACGAGCTGCGCTGGTACATCGACACCCTCGACGGCCGCACGGTGCGGCCCGACTCGGGCGACACCACGCGCTACGAGGGCGTCATGGACGACGTCTCGCCCAACCCGTACTTCTGGCACCCCGAGAGCGGATTCGGCCAGCCCACCGCGGCGTTCGGGTTCCCGCAGGTGCCCGGCCTGCTCGACGCCGCCCGCGCCCCGTTCCGCGCTGTCGGCCTGGGCCTGCCGTGGTACGCCGTCTACGGCAACCACGACGGCCTGGTGCAGGGCAACGTGCCCAGGCAGGACCTGTTGCAGCAGATCGCCACCGGCCCGCTGAAGCTCACCAGCCTCCCGCCGTCGATCCTGGCGCAGCCCCTGGCCGTGCAGGTGCAGTTCCTGGTCGGGCTGCTGCGCCTGGACCCGGCCGCGGTGGCGCTGCAACTGGCCGAGGGCGGCCGCCGGCTCGTCACCCCTGACCCGCAGCGCCGGATCGTCGACCGCGGCACCACCATCGCCGAGCACTTCGCCACCACCGGCACGCCGGTGGGGCACGGGTTCACCGCCGCGAACCGTTCGGCCGGCACCGCCTACTACCGGTTCGACCGGGGGCCGGTGCGCGGCATCGTGCTGGACACCGTCACCAGCAGCGGCGGCCCCAACGGGTCGCTGGATCCGGCGCAGTTCGCCTGGCTCGAGGCGCAGCTGCAGGCCGCGAGCGGCTACTGGCTTTCGCCGACGGGCGAGGTGGTGCGCCGCAAGGGGAACCGGGACCGCTACCTGATGATCTTCAGTCACCACACCATCGGCTCGATGGACAACGTTTCCGACGGCAGCGGCCGGCTCGCCGGCCCGCAGGTGCGCGACCTGCTGCTGCGCTACCCGAACGTGATCGCCTGGGTCAACGGCCACACGCACCGCAACCAGGTGTTGCCGCACGCCCGGGCGGCCGGGTCCGCCGTCGGCGGCGGGTTCTGGGAGATCAACACGGCCGCCCACATCGACTGGCCGCAGCAGTCGCGGATCATCGAGCTGGCCGACAACCTCGACGACACGCTGTCGATCTTCTGCACGATCGTCGACCACAGCGGGCCGATCTCGCGGCCCGGCCGGCTGACCGGTACCGCGTCGCTGGCCTCGCTGTCCCGCGAGCTGTCCGCCAACGACTGGACCGAGCGCAGCGACGCGCGCCGTGGCGACGTCACGGACCGTAACGTCGAGCTGCTCCTGCCGGACCCGCTCTCGGCACGTCACCGGCACGGCGCCCCGGTCTCGGCGATGGCCGCGGTCTGAAGCCGCGAGCGCCACGATCCCGCCGGGATCGTGGCGCTACTCGCCGGTCGGAATCGTGGCGCGCACCTCGAAACGGCCGTCGGCGGACCGGGCGGTCAGGTCGCCGCCCAGATGGGCTGCCCGGCGGCGCATCCCCGCGATGCCGAAGCCCTCGGTGTGCGCGCCGCCGCTCAGGTCCTGGTTGGCGACGGCGAGCCCGACCTCGCCCGTTCGGTAGCTGATCTCCACGGTCGCGCGCGGGTGCGGCGAGTGCTTGACGACGTTCGTCAGGGACTCCTGCAGGATCCGGTAGGCGGCGAGGTCCACGGCGGCGGGCAGCGCGCGCGGCCTGCCCCGGACCGCCACCTCCACCTGCACCCCCGCGTCCTCGACCCGGCGGCGCAGGTCGTCGACCCGGGCCAGCCCGGGCGCGGGCGCCCGGTCGGCGCCGGGGTCGGCGCCGTCCGGCGAGATCGCGGCGAGCGTCGTGCGCAGCTCGGCCAGCGCGTCCGAGCTGGCCCGGCTGATCGCCTCCAGCGCCACGTGCGCCTGCCCGGGACTGGACTCGCGCAGGTGCAGCGCGATGTCGGCCTGCATCTGGATCGCGGCCAGGCCGTGACCGACGACGTCGTGCACCTCCTGCGCCAGGCGCAGCCGTTCGGCGTCGACGAGGCGGCGCTCCGACTCGGCCCGTTCCCGCGCGCCCGCCTCCGCGACCAGCCGGCGGGCGACGCCGATCGTGAACGGGATCGCCACCCAGGCGGAGCCGGGCAGCAGGCCGGCCGCGCCCGCCAGGGCGGCGGGGTTGGTGAACAGGTGCAGCAGCAGGACGGCGAGCGCGCCCGCACACCACAGCGACGCGCGCAGCAGCGGCGTGTGGCGGGCCACCGAGTAGACCGCGAGGGCGACCGCGGCCAGGATCGGCCCGTACGGATAGCCGCTGGTCAGGTACGTCGTGGTGGCGGCGGTGACCACGATCAGCGTCGGCACCGGCCAGCGCCGGCGCAGCGCGGTCGCCGCGCCGGCCAGCACGATGAGGGCGACGGCGATGGCGTCCACCGGCCTGTCGACGGTGCGGGCCTTATCGACCCACGGGGCGGTGACCAGCCCGGCCAGCACGAGCACCGCCGCCAGCACGGCGTCCGCGGGAGGGGGTCTGCGCATCGGCTCCATCATGAGCGCCCGGGCCGGACCGCCGCGACGGCGCGGGGCGTATCCCGGCGTACGCAGGCCGGCGTACGCGGGCCGGACTTCTGCCGAGATCTTGGAGGCCCGGGGTCTCCCTGGGGGCCACGGGCCTCCAAGATCTCGAAGGTGGGTCGGCGACCGTCAGCCGATGGACGCGACGGGCACCCCGCCGTCGCAGCTCACGCCGACCCGGACCGTCGTGACCACGGCACTCAGCGTGAGGCCGACCTGCGGGCCCGGGCCGCGGTCCACGAGCGACGGCGCGAAGCCGGGGAGCGGGTTCCAGCCGACGAGCGTCGCGGTCGGACCGGCGCAACGGGCAGTGACCGTGCCGCCTGCGGTGTCGAAGGTCCGTTCGACCGGTGGCGGCGCCGGGGCGGGCGTCGTTCCGGGTCCCGGTCCCGGCACGCCGGTCGGCCCGGGGCCGTCGCCGGTGGCCGGGTTGCCGCCGGTGGCCGGGTTGCCGCCGGTGGCCGGGTTGCCGCCGGTGGCCGGGTTGCCGCCGGTCGCGTCCGGCTGGATCGGCGAGCCGGGCGTGGCGCCACTGCCCGCCTGTGCGGCCGACGCGGACGCAGTCGGGTCGCCGGACCGGCTCCCCACCCCGCCCGCCGGCACCGACACACCGGCCCGCGGACCGTCCCGCGCCGGGTCGCCGGCCGCACAGTGCCCGACCAGCAGGCCCACCGCCACCAGCACCGCCGCACCGGCGAGCGCTGTGCGGCGCCGGGCAGGCCGGGGTCGGACCGCCCCCGACGGGACGCGGAGCGCGGCGACGGCCGCGCCACGCTCCGATCGCGCGGCCGACGCCGGCTCCGCGCCGACGACGCCAGCCCGCGCCGGCTCCGCGCCGACGACCCCGGCCGACGCCGGCTCCCCGCCGACGACCCCGGACTCCTCGACGGGGAGCGGCAGATCGCCGTCCTCGTCCGGATCCTCGTCGGCGTCCTCGTGGTCGTCATCGGTCTCACCCGGTTCAGCGTCAGCCATCCGGTACTCCTCGGCCAGCACGCCGGCCGAGTCCGGCGGCCGGACCACCACCGGCCCTGTCGACCTCGCGTTGCGGTACTTGACCATCGGAACGACGCGCGTCTCCGCGTCGGGGTCCACCGGATCCATCGGCGCGAACGGCCCGGCGCGGCCGACGGCCGTGGCCACCGCGCGGCTGTGCCGGCCGGTCGCGGCCGCGAGCCGCCGCGCGACCTCGCCCGCGGCGGGCCTCTCGGCCGGGTCCTTGGCCAGACAGCGGGCGCAGATCTCGCGCACGGAGTCGTGGATGCCCGGCAGGTACGGCAGCGGCGCCGGCGCCATGTAGCGGTGCGCCTCGATCATCTCGGTGACGGTCTCGGCCCGCCACGGCAGCTCGCCGGCCAGCAGGCGGTACAGCAGCAGCCCGAGGGCGTACACGTCGGACGCCGGCACGACCGAGCCGTCCTCGAGCCGTTCGGGCGCGAGGTAGGCGGGGGTCCCCCAGACCTGGCCGTTCGCGGGCGCGGAGTCGGCTTCGCCGGCGACCGCGGCGATGCCGAAGTCGAGCACCTTCGCCCCGGACGGCGAGAGCATGATGTTCGACGGCTTGATGTCGCGGTGCACCACACCGCGCGCGTGGGCGGCGGCCAGTGCGGCCGCGACCTGGGCGCAGACGCGCAGCGACTCGGCGACGGGCAGCGGGCCGGCCTCGATCCGGTCGGCCAGCGTCGGCCCGGTGACCAGCTCCATGACGACGAACGGGACGCTCTCGCCGTCCTCGTCGATTGGTGACTCTCCGTAATCGTGGACGCTGGTGATGTACGGATGGGCGAGCCGCGCGACCTGCTGCGCCTCGGCGAGGATCCGGTTGCGGGAACCGTCGTCGGCGGGTCCGCCCGGCGGCAGCACCTTGACCGCGACCTGCCGGCCCAGCACCTCGTCGTAGGCGCGCCACACCACCGACATGCCGCCGCTGCCGAGTTCCTCGATCAGCCGGTACCGGCCGCCGAGCACCCGAATCACCGCCACGCTCCGGATGCTTCCGTGCCGGCCGGGCCGGTACAACACGAGCGGCGCTCAACCGCCGGAAAAGGTGAACGAACGTCGGACTAAACTCCGCTCGTCCCGCCATTAAGCGGACAAAACGGCGACAGCCGTCGATATCGACGGATCATGCGGCGGTCAGCAGCCCGCCCAGGGCCGGGTTGTCGATGTCGGCCGCCAGCATCCGCGCCGCCGACACGGCGGTCCGGTCGCCGAGCCGGCCGCGGTGCAGGTGCGCCCGCACGACCAGTTCGCGCATGTCGCAGCGTGCGGCCAGCGCCGCCAGCGCCGCGATCAGCGGCTTGGCCCGGGCCGGCTCGTCCCGGTCGAGGGCGGCGGTGGCCGCCGCGTCCAGGACGTACCCGTGCACCCACTGGTAGCGGTCGGGCAGCCGGGCGCAGCGGGCCATGGCCGCGTCCAACCACTGCAGCGACGCCGCGCTGTCGCCGCGACCGGCGTGCAGGATGCCCAGGCCGCGCGCGGCCATGCCCTCCCAGCACGGGTCGCCGACCTGGCTGGCCAGCGTCCAGGCCCGCTCGAACCCGTCGGCCGCGGTGGCGGTGTTGCCGCCCCGCAGGTCGAGCTCCGCGCGCAGCGCCTGCGGCCAGGGCAGGAACGCCATCCAGCGCTGGTCGTGCACCAGCCGCAGGGACTCGGTGAGCGCGGCGGCGGCCTGGCTGCGCTCGTCGCGGAGCAGGTGCGCGCGCCCCACCAGCGAGAGCGACCAGGCCTGCTGTCGGCGGTCGCCGGCGCGGTCGGCGCGCTCCGCCGACTCGGTCAGATAGCCGAGCGCGGTCTCGTAGGCACCCATGTCGGAGGCGTTCATGCCGCGCACGCCGAGGATCGCGGCGTGCTCCTCGTCGGTCTCGGCCAGCTCGCGCGCACGGGTGAGCCAGCCCTCGGCGGTGGCCCGGCGGCCGGCCTGGACCTCGACGAAGCCCAGCTCGCGGTGCGCGAACACGGCGGTGGCCCGGTCGCCGCCCCGGTTGGCCTGCTCGATGGCCTCGTGCAGGACAACGGCGCCCTCCTCGTCGCGGCCGCGCAACGCGTGCACGAGGGCGCCGCCGAGCGCGGCCAACGCGCGGCCGCGCAGCGCCGCGTCGCCATGGCGCGCGGCCTCCGCGACCGCGCGGCGCAGGCACTGCAGGCCCGCGTCGACGGCACCGGCGACGATCGCCGCGCGCCCGGCCTCCAGCTGGCTGACCGCCGCCGCACGGCCGCTGAGCGGCAGCGTGCTCGACGACGCCGAACTGGCGCCGGCCGCGTCCCGCACCGCCGCCGTCGCCTCCACCCCGACCTCGCGTCGCATCAGGTCCTCGCAGACCGCGACCTGGCGCTCGGCGGCCGCCCGGTCGCCGCTCATCGCGAGCGCCCGCACCAGCAGCTCGTGGTTGCCCTCGTCGAGCTGGTTGCGGGCGACGACAGCGGCCGCGTACGGCACGGCCGCACCCGGACGCCCGGCCGCGAGCAGCGCGAGCGCCTCCTGCCGCAGCCGCGCCTCGACGATCGCCGACACCCGGTGCCGCTCGACCAGCAGCCATGACTCGAACTCGACGTTCGACGCGAGCTCGAGGCCCTCCAGCAGGTCGGTGCCGAGGTCGAGCAGTGCCGGCCCGTCGATCCGGTCGGTCAGCACCGACCGGATGTCGACGCTGACGTCGGGGCCGAGTGCGGTGTCGACCGGATCGCCGGTGAACACCTGCACGCCGAGTGCCCGGCGCAGCTGGGCGAGCGTCCAGCGCAGCGCGCCGAGCGGGTCGTCGGCCTCGGCGAACAGGAGGTCGGCGAGGTGACGACGGGTCGGCGGCCGCTGGGCGAGCAGCAGGTAGCACAGCAGCGCCCAGGCCTTGCGGCCCCGGGGCGGGGTGACGGGTTCGCCGTCCCGCTCGACCGCCGGTGCGCCCAGCAACCGGATCGTCACCATGGCGTTGTCCGTCCCGTTCGTTCCTAGCGCCGGCGGACGCCGACGGCCTCGAGGTACTCGCTCGGCGCGACGACGGTGCCGTCGTCGGCCGTGTTGAACTGGCGGGCCACGTCGGCGAGGTCCTCGGCGAAGCGCTCCAGGTCCGCCGCCGACAGCGTGCCCGCGAGCCGGGTGATAGGACCATAGAACTGGCGGAACCACTCCGAGAAGTGTGCCGGCGAGTGGTACCGGAACACGTAGTGCCGCACGGTGGTGCTGGTCCACTCGACCCGGTCGCCGAACAGCTCGCTCAGGTGGCCGGTGGTGCCCCACAGCGTCGCGGGGCGGACGCCCGCGGGCGGCGGAGCCCACTTGCCCACGGTGCGGAACAGCTGGCCGACCATGCCGCTCGGCGTCCAGCTGGCCAGGGCGATCCTGCCGCCGGGCGCGGTGACGCGTACCAGCTCGTCGGCCGCCCGCTCGTGGTGCGGGGCGAACATGACGCCGACGGTGCTGGCGGTCAGGTCGAACGACGCGTCGGGAACCGGCAACTGCTCGGCGTCGCCCTCGAGGAAGGTGACGTCGAGATGCTCGGAGGCCGCCCGCTCGCGGCCCTGGGCGAGCAGGTTGGTGGCGTAGTCGACGCCGGTGGCGGTCGCGAAGCGCAGCGCGGCGGCGATGGCGACGTTGCCCTGACCGCAGGCGACGTCGAGCACCCGCTGGCCGGCGCGCACGTCGGCGGCCTCCACCAGCCGCTCCGCCATGATCTGCAGGGTGTTGCCGACGCGCGTGTAGTTGCCGGTCTCCCACGCCGCGCGTTGGGTCTTCTTGATCGCCTCGAAGTCGGTGGTGATCGTCATTGTGTGGTCCTCATCCCTCGCTGCCTTCAGCGTTGTGTGAGGTCAGCAAACTGCGTCACCGTGTGAGCGGGCGTGTGACGCGGGTGTCGGGTGGCTGTCACCCGGGTCACACGGCTTAGGCTGTGGGCGTGCCGGCGCCCGATGCCCCGCTGCTCCTCGCCTTCGATGGGAACAGCCTGATGCATCGCGCCTACCACGCGGCGGCCACCGGCAAGCACGTCGATGCGCTCGGCCGCCCGGTGTGGGCCATCAAGGGGCTGGTCGGGTACGTCGCGCGCGCCGCCGCGCAGTATCGGCCGGACGCGGTGCTCATCGGGTTCGACTGCCCGCAGACGTCGGCGCGCAAGGCCGAGTACGCCGGCTACAAGGCGCACCGCCCGGACAAGCCGGCCGACCTCGTCGAGCAGTTGGTCGCCGCGCCCGACGTGCTCCGCGCCGCCGCGTTCCCGGTCGTCGTGCCGCGCGCGTACGAGGCCGACGACGTGCTCGCGAGCGCTCGGGCCGCGGCCCGGTCCAGCGGGTGGCGCTGCGTGCTGGTCACCAGCGACCGCGACTCGTTCGCGCTCGTCGACGAGACGACCTCGGTGCTGCGGGTGCGAAACGGCGGGCTGGAGAACGCGACGCTGGTCACCGCGGTGACCATGCCCGAGGTGTGCGGCGTCGAGGCCTGGCAGTACCGCGACCTGGCCGCGCTGCGCGGCGACAGCTCGGACAACCTGCCCGGGGTGCGCGGCTTCGGGTCGACGACGGCGGTGCGGCTGCTGGCCGCGTTCGGGTCGCTGGACGCCGCCCTCGCGGCGGCCGACGCCGGGCGCGACGACGACCTGCGCGCCGCCGTCGGCGAGACCGCGGCCCGGGCGCTCGGCACCCCCGAGACGCGGGTTGCGGTCGAGCGCAACCGCAGCCTGATGCGGATGCGCGCCGACGTCCCGCTGCCCGACCTGGACTCGGTGCGGCTGCCGCTGGAGTACCTCGCGGTGCGGCGGGCGCTGGCGGCCCGCGGCATCATCCTCGGCCCGTCGCTGTGGGCGCTGACGGGCGGCAGCCCGCCGCTTTCCGACGACGTGATCCCCTTCGTCCGGCCCCGGGAGGGCGCCCGCACGGCGAAGTCCCGCCGCGCGCCCGGCGAAGGCCAACTGGCCCTGTTCTGACCCCATGATCGCGTTGATCTTGCACTTGTGGTGCCAGACTTCGCCCTGATCTGGGCCAGTTTGTAAGGCACCACAAGTGCAAGATCGATGGAGTGGGCGCGTCAGCTGAGGAGGTTCGCCGCCGCTATCGCGGTGGCGACCCCGCCCACGAGCAGCGCCGCGGCCGCGGCCACGTTGATCGCGCGCCAGGCGGTGGGGCTGGCGCCGCGCGCGGCCCGCCGGCTCGCCACCAGCGCGGCCACCACCGTCGCGACGATTACCAGCGCCAGGACGCCGGCGATGAACCCGAGGTAGCGGCCGAGGTCCTTGCCGGGCCCGTCACCGCTGTTGAAGACGTGGTAGAACATCTCGTTGTACGGATCGATCTGGGTGACCAGCAGAGCCATGCCGGACCCGAGGCCCAGGGCCAATGGCAGTCCGAAGCGTTGCCAGCCGCCGGGCGCCGAACTCCGCCCGACCAGGACTCCGACAATCATGGCGATCCCACCGATCGCCAGGCCGACGCCGCCGATCGTCGCGACGATCAGCTCCGCTTCCTGCAGGTCGCCGTCGTACTGCGACAGCCCGATCCCCATCCCGACGCCGTGGCCGATCACGAGCAGCAGGAGGAATCGCCCGGCGCTCGCGATGGGCTCGCCGTCCGCGGGAACCAGGTGCCCGCGCAGGGCGAGGCCGGCAACCACGAGAATCTGCGCGATCATTACCATCGTCGCCGGGAATCGGAGAACGGTGCTCACGCCGAGGTCGAACGCATCCGGGCCGCTGTCGGTGGCCAGCACGTACAGGACGGCGACGAGGAACCCGACGCCGGCCACGATCGACCGGTACGGCACGCCCGACGGGCCCGACGACGGGGCGGACGACGGCTCGCGCGGGCGCGCCTGCGGGGTCGGCGACTCAGGCGACGCCGGCCAGGCATCAGCAGGTTCCGGAACCGTCAGCGGCGGGCCGGAAACAGGCGGGCCGGAAACAGGCGGGCCGGAAACAGGCGGGCCCGAAACAGGCGGGCCCGAAACAGGCGGGCCCGACACCGGCGGCGAGACCGGCATCGACGAGACCGGCATCGACGAGACCGATGGCGACGAGACCGATGGCGACGACACGGGTGGCGACGACACGGGTGGCATCACCGGGGCCGTCCCGACAGCCGAAGCCACCCCGGCCGCCGCCACCCCGGCCACCGGCGCCGTCCCGACCACGGGCGACACGGGCGCCGCGGGCACGCTTCCGGTCCAGAACGGCGCCGGCGTCGCGTCGAGGGCGGGA
>Ga0207674_10005637_pt1 | contig 14844 bp, 12 predicted proteins | sample KBSCornC72_FD_184303 | JGI IMG/M metagenome (GOLD analysis project Ga0207674, IMG submission 184303) | Corn rhizosphere microbial communities from Kellogg Biological Station, Michigan, USA - KBS Corn C7-2 (SPAdes) (version 2) | ecosystem: Host-associated > Plants > Roots > Rhizosphere > Soil ... | reverse complement strand
AGGCAATTCGCAGCTTCAAGGAGTGCCCTTATCCTCTCCCCCCTTTAAAGCCGTAACACCCGTAACATTTCGGTAAAATGGGCTCGGAATTGAGGTCGGACCCGTAACAAACCGGTAACAAAGGGATAACACCAGCCGTAACAAACGTGCCAGGCCCATAAGGCGGATGTTCCACCGAAAACAACGAAGAACCGAAAATATCCTCCCTTTTGTCATCTGCGACGCACGTTCCATTCACCTTCCTCAATCCTGAAGGGATTGTGTCATACCAGCCCAGGGTTGAAACGCTTTGGCTCTTGCGTTTCTACCCTGGGTAAACGTTCCCCTAAAATTTTTCACCGGCGCGCCTCTTCCGTCCTCATCTTCTTTGCGCGCCGTCTGAACCATATTCGCACTCCCAACACACCCATGAATTCACGTAGCCATTCCAACAATTTACGTTCATTTCAGGTCGCCGGACGATTTGCCCCTCGAAGCGATTGGCAAGCTGATCTCGGCGATTTCGAGCGAGAAATGGATCGAGATGTACGAACAATCGCGTTTAATGACCAGGGCGGGGCAGGCCGTTTCGGGGCAAGCGAAAGCTGCTAGGGTTGCATCACTTTTTCCCTTCCATCTTTGGCGACCAGCTTGACGAATGGCTGGTTGGTGCCTCGCGACAGGGCCTGGAAGTAATCTTTACCCGACTCCCCACTGAGAACCAGCCCTGAGCCGTCTTCCGACGTCGCAAGCTTTGCATGAGGTCCTCCCGTCGAACTGATCAGCCGGAGCATCACTGATTCTGGATATCCCGTCGTGCCGTCGGGCATCTTGGCCTCTGGGAGTGCGGGGAACACCTTGAGTTCCGCACGGACGCGCCCCTTATCATCCATAACGTACAATTCCCGGCAGCGCAGCACTGGCGTTACCTCTGGTGTCGACGCCGAGTTGGCACGAAAGAACGTGGACGTCAAAAGGAGCAGATTAATCACCGTTAAGCCAATCGCGAATCGTTGAGTTTTCATATTGCAAGTTGACGCGGCTTGAACTGGAATCTGTCATAAAGTCGTAAGTGATTTGTAAATAAAATGTATGCACCTCAGGGCGCCGCACATCGAAATGTGGGACTAGCGGACTGCAGTTTTGAATAGAGGTTGCGACCGAAAACCTCAAAGGAATCGGCCTCGTCGAACCTCTCATTAACACCGTGCTTTAGCGCGGTGCCACGGTCCTCAAACAAACAATTTTTCTTTCACCGGCGCGCCTCGACAAATCCGTAATTCATCTTTGCGCGCCGGTGACAATCCCCGTTTGGCGACCAAGGCGGGAAAGAAGGCGAAGCAAGGCACCCCATCAGCGAGCAAGGTTGCCGCAGGCGCGCCGACACAAAGCATCGGCGCTAAACAAAACAGGTTTCCAACCCGGTTACGGGTTGCCTGCTTATAGAACGACGAGATTTGGCGTATAGCGGTTTCCCAACCCCGTCAGGGGTTGCCTGTTTATAGAAACACGCGGCTCCCCGAGATCCCTTTTGTTTTTCAGCGGCGCGCGATTGCGGTGTGGAAATCTTGCAACGCTGTTGCCCCGTCCGGGTAGGACCACGCCGCTGAAAAACAAAAGAAAAAGGTGGGTGTGGCCGTTGCGTTCTATAAACAGGCAACTACTACGTAGTTTGGAACGGCCAAACGCCGGGGCTGACGATTTGCGGCTCGAACCGATTGGCAAGCTGATCTCGGAAATTTCAAGCGAGGAGTGGATCGAGATCCAGCGGTACGAGGCGTCTGGATATGCGGCAGCCAGCTTCGAACGCCTCCGCGCAATCGTTTCGGCCCTCGACATACGGATAAAGGAAAGCGTTTTCCTCGACGGCCCTCCCAGAAAGCTCGCCGCCTGATTTCTCGCTGACGCTGATGAATGGGTCCTACTTTTTGGATATTTTTCTTTGCCTCCTGCCACGCGCGCACCGCAAAGAATGTGTGGTTATGCGGAACTGACCCGTTCCGTAGACCCGTTCCCGGAATAACCGCGACAAAAAAGGGAACCCGGTCGTGCCAACTTAACTCCGGGTATCATCCAAGCGATGAAGGATCAAAGACCCAAAATCATCCAGCAACTCATCGTAAGTTATTACTTTGATATTGCGGCGCTGATTATTGTGGGCAAGCGTTTCTCGCTCTCGATTGCTCAGATGTGTTGAGCGTCCGATGACAACAAGGCCATCAGGATCAACGCCACGACTTGGGGCAACGACGGAGTGCTCAGGATTCTGTCGCCACCATCTCATCCAGTCGCTAACCTGTTGAACCGCATGAGTTACCTCGTCAGTTTCGTGTAGGTCCTTTGTAAAAAGTCGATGACTCGCCCTCTCAAGCTCGACTAGCCGCACCGTCGGTAGAGCGCGAATAGCACGCAGTACAAAATCTGCCTTGTATAGCCTCGCAAATCTGATTTCTGCCTCCACGGAATCCCAATGTGCTCCCATCATCAGGGGGTTCTCATCCAGAAACCGGTGCAATTCTTTCTCAGTAGCATGTTCATCTGCTAACAATTCAGCGAACAGAATCCACGCACTCATCAAATCAGAAGGAGGCGGCAGGCGTCTGTCTTGCAATGACGCTTGTTCCATCTGCCAGGCCACGAGTTCTTTGGTTGCGCCGGGCATCACTTTGTCGCGGACTACGAGCAGCGGCGGCGGAAGCTCTTGCTTCCCCCGCTGCTCGACGCAAGCGTGCTCTTGGGGAAAGTTCCCCATAATCACTACCGGCAGGCGCTCTGCGGAAAACGACTGATACGCACGAAAGCTGCAATAGTCGTCGCTAGATATGAACTGGGTTCCGTCCCAGTACACGACCAATTCCTTTCGCTCGCCTACTAAGGTTGCCGCAAGCGTTGAGACGAGCTCTTTGTGCGACGGGGGCGAAAAATTCGGATCGAATAACCGCACCAAACCGGCTGCGACGGTGGCCTTGGTCAACGGCATCTTCCCGCGCATTACGAGAGCCAATCGCCTTCTGCACTCAATATCATTGGGGGGCTCGTCGTCTGGATTCCTGTAGATATTTTCCACCCGCATCCTAACAGTGCCCTGCGAATCTGGAACGTTGTTCAAGGCTGTGAGCGCGACAAGCACCGCTGAGTGGTTACCGGCTTGTGCAGCCGGTAGGTCATGCCATCCGTTTTTGGTCAATTCTGAAACGATTGCTTTGCCATCTGCACCGGGAGGAGCAATGGATACGTAACCGCAGGACGGAAAGGCTTCTTCGGTCAAAATGGCTGCATAATATCCAGGCTCACCAGAAGTTCGTTCATGGCCTAAGAGCAAACACCCAATCTTTTGACCTGCTTTAGAGGAACCAATTTCACCTTCGACGTACGTTGCAATCGGGGCGTCATGCTTTGCGACGCGACGCAAAGCTGCTCGCACCTCCTGTCGAGAAAACTTCGTAGGGAATGAAACCTGGCTGATTTGTTGAATATGCAGAAGGTGGAAGTCAATTCGCGCCGCATGTGGATTCTCTTTCCAGGCACTCATGTGCACGCGCCAGAGTTCGCGAGCGGAGGGCAAACATTCGTTGCTTCCCGTAATGCTTGTAAGGATTTTAGTGCGCAACCGACCTAGCAGAGAATGCTGATGTTGCTGTAAGAGCGGATGCACTAAGCAGTTCAAGATAGGGCAGCCGGGCCGGACCTCGTCAAGCCGGATTCGAGTCGGTGTTCACATTCCCCGACACGCTATAATTCAGGAGTCAACCGCGAAGATTTACGCCGTAACCGCAGCGAACTTTCCACCCTCGATCTGACTTTACGGTTTCTTATTGAATACGTATTTTCCTCAAATGAGACCAAGCAAGTGCTATCGGGAGTTGCAATCCGAGCTCGTAACTCTAATCAAGGCAGATAATGCATCCGACAAAAGGCACCTGAGAGTTCAACTTGAAAGGGAATTTACCGAGCGCTGGGGGTTTGGCCCCGACAGGCTCAGGCTCGGGAGTAAGCTCGGCGACGCCATAAAAATGTTCGAAACAAAACGCGGTGACTATGTGCGTGGTTTTGACCACTGCACCTACTACACCGGTGAGAACGACCAGCGCATTATTGTCACACAACCGTATTGCTGCCGCGCCGGTGATATCAAGCGGGACCTCACACTCAACAATGGAATCCGCCCAGAAGTGATCGACGCGTCTGAGTGGGGATTTCATTATCCAGGGCGTGCGGAATTATTTATCGTGAAATTTCCGTTCGGTTTTCTCAAAGCAATGGATAATTATAAGAAAATGTTCCGCCGAGCTGAATTGGAAGAGGCGCTGAGGTATGCAGACGAAGAAGCCGTCTGCGTTTGATTTACAAAAAGGGGCCGGGGTCGAAAAGGGTCGGTCCCGCATTTTGCATATTAGGTATCCTCTTCATTCACTTCAGGCACGCATCAACAAACTCCAGCAAAACCTTCGTCGCAGGATCATCGGTCGTTCCGAGGTTGTCATTGAGTTTACTGTGATTGGTTTCCTTCGCCCCAATGACGGTCGGGGGAAAGTCATTTTCGCTTTTTGGATTTCGATTTTCGATTGATCGGGAAATTTTGTGTCCGTAAGTGGCGCGCGAAAGTCCACGGCGGCGCACATTGGGTTGCGAGCGAACAATATGAAGCAGGCCTTTGGCCTGCAATTCATTTTGTGACGATGAACCCAGGGCGTTGCCCTGGGCTGGTATGAGTGACGCCTTTGGCGTCTGAAAACCATAGGCGCCAAAATTCGTGGTTGGTATGAATGACGCCCTTTGCGTTTGAAAGTGATCGGCGCGGAAATTTGGTATTATTAATGCCGTTGGTATCAATATCAAAGCCGCGAAATTTGCAGTCAACCGCCGACACGTTGCGCCAAGTCTTGACTCCGATTTGTTCAAGCCAACGGCTTGTCTCATATCAGCCCAGGGCAACGCCCTGGGATCAAAGGCGCGAAGAAACATCCCAAGCGCTGAAGGCGCGTCTCATAGGGTTCGGTTCCTTAATCCCACACGTATCGTTCATCAAAGTCCACCCGATATTTGCGCAACAATTCGCGGTATTCTTCCTGGAAGGTTTTGGTTTGATGATGCGATTCCTGTTTCTCGATATAACGCACTAATTCGTCAAGCTGGCTATACCCAACGGAGAAACAACCGTAACCGGCCTGCCAGAAAAATAACCCGTATTGCTCTCCTTGCGTCTTCATCCAGGCGGAAGAGGTTTTCTTAATTTTCTCCAGCAGCTCGGATTGGCTGATCGTCCGACCTAATCTCACCGCAAGATGGACGTGGTCAGCAACTCCACCGACGCGGTATGCCTCACATTGGGAATCCCGGCAAACCGTGGCCAGGTAGGCATGCAGGCGAGGGCGAATCTCGGGGTCGAGAAAGGGTTGACGGTCTTTGGTGCTGAAAACAATGTGAATAAGAACCTGGCTGAGTGATTGAGGCATCGGGTCGCGAGCGAACAATATGAAGCAGGCCTTTGGCCTGCAATTCATTTTGCGGCGATGAACCCAGGGCGTTGCCCTGGGCTGGTATGAGTAACGCCTTCGGCGTCTGAACGTGATCGACTTCAGGGCGGGTCCAAGCCGGACGGGCCACCATTGCTGCACTGGGCTGTCATTATGTCATTCCGATGGGACTGTTCCCGGCTTTCATCTCTACCGTCACTTGCACATTAATTAATAATTTCTCCTTTGCTTTTGGCCAGCTTCTCGCGCCATTTTTGGAGGTCCTCAGGTGTTTGTCTCAGCCAATCCGTGACTTCGCCAACGATTCTTAATGGTGCTTCCGAGCGATATGAACGTGTCGGATTGCCTGGAAATTTTTTGTCTGTCACATTTGGGTCATTTTCAAAACGCCCTGTCGGCTCAATGATATAAACCCGCTCGCGTCCATCACCTTTTGCTAATGCAGCAGCCAGTCCTGCCCCATTCGCAAGTGCCGTGAAATAAATGTGAATCATTTTGAGGTCGGGTTTGTAATTGGAACCGCCCCCTGCCGTCAGCAAATCGCCAACCTGCAAATCTGCTTTCGTCCCATGATAAAAGGGACCTTTGTCAGACGGCATGTGCTTGAATGAAGTGGCCAATTCAAAATTCTCTTTTGCTTTGTCAGGGTCATTTAAGTCCTCATGGCATTTGGCAATGTTTGAATAGAGAGAAGGGAAAGCGCTCTTAACAGTGTCGTCATTTATTTTTAATGCAAACTGCAAAGCCGTTTCGAGCCATTTCAATTTGTCGGATACATTTTTTTGATGCCGGGCGACATAATGTGCTGAAATAAAGTGTTCAGAGTCATTTGTCGCTTCGTTCCAGGCTTGCAGAAACAGTTTGCTTGCTTCTTCAGTTTTGCCTTTTTCTTCCATGCCCATGCCTTGAAGACAGAGTTTGACAACACTGTTGTTTGGACTGAATTCCATAATTGTTCTGTCGTTTAGTTATTTTAACACAGAAATCATGGAAATAACTCCCGTGCCTGACGACTAGAACATCGTGTTAGGCTTTTAGGTCGCAGATTCTACAAAATCGGAAAATACCGAGACAACCTGTCCGCCAAACTAATTCTCCAAAACCATTCCGCCATAGGTAGAGAGATAATTTTTTTGAAACAGTCTCTTCAGCACGTCAATGGTCAACCATTGCAGGATCACGGGGTCAAAGAGGGAGGGTCAGACCGTAGAAAAGGGAGGCTCGGATCCATCGCGTCCTAAATTCCCAGTATTTCCACTATTTGCCGCATTAAGACCCTGCCTAATCACGGCCAGGGCGCGTCGGGCGTAGTCGCATTGTCATGGATTTGGCGGCAGTCCGCATCGTGACCCCAATTTCCGCCCGGTGTCCAACCCGAATACTTGCCCTTATTTTTGAACGTAAAAATCGCACCGTGCCCATCGGCAAAATTGATCCCATAGCCCATCGCATGCTGCCGACCCGGTAGATCAACCAGGCCGTTGCCCTGCTCTTCATCGACTAGAAAAAACGCGTCATTGATGCTGGCAGGATCTTCGTCCAGAACGATAAATGTTTGGACTGGCCTGGTAATATCAGTTTCTTTGACGAAGATTTTGTATTTGAGCGAAACAGTGGGAACGGGTGTTGTTAATGAAAAATTCCACGTTCCGAGCGGATCACCATAGGTTCTCCCCATCAGGCAGGAATTCATCGAAATGCTTCTTACCACAGGTTTGCCCTTGTTCGCACCGGACTGAATGATTCGCTTATCAGCCGGACATTTATAAATTCCCAGCGCTTTCGTGTACGGCCAGAGCGTGCCCATTTGAATCCCCTTAGGATCCCCGCCATCATAATAGTAGCTGCTTGCATTACCGTTATCTTCGGCATTGCCGTAGCACCACGATGTAAGCACCGGGTTAACGCCCAGCGGACTTGTGCCGATGGGATATGCAATCGGCACTCGCTCATTGTTGTCACCGATGTACAGCTTCCAGGCATACGCAACCTGCCGCAAATTGTTTATGCAATACGTCCGTTGCGCCTTTACCTTCGCTTTGCTCAGCGTAGGCAAAAGCATCGCTGCAAGGATGGCGATGATAGCGATAACTACCAACAACTCGATCAGGGTGAATCCTTTCGGCGCGGATTGTTTTTTTAATGTGAAATGTTTCATTCCAACTGACGCCTGAATGCAGTGGTCAAATTAATTTACTCTTTTCCCAGGCCAGCGTCAAAACCCTTAATTTCGGCAAATTGCACATATTCATGCGTGCCCCCTGTAGGCCGCGTTGCCTGCCTCGCCGTAGTGCTTTTGACGAAGGCGGGCCCTCACGCGGCGCAAAGACTTTGGACGTTCTGCATAATCGGGCGGCCATGCGGATTTTGAGCGTTTTTGAAATTCGAATTTCGAGCTTGTTTCGGATTTCGGATTTCGAATTTCGAGTTTAGGGGGGAACCACGAGTTGTGTGATTTTTCCGAAATACACCCACACGCCCTCATCGACTTTATGCTTCTCAATTCTGATAACTTTCGGCACTATTTCTGCTTGAATTGGGACGCTTGGCTTCCATTCGAAGCCGAGAACCCATTGTTTTGCTGAATCCTATGTATCGAGACAAAAAAGTCGTCGTCGTAATGCCCGCCTATAACGCCGCGCGCACCCTTCGCCAAACCTATGCCGAAGTTCGCGACCAGGGATTGGTGGACAATATCATCCTCGTCGATGACGGCTCCAAAGATGACACCGTCGCCGTCGCGCGCAGTCTCGAAGGCATCCACGTCCATGTTCATGACAAGAACAAAGGTTATGGCGGAAACCAAAAGACCTGTTACCGCCTCGCATTGGAAGCCGGAGCGGACATCGTTATCATGATTCATCCCGACTACCAGTACACGCCAAAGTTGATCCCCGCGATGGTTTCGATCATTGGCAACGGCCTGCACCCTTGCGTCCTCGGCAGCCGAATTCTGGGTGGCTACGCCTTGAAAGGGGGCATGCCATCCTGGAAATATATCTCGAACCGCTGGCTGACGCTTATCGAAAATATGCTGCTCGGCGCGAAGCTATCAGAATATCACACCGGCTATCGCGCCTTTTCCCGTGAAGTCTTAGAGAAATTGCATCTCGCGGATAACTCAGACGATTTCGTTTTCGATAACCAAATGCTGGCGCAAATTTTTTGGCACGGATTCACCATTGCCGAAGTCAGTTGCCCGACCAAATACTTTGCGGAGGCTTCCTCCATTAACCTTCCTCGGAGCATCAAATACGGATTCGGCTGCCTCTCAACCGGGCTCAAATTCCGCTTAGCGAAGATGGGTTTAGCCAGTTCGAAGCTGTTTCCACGCGTTGGAACAGTCGCTACCCCAACACCTGCCCGAGCGGCTGTTTAACCAATTTTCTCCAATCGAAGGTAGGGCGCGGTGTCCTCACCGCGCCGCTTCGTCATGTGCCTGCAAGTTTCTGTTGGCCATCGGTTGAAAATATTGCGAAACCGGTTTCCAGTCGGCGCGGTGAGGACACCGCGCCCTACCTCCATGGCGTGAGAATTGACGGCTGAAAACCGAAACTCCTTAACAATTGGCCCATTCGGCTAAGACCCCGTCCGGCCAGGACATTGGCCGGTCCGGCTAGGACCCTAGGCCTTGGAATGCGCAAAACGCAGGGCCAGGCGTGATTTCTTACGATTCGCCGTCGCACGATGCACCACGCCGTTTTTCGCGGCTTTATCGAAAGCCGAAGAAATGTTCTGAAGCGCCTTCGCGGCATCGTCCTTTTTACCGGCGCCCAAAAGCTTAAGGTAAGCGCGTTCCAACGTGTGCAGGCGAGATTTGATGCTGCGGTTATGCAGGCGTTTCCGGGCGCTGTTCCGCATGCGGCGTTCGGCAGACTTCGTATTCGGCATATTATCGACTTTAAATTACAGTTTTAGAGCCCGACACCATACCGGAACGAATTCCGTTGTCAATCGTCCTTATTCCGCCGGCAAACTCAATTCCCGCTCCTCCCCGGAAGCCACAAATTGAATGCGAACACTGGTCTTTTCTATAGACAGGCACCGAATCACCGCGTTGGTCCGGCCTAACCGTATTCCCCCCATTTCCTTCAAGGCAAACGTCCGATCATTGATCACAGCCAACGGCTTGCTCTGATTCCACGTGATTCCCTTTAGCACGAGCCCCGGATTTTGTGCAGCCAGGGTTTGAGCGTACGTGGCCTCGGTTGTGCCTGGGACGGACCTGCTCCGTCCCGGGACGGACATGGCAGCGTGGCCAGCCACACCCTCCTTCTTTTTCACCACCGGAATTTCAATATTTCGGACCCGGTTCAAGTCCTCCCCATGAAGCGCCGCGTCCACTCCGAACTTCATCCAATCGATGATATCATTGAATCCATACTTTTCATCCGCCTCGATGAAAAGGTCAATTTGCCCACGAGTATAATGGTTTCTGCGAATCTTCGTCTTTTGCTCTTCATTCTCTTCCGAACTCATGAGTTTGTACGCTACAAGTTCGCAAAAGCCTTCATGAGCATCCCTGCTCAGCGTCTTTTTCCGAGCGCCAGGCACGTTTTCAAAGACCCAGGCATGCGAAAGTTCGTGGGCGCAAACGGCTTTGAGTTCCGGTCGAGGTAATCCGCTCATCAAGCTGATTTGATGCACACTTCGATTGAAATTCGTGCGGCTCCGCGTGTAACCCAGAATGTTCGGGCATTCGTAATCGTTGCCGGGAACTTTGAAAAGCGCCTGAAGATTGACGCGATCCACAATCGAGGTTTCGACATTGGTGCCGGGAAAAGTGATAAATCGCGATAAAAGCCGATCGAGTTCATCTTTGACATCCTCGCAGATTTTCCGGGCTTCATCATCATCGAGAACAGCATCTTTTGCGTCGCGAGCGCAAAGAACCCGTCCATCGGGTAATTCGGTGAAATCGATTTTGACGGGCAGGCCGCAAATGAAACAATCGTGCGGCAGTTTGGAACATTCCTCGCAGATGTTCTTTTTTTCGTCGGTGACTTTATCGACGAGAATGTAAACCCGGTCGAGAATATCGTTGCCGCAAACCGCGCATTTGGTGGTGGAAAAGGGAGCGGCAGATAAATGCCACGCGCAAATGAGCGTAAGCAGGCCTATCCAGATGCTTGGATATTGTCGTTTAAACGGCATTAATGGAATTTTCCAAGGCTTCCGGCGAACGTCAGAAACCTGCCCACGATCCAGCACTCAGTATGCCAATTGGCGCATTGAAGCTACACCAATGACTTCACTTTTTGGATAATCGCAGCTGAATCAATGCCGTATTTGGCGAGCAGTTCTTCGGGTTTGCCCGAGTGCGGCAGTTCGCGGACGGCAAGTTTGTGAACCTTGACACCTTCGACGCTGAGTTCGCCTGCGACGGCGTCGCCAATGCCACCTTCGGCATAATGGTCTTCGACGGTGATGACGGTGTTATTCGTCGCGCGAGCGGCAGAGAGAATGATATCTTTGCCTAACGGTTTGACGCTGTAAGCATCGATCACGGTGATGCCAATCCCTTCATTCTTGAGAGCGTCGGCGGCTTTGAGGGCTTCGTTCAAGGTCACTCCCGCGGCAACGACGGTGACTTTATCGCCGCCTGATTGGCGGAGGACTTTTGCGCCCCCGATTGAAAATTGCTCGTCGTTATTGTAAATGACCGGAGTCTTGGGTCGGGAAGTGCGCAAGAAGGCGATGCCTTTGGTAGCAGCCATCTGATCCATCAATTTCTCGGTTGAAACCGCATCACTTGGATAAAGCACGACGCTTCCCGCGACGGCACGCATCATGGCAATGTCTTCAAGACCCATTTGCGAGGCACCATCTTCTCCGATGCTGACACCGACATGCGAGCCGACGAGTTTGATATTAGCCATGGAAATGGCCCCGACACGAATCTGGTCGTAGGCGCGAGCAAAGAAGCAGGCGAAGGTTGCGGCAAATGGCACTTTGCCACGCGTGCTGTAGCCGGTTGCAACGCCGACGATGTTTTGCTCGGCGATGAAGCATTCAGCGGAGCGATTCGGAAATTTTTTGAAGAACTTATCAGAATAGGTCGAGTTCTTGGTATCGCCATCAAGAGCAACAACTCGCGGATCGACCTCGCCAATGCGCACGAGCGCACTACCAAAAGCTTCGCGAGTGGCAACGTGATCTCCCAGTTTGTAACTGATTGGCGGATAGCTTGCCGGCGCGTCGTTTTTCGGCGCGGGAAGCTGGGCAGGCGCAAAAATGGGTTGGCCGATGCCGGATTTGGCGGTGGGTTGAAGTTCCGCAATCGCGCGGGCCGCTTCTTCTTTGTTGAGCGGTTTGCCATGCCAACCTTCTTTGTCCTGGATGAAAGAAATGCCAGCGCCTTTGAGCGTTTTTGCGAGAATTACCAGCGGTTGATTGCCGAGACCGACGGCGGCGAGAACTTCGACAATTTCATCCATGTCGTGGCCGTCGATTTCTTCTGTGCGCCAGCCGAACGCTTCGAAACGCTTTTTATAGGCAGCAATATTGTGACCAAAAGCGGTCTCCTGGCTCTGGCCGAGGCGGTTGATATCGACAAGGGCCACGAGGTTGTTGAGTTGGTTGACTCCGGCAAGGGACGCGGCTTCCCATACAGCGCCTTCGGCGCATTCGCCGTCGCCCAGAAGGACGTAGGTGCGATAATCGAGATTGTCGAGGCGGGCGCAAAGAGCCATACCGACGCCGACTGCGAGGCCTTGACCGAGTGAGCCGGTAGCGACATCAACGAACGGCAGCCGGGGAGTGGGATGACCTTCGAGATCGGAATCGAGTTGGCGCAAAGTCAGCAACAACTCGGACGGGAATCGCCCGGTTTCGGCCCAGGCAGCGTAAAGCAACGGAGCAGCATGTCCTTTGGAAAGAATGAACCGGTCGTTATTGTGATAGTGCGGATTTTTCGGGTCGTAACGCATATGCCCGAAGAAAAGAGCCGCGACCAGATCCGCAGCTGAACAACAAGAAGTTGGATGTCCGCTGCCCGCTGCCGTCGTCGCCGCAATCGAGTGGATTCGCAATTGATTGGCGATACCCTTCAAAATACCTGTGTCAATGTCGTTCATGAGTGCAGCAAACTGTATTCGCGGAAAGTGAAAAGGAAAGTGCTATTTCGGCAAAACATGGCCAACAATGTTGCAGATGGGGTTCAGGCCAACGGGGTTCAGGGTGTAAACCCCACCACCAGGACAAGTCGGCACAGTTTTGTTCGGCAAATAGGGGGCGAGGTCGTCGTTGCTAACGAGCGAACCAGCCGGTTTTTGGTGTTCGAGCGCAAATTGCTGCTTGGCACCGTCGATTTGGCGGAGGTTATTGATGCAGGCGCTTAGTTGATCCCGTTGCTGAATAACTTGCGACTGAATTTTGAGCTGTTGATTTTCTGCAGTGAGTTTCTGCAATTGCTCTTGTTGCTGGTTGTTGGCGGCGGCGGTTTGGGCAGCCTGCGCCTGCCGGGCGAGTTGCTGTTTTTCGTCACGCAAGAGGCGAACTTCATTGCGCAGCCGTAATACATCCTCATGGTCTTTTCGCAATTGGGCCACCTCTTCTTCGCCGGTTGGAGGTTGCGATTTTGTTTCAGAGGTTGACTGCGTTTTCTGCGCTTCTTCGGTTTGTTGACGAAGTTGCGCCAATTCGGCGGCTTGCTTCTGGTTGGAGGAATAGAGGGCAAATACGCCGACTGCCAATCCAAGAACCAATACCCAAGGCAAAGCCAATTTTATATTCATTTTGAGACCTTTTGATTGAGTAAAATTGCAGCCAAAACGCTGCAAACATGTAAATTTGTGCGAAAAACTGCGAAAAACCAAGGCAGAAAATTAAAACGACGCTGCTCGCGAACTTCGTCTTTCCGATATTCCCTGTCAGGTTACAATGACCTTGTTTTGATCCGATAAAAGCGGCGAGAGTAGTTTGAGGCTGATTGATCGATGACGATTACGGGTGCATTACTTGCCGTAACAGCAGAGAGTGTTTGCCAGTCGATCAGATTAGTGGAAGTTTCCACGTCGTAGGCTTGTCCCGGGATGGCGGAGAAAGTGAATTTGGCTTCACCATTTACATCGAGAAAGCTTGAAAGAAACTGCACCTTATTATCGAGGTCTTCGACGCGCACATTATCGAAGAGGACAAATGCATCTTCTGCGGGATTGGCGACGGAAGCGAAAGTGTCCATGAATCCGAGCATGATATTTCCTGAGGTAAAGGTGGAGGAATTAATCCGCTGAGCGACAACGTTTCCATCCATGAGCCAAGAGACTGTGTTATTAGTTTGGCGGAGTTCGACTTCGACCCATTGTTTGCCGGGCGCACCCGCGGTCTCGAAACGGAAAGAGGGGAAAACGGATTGAAAGAATGGCGTCGAATTGTTGGATTCACTTAAGCCGCTGGCATCCTGGCCAATGAGTTCGGCAGGCGGACCTGCAGGATTTCCCAGGTAGGCGCGGTAATCGCGCGAGGTGCCACCTTCTCCATCGGTGGCAAACCAGATACCATCTGAAGCCAGACCTGATAACGTGGCCCAGTTCACTTCCGTGCCTAGATGGTTAATACCAAAAATCGCATGTTCCGTGCTGCCGGTGGAGTTAATGCCGCCGACACCGCCGGGATAATTGATCCAAAGATCGAATTTTAATGCGAAATTGCCGGTGAAGGTTTGCGTCGCGGGATAAAGATTCACTGCAGCAGTTGTGCCGTTGGCGTCGTTGTTATTCACGGTCAACCGAACCGCCCGCGTGCTGCCGTCCGGCGAGTTTGGAGCGGGCGGGATCAAAGTCGTAGCGCCATTAAATGTGTATGGCACATAACCATGATTGAAAGCCCAGTTCACAGTGTAATCTGGGATTCCGTTGGCGGAGCCCCAAAAAAGTTTCCAATCTGCGGATGTGTCGATGTCAAATGCGTCTGCGAAGAGAATGGGGTGCGTATTTGTCCCAATCCGAAGCCATGCGGTACGACTTGCGGCTGAACCGGAATTATTTGTCGTGCCGAAATATAGCGCTCGCCATTGCTCGATCGTAGTGAGTTCGGTTGCGCTGATTTCGAGAAAGGCCAGCCGATTGCTAGTCGCGCCGGCGAGGTTGGCGCCGTTGAACTGCCATTGATACATTAGCGCCGAACCGGTCACCGTCGGCCAAAAGGTCGCGGAACCGCCTTGCGTGACGGTGTGGCTGGTCGGCTGAGTGACGAATAAAGGGGGGTAATTGTTTGTTGGCGTAAGTAGTGCTGTGGCATCGAGGACGAGCAGACCGCTTTGGATATCGCTGAGCAGCAGCCTATCAAATCCCAAATGCGGAAAAACGCCCCAGTTGCCCTGGTAAGAACTGGTTTGAGCCGCCTGATAAGTATCGTAAAAACCCACGCGAACAGGTTTGGTTGGGTC
>Ga0207674_10005634_pt1 | contig 14848 bp, 15 predicted proteins | sample KBSCornC72_FD_184303 | JGI IMG/M metagenome (GOLD analysis project Ga0207674, IMG submission 184303) | Corn rhizosphere microbial communities from Kellogg Biological Station, Michigan, USA - KBS Corn C7-2 (SPAdes) (version 2) | ecosystem: Host-associated > Plants > Roots > Rhizosphere > Soil ... | reverse complement strand
TTTCGATGAGCGCTTTGGGCCGCGCGCCGCCGAGCGTGACGCCCGGAGAAATCAGGCGTTTTTGTGCTTCCGGCACGGGCTCGTTCGCCTGTACTTTGCCGACGAGCTCGTGAATTTTATCGGTGTCGTCGAGTGTGGGAAGCGGGCCGAGTCGGCGCGACAGTCGGACGCGAAACGCGAGAGCAGCGCCTCGGTCACCTTCCATGCCGCCTCGGTCGCATCGTCGGGCGGGTTCTCGTAAGCGGACCAGTGCGAGAGATCACGATAGGATTCGAATCCATGCAGCTGTTGTGACGTCTCTTCGTGCACCTGGTGCTGGTATGCGCGGCGCATCAGCCGGCGCTTCGCGAACACCAGAAAGCGGCTCGTGTGCGCCACGGACTTGATGCGCGATGTGAGGCTCCGGGGCGGCAGCGGTGCGGGCGGAATCATGACAAGCGAATTGCCCGCGAGCTGGAAACGGGGTTTGGTGCCGCCCTCGAGCAGCGCGCCGCCCAGCGCATTGTTGACGATGTCGTTGCCCACGGTGAAGCTCAGCACCACCACGTCGGGCTTGAGGCGACGCAGTCGCTCTTCATAGAAGAGCATCTCCTGGTCGTTGCCCCAGCCCGGAACGCCGGCGTTGATCACCTCGACCTCGTCGCCGAGCTTCTGGCTCAGGAGATCCGAGAAACGCTCGTCGACGTCGACCCCGGTCCCGAAGGCAATCGAGTCGCCCAGGATGAGAATGCGCCGGCGGCCGGGGGTGCGCGCCACGGCGATCTCGCGCTCGCGCAGGCCCAGCGAGTCGATGTCGATATGGTTATGAATGCCCCGCTCGGTGACGTCGGTGGTGATGGATGCGCCCGGAATCAGGCTCCAGCCGAGCAATGGATCGTATCGGATGAAGCTGCGGACGATGGACGGGTGGTAGACGAGGCGCAGCACGACCTCGGTGCTGATCAGGAGCGCCAGAATGGTGGCGAACAGGACCGCGGCGCTGGCAGTTTTCGAAGAGAAACGACTACTTTGGAGAGACACAAGGATTCTTCCACCTTGCCCGCGCCAAGTCTAGCACCGGAGGTCCTCCTGTCAAGCCGGCCACGGGGTGAAACTCCTGATCTTTTTTGCTTCGATTCTGCACGCATTCCGTGTATAGAATGCCTCTGCCCGGATCTTCCTGGTCCCGACAAACCATCAATATGCCAAGTACCCAAGTTTCCGGCGTCGTCGAAGTCGTCAACGGCCGAGGCGGTTTTCTCCGCAACCCCGAGCGATCCTTTCAACCCGATCGCGCTGACGTCTTCGTCCCGCAACAGACAATCAATCAATTCGGCCTCGCGACCGGCGCCGTCATCCGCGGCGAGAGCGAAACCGCGAAGCAGGGCCCGCGGCTCGTCAACATCGAGAAGATCTGCGGGCTCACGCCGGAGGCGTACAAGAAGCGCGTGCCCTTCGCGGAGCTGCCTGCCATCAATCCCGACCGCCGCTTCAAGATCGGCGCCGGTGGCAACCCGTCGATGCGCATCATCGACCTGTTCGCCCCCATCGGCCGCGGCACGCGCGGATTGATCGTCTCGCCTCCCAAGGCGGGAAAGACGCGCCTTCTGGAAGAGATCACGGCGGCCATCAAGGCCGACGCACCCAACGCCCGCATCGTGGTGCTCCTGATTGACGAGCGCCCCGAAGAAGTGACGCATTTTCGCCGCCAGGTGCCGGCCGAGGTGCTGGCCAGCTCGAGCGACCAGAGTGTCGACCAGCACGTGCGCATCGCCAACATGTGCATGGCGCAGGCGCGCTGCGAGCTGGAGTGCGGCCATGACGTCGTCATCATGGTCGACAGCCTGACGCGCATGGGACGCGCCTTCAACACCTACGGCTCGGGTTCGGGTCGCACCATGACGGGCGGCCTGGATTCGCGCGCACTCGAGATTCCGCGCAAGTTCTTCGGGATGGCGCGCAACGTGGAAAACGGCGGCTCGATCACGGTGATCGCATCGGCCCTGATCGAGACCGGTTCGCGCATGGATGATCTCATCTTCGAGGAATTCAAGGGGACGGGAAACAGCGAGGTCGTGCTCGACCGCGCCCTGGCCGAAGCGCGAATCTTCCCCGCCATCAATCTCCCCAAAACGGGCACGCGCCGCGACGAGCTGCTCTACACCGCCGCCGAGATGAATGCGATCAACAAGCTGCGCCGGCGCGCGCTGGCGACCACGCCTCCCCAGGCTATCGAAGGAATGTTGAAGCTGCTCGAGAAGTTCCCCACCAACGAGGAATTGATCCAGGGCGTCGACTCGATGTGAACCGTCACGCGCGTTTACGCGCGTGACCCGTCTTTCGTACCTGCGCATTTTTTACCTTCGTTACGAAGGTAATTTTCACCCACGTCACTGTCACCGGTGACAGTGAATTTCACCCAACCGCAACCAGTGATCCTTTACGCCGTCTTGGCCGGCGCTTCGCGGTGCGGACGCGGTATTTCGCTACCAGCTCCTGCTTTCCTTCCGCCGTCATGCGCTTGATCTCGTACTCGCGCTTCTGCGCCGCACTGCGATCCGCGGCTTTCTCTCGATAGACCAGCTCCACCGGACAGCGTGACCGCGTGTAGCGCGCGCCACTTCCATCGTTGTGCTCTTCGACGCGGCGTTTCACGTCGGTGCTGACACCGGTGTAGAGCGTGCGATCCTTGCAACGCACCATGTAAACGAACCAGGAAGGTCTTCTCGCGGCATGCGGCATGTTTTCATGATAGATTGTCCGGCATGATTACCTCCAGAACGTTCATTCCCCTGGCCATGACGGCATTGCTTGCGGCCTGTTCCGGCCCGGGGTCACCCCGCGTCGAAACCATGGAGAATGGCGTTTACATTCGAAAGAACGTGCGGACGTACCACATCTCCGGCGCGCGTGACGGTGCTGCCACGCACGCAACGGCAATCATTACGCTCGACGAAGGTGATACGGTGCAGATCGACATGAACGTCACCTACAATCCGACTCCCGCATTGACAGCGGCGCACTGGATGCGAAAAGGAAAAAGCGCTGAGGAAGGCGACGTGCACGCCGAGTCGCTCAAGTTCCTGGGTGGCCAGGGCGGCACGCCGAGCGTCGGAGGACGCTTTCGGCTCGACAGTTCTGGAAACCCGCGCATGCGCGTCACACTGCCGGCGCGCCCTCTCGAGCGCCCAACCAGCTAGAGACGCTACGGCCGCGCGGAGACTTGCCGGGGCGCGGCTACGGCCGCGCGGAGACTTGCCGAGGCGCGGCTATACAAAAAAACAAATCGCCCGCGAAGCTCGAGCCTCGCGGGCGATCTTGAATTCTCTGCGGATGATTAGAGGCGGATAATGAGGCCGCCGCCCAGATCCAGCTGCGATACGCCGGTGCCGCTGATGCCTGCACTCACACCACCCGTCCCCACACTGACACCGCCCCACGCGTCGGTGAACGTGATGGGCCAGTTGCCCTCGAGCATGAATCCAATTTTCTCCGACGTGTACACCTTCACACCCAGGCCGAAGATCATGGAGAACTTCCAGCTGTCGTTTCCCTGTACGCTCACACTGCCCTGCTGGGCGTCATCGACGGAAAAGTGAGTGGCGCCGAGGCTCACGGTTGCAAACGGCATCGCTTTGCCCTTGTTGACGCCGGTCACTCCGCCAATGTGCAGATACTCGACCGAGCCGTCGGTGGTGAAGCGATTCGTGATTCCGCGCGCCTGGAGCTCTCCGTCCTGGCGGCGGTACAGGAGACGCACCTGCGCAATCTTCATCGAACCGGGCGGGCTCACCGTGTAGTCCAGTGCGCCGCCGTAATAGACTTCATCGCTGAAATCCAGCTCGCCGAGCTGGTTGCCGAAGTACACATCCATCGCCATGGTCCAGGCGTAGCCGGCCATGCCGATGAGCTCGATGCGGCTCTCGGGCTGCGAATACATGGACGACGTCGTGCGCACGGTATTCTGCGCTGAAGCGACCGCCGCGGTGAGCATCAAAGTCGCCGCCATCGATAACAAAACGCGTTTCATTTAAGTACCTCCGTTGCGCGACAGCATAGACGAATTGCGCCCCCGTGGCCAGCGGTCAAAACGTGGCGCCGGTATGCTAGAATGAGAGGGCCGTGATTGAAGTCCGTTCGCGGGTTCTTCCCCTCCTCTTCGCTCTCGTCCTTGTGTATGCGTGCGACGACGACACGCCGGGCGCGTCGTCCACGCTTCGCTGCGACGCGAACGCGATTCCGGTGTTGCTCGCCTCCAAAGCCGACGACGACGACGGAGACGGCCGCACGCTCGACGAAGATTTTCCCAGGATCGACGACGAAGACGATGACATCGCGGACCACGCCTGGATCCGCGATGGCGCCGGCCTCTACCACCTCTTCTTCCACAACGAAGGCCGCGGCGCGCCCTGGTTCATCGAACACTATGTGACGGATGATCTCGAGACGCTGCACTACGCGGGCCGCGCGCTGGAAGCGCAAGCGGGTGCGTGGGACGCGGGCGGAGCATGGTCGCCGTATGTGATCCAGGCCGGCGGTACGTACTACATGTTCTATACGGGGATCGAAAGCATCGAGCCCGGCGCGAAGCAGCGCATCGGTCTCGCCATCTCGAACGACCTGCGCCAGTGGACACGCGCACACGTAAACCGCTGCCCCGGCACCTCAGGCGACGGTTGCATCTACGAGTGCGACCAGACGTGGACGACGTGGAGCGACACCGGCGAACGTTTCAATCAGCAGTGCCGCGACCAGTTCGTGATGCGCGACGACGCGCACGAGCGCTGGCTCATGTTCGCGACCGCACGCAGCACCAACGGCTACGGCGTGGTGACGGTGGCGTGGTCGCAGGATCTGACGACATGGACCGGCGCCGGATACATCAACGCCACGCGACGGCTCGCGAACGGCATCGGCGCCCAGACCACGGGCGGCCAGTGCGAAAATCCGTTTGTGGTGACGCACGACGGAACCCACTACCTGCTCTTCACCGACTGGCAGGATCCGGAAGACAGCGTGAGTGTGGCGGCGCCGCGCACCATCGTTCAATACGCGACATCCATCGCGCTCGAGATCGACGAGAACGGCAGCGCGGACTGGACCTACCAGGGATCCATTCCCGACCCCGGCGTCAACGCCATCGAAGTGTTCCAGTACGACGCCGGGACGTGGATCATGTCGCAGAGCCTGTCCAATCAACGCTCGGGCTACAAGCGGCCAATCCGGCGCATGCTGAAGCTCAAGTGCATCGACTGGGGAGAGGGCGTTTCGTTCGGGACCACCAATGTGGGTTATGAAGAAACCGCTGCGCAATTGCTGGTCGCACCAGGAATAAAAGAAGGCGGGCGTGCCTTCGCACACCCGCCCGCCGAGTAACCGTTTGCAATGCTACCGGTAAAGCGCCTTCACTTTTCCCCACGTCGACGGCTCGGTGGGGAGTCCGACTTCGATCACGAACTCCACCTCGTATGACTCCACGAACGGGCCCAGCTGCTGGACCAGCCAGCAGTAGGTGCCCGGGCCCAGTGCCGCCTGGGGCAGCGCGTTCGTCGTCACCTTGCGGTCACGGAAGAACACCATGAGATCCTGACCGACGTCTTCACCGTTCAGGTGAATGCCGCTCAAGAAGCTCGCATTGGTGGCGCCGCTGGGAATGAAGCTCGTCGCTCCGGCGTTGAACGACATGAAACCGAAATCATCCGGATCCCATGTGTGCAGCCAGAGGTGCGACAGAATCATCCCGGCCGGAATCGTGAACGTGATGTAGTCACGATCGACCGGCGTGTTGACGTCGATGTTCCCGTTGCAGGTTCCGATGATTGTGTTGGAACCGGTTGCAAAATTGATGAGCGTGGGCGTCGCCGGATCATTGGCGAGATCGCCGTTGGTGGCTTCGTCCCAGATGGTGGCGGCGGAGGCCGGAACGGCCAACGCTGCCAGCAGCGAAATCATGGCAAGGGTCTTCATGTGTACTCCCAGTATGTAATGTGCGCCCCGTATCAATTGTACCAGAAATAAAAACGGGTGAGTGCCCTGGCACCCACCCGTCTCGGGAACTATACGGAATCGCAAGCTATCGATACAGGTTCTTGATCATGCCCCACGTCTGAGCGTCCGTGTTGAGCGCACCGTCGATCACGAACTCCACGGTGTAACTCTGCAATATCGGGCTGGTCTGCTGAATCATCCAGCAGTACGTGCCCGGGCCCAGGCTCGGGCTCGCCAGCGAATTCGTGGTCACGTTGCGCGTGTCGAAGAACGGCATCATGTCGGAGCCGACGTCAGCGCCGGCGATGTGAATGCCGCTCAGGAACAGGCCGTTGGTTGCGCCGCTCGGGATGAAGCTCGTCGAGCCCGAGTTGAACGCGCAGAACGCGAGATTGTCCGGCGAGAACGCGATCAGATTGAGATGACTCAGGGTCTGGCCGGGAGCAATCGTAAACGTGATGTAATCGCGATCCAGCGGTGAACCGCTGATGGTACCGAGGATCTGATTGGTTCCAACCCCGAATGAAATCGCAGTCGGCGCCGCTTCACTCGAAGACAGGTCGCCGTTGATTCCTTCGTTCCATATAACGGCCGCGCTTGCGGGTACTGCCATGGCGGCCAGGAGCATTACAATCGCAAATGTCTTCATGCGTTTCTCCCGGTTGAAGGCAATGCCGTGCTGCCGGGGATATCGGCAACCCATTCTAGCACAAAACGGGCCCAGTTTGGGTCGCTCCAAATGGGCGCCCAGATACCCCAAACTAACCATCCGCCCCGGCATTCCCGCCAGTAGTAACGCTGTCTAAGCATTCACCTGTTTCCGCGGCCTGTCGGCCGCGTGTTAAGCATGTATCTTCCTGTATTTCATGCGGTGCGGCTGGTCGGCGTCGTGGCCGAGGCGGCGCCTGCGGTCGTCCTCGTAGTCCTGATAGTTGCCCTCGAACCAACTCACCTTGCCGTCGCCTTCGAACGCCATCATGTGCGTGGCGATGCGGTTCAAGAACCAGCGATCGTGGCTGATCACCACCACGCACCCGGCGAACTCGAGCAGCGCGTCTTCGAGCGCACGCAGCGTGTTCACATCGAGGTCGTTGGTGGGTTCGTCGAGGAGCAGCACGTTGCCGCCGCTCTTCAACAGCTTGGCCAGGTGGAGCCGGTTGCGCTCTCCGCCCGAGAGGTTGGCGATCTTCTTGTTCTGCTCCGGGCCCTTGAACATGAAGCTCGCCACATAGGCGCGCGAGTTGAGCTTGCGCTTGCCCACCTCGATGAACTCGTGACCGTCGGAGATTTCATCCCACACGGTCTTGGACGGATTCAGTGTCTCGCGGAACTGGTCGACGTGCGAGAGCTGCACGGTCTCGCCCACTTTGAGCTCGCCGGAATCCACTTTTTCGCTGCCCGTGATCATGCGGAAGAGCGTGGTCTTGCCGGCGCCGTTGGGACCGATGATGCCGACGATGCCGCCGCGCGGGAGTGAGAAGTCGAAATCGTCGATCAGGACCGTGTCGCCGAAACCCTTCTTGAGCCCCTTCGCTTCCACCACGATGTCGCCCAGGCGCGGACCGGTCGGAATGATGATTTCAAGACTGTCGCGACGCTCGTTGGCTTTTTCATTCAAGAGCTCTTCGTACTGCCGGAAGCGCGCCTTGCTCTTGGCCTGGCGCGCGCGCGGCGACATGCGGATCCATTCCAGCTCGTGCTGCAGCGTGCGGCGGCGCGCCGACTCCTGCTTTTCCTCGACGGCCAGGCGCTTTTCCTTCTGCTCCAGCCACGACGAGTAATTCCCTTCCCATGGGATTCCCTTGCCGCGATCGAGCTCGAGGATCCAGCCCGCCACGTTGTCGAGGAAGTAGCGGTCGTGCGTGATCGCGACCACGGTGCCCGGGAATTCCTTCAAGAACCGCTCGAGCCACTCGACCGATTCGGCGTCGAGGTGGTTGGTGGGCTCGTCGAGGAGCAGCATGTCGGGCTTCTGCAGGAGAAGCCGGCACAGCGCGACACGGCGGCGTTCGCCGCCCGAGATCTTGGTGACGTCGGCGTCGCCCGGCGGACAGCGCAGTGCGTCCATGGCCACTTCGAGGGTGCGGTCCAGCTCCCACGCGTTGGCGTGGTCGATCTGGTCCTGCAGCTTTCCCTGCTCCTCGAGGAGCTTGTTCATCTCGTCGTCGCTCATCGGCTCCGCGAACTTCATGCTGACTTCTTCGAAGCGCTTGAGGAGAGCGCGCGTCTCGGCCACCGCCTCTTCGATATTGCCGAGCACGTCCTTGGTGGGGTCGAGGACCGGTTCCTGCGGCAGATATCCGATCCTGAGGCCCGGCAGCGTCGTGCACTCGCCCTGAATCTCCCGGTCGACGCCGGCCATGATGCGAAGGAGCGAGCTCTTTCCCGCGCCGTTGGCGCCCAGCACGCCGATCTTGGCGCCGGGCAGGAACGCGAGCGTGATGTCGTCCAGGATGACGCGATCGGGCGGAACGACTTTCTTCAACTTGTAGAGCGTACAAACGAACTGATGCGACATGAAAACTCCGGTCTTTGGGATCTTGTGTATCGCTGGCTGCGGGTGGCAGACGCGATGGCGCGAGCGGGGGAATCAGCCGCGCATCTTATCAGGCCGACGGCTTTTCGGGTAGGGGCGAATCGAACTACCGGGTTACCGGTACGGAACGAACGCTCTCGATCAAGATGGTGGTCTTCGGCACGTCGTTGAAACCATTGAGCGGCCCGGTCGGCACCACGTTGATTGAATCCACGACTGCCGTGCCTTCGATCACCTTTCCGAAAACCGCATAACCGAAACCCTGCTGCGTTTCGTCGTGGTGGTCCAGGAACGTGTTGTCTTTCGCGTTGATGAAGAACTGGGACGTGGCGCTGTTGACGACGCTCGTGCGGGCCATGGCGATGGTGTACCTGGTGTTCGAGAGGCCGTTGCCCGCCTCGTTCTGAATCGGAGGGTGCGTCGGCTGCCTTTGAATCATGGCGGGAGTGAAACCGCCGCCCTGGTTCATGAAGTTGTTGATGACGCGGTGAAAGATCAGCCCGTCGTAAAAATGCTCTCGCGCATAACGGCGGAAGTTCTCGACCGTGACCGGCGCCTTGTCGGGATAGAGCTCGACCAGGATGTCACCCATCGTGGTCTGAATGACGTAGAAGCGGGACGAGTCCGGAGCCGCGGGGCCATGCGGACCGGTCGACTCGTCGTCGCACGCGAAGAGCGCGGCGACGACAGCCACCAGGATGGGAAGGAAGGTGCGAACCCGCATGTCATTAGTATAGCAGAGGCCGCCGGAGAGAAGGCCCCGGGTTTCAGTTTCTGCTTGACGCGGGGCTTCAATGAATAGTAATTCACTACTCTGCATATTTATGCAGGAGTGCAAAACCATGTCGAAGCTGTCACGCCAGAGCACCATTCGCGAGCTCGTCGCCAAACACACGGTAACGAGCCAGGACGAGCTGCGCCTGTTGCTGGCGCGGCGCGGCCACGCCGTGACACAGGCCACGCTCTCGCGCGACATCCGCGAGCTGAGCCTGGTCAAGACGGCCGAGGGCTACGCCATGCACGCCGATGATTCCGGCGCGCTGAGCCAGCTCCCCTCCATCGACCGGCTCGTGCGCGATTTTGTGTACGACGTTCAAACCGCGCAGCAGCTCGTGGTGCTGCGCACCAGTGCCGGCGCTGCGTCGCCCGTGGCGGCCGCACTCGACGCCGAAGGCTGGCCCGAAGTCATGGGCACGCTGGGCGGCGACGACACCATCCTCATCGTCACGCGCGACGGCGCGCAGGCGAAAAAGCTCACTTCCAGAGTTCGCGGCCTGCTCGCGTAAATGAAACGCATCCAGGCCGCCGTCGTGGGGGCCTCGGGCTATTCCGGGGCCGAGCTCACCCGCCTTTTGCGCGGGCATCCCCAGGTACGCTCGCCCCGGTTATTTCGGCTTGGTGCCGATGACGCGGGGGCGAGCGACGGTTTTCGTGTGAACGGTGGCGCGGCGATTGAGCGATTCGATTGGGACGCCATCGAGCGCGAGCATTTCGACATTCTGTTCTTCTGCACGCCGCACGAGGTATCCCGTGAGCTCATTCCCCGCGCTATCGCGCGGGGGTCGCGCGTGGTGGACCTGAGCGGCGCGTGGCGTCTCAAGGACGACGCGCATCGCGCCGTGTACGGTTTCCACGCCGACGAGCTCGATGCAGCGTCCGTGTACGGTCTGCCCGAGTTGCATGCGGCAGAGATCGCAGACGCACAGTTGGTGGCGAGCGCGGGTTGTTACGCGACGTCGGTCATTCTGGCCCTGACGCCGTGGATCGCTTCGGGTTTGATCGACGTGGAGCACGGCGTCATCTCGGATTCGAAGTCGGGAGTGTCGGGCGCGGGCAAGACGCCGACGTCGCGCACGCACTTTGTCGAAGTGAGTGACAACCTGTCGGCCTACTCGGTGTTCGGCCACCGCCACACCGGCGAAATTCTGGAACAGCTGGGTATCGAGTCGCGGCACTTCCAGTTCACGCCGCACCTGCTCCCCATTCCGCGCGGCATCCTCTCCACCATTTACGTGCGGGCGGCACGCGGTGTCAGCGCGGCCGAGCTCGACGGCTGCCTGCGCGAGCATTATGCGAATAGCCCCTTCGTGCGCGTGTACGCAGCGGGTCAATTGCCGGAAATCAAATTCTCGCTCCACACCAACTACTGCGACATCGGCTTCGCCATGGAGCCGGACGGTGAGCGAGTGGTGCTGGTGTCGTGTCTCGACAACCTGGTGAAGGGCGCGGCCGGACAGGCCGTGCAGAACATGAATCTGATGTTTGGCTGCGACGAACGCGAGGGATTGCAATGAAGCTGGTGCTCAAGATCGGCGGCGCCGCGCTGGAAGACCCGGCGCGGGTGAAAGCGTTTGCGCGCGCGGTGGTGTCGCTGGCGCAGCACGACGACCACATCGCGGTGGTGCACGGCGGCGGAGCGGCGCTCACGCGCACGCTGAACCAGATGGGCCACGAGTCCGTCTTCGTCGACGGATTGCGCGTGACGGATGCGCGTACGCGCGATGTCGCCGTCATGGTGCTGGCGGGCCAGTCCAACAAGCGCGTGGTGGCCGCGATCGACGCCGAAGGCGTTCCGGCCGCGGGACTGTGCGGCAGCGACCTGGGCCTCTTGCGGGCGGTCAAGAAGCGCACCGGCGCCGATCTCGGTTTCGTGGGCGAGGTGTGTGCGGTGGACTGGCGCTGGATCGATCTGTTGTGGTCGGCGGGCGCGGTTCCCGTGATTGCGAGCATCGCGCCCGACCACCAGGGCGAGCTCTACAACGTAAACGCGGACGAAGTGGCCGCGGCATGCGCGATCGCATGCGCGGCCGATTCACTCGTGTTTCTCACCGACGTGGAGGGCGTGCGCGATCACCGGGGCAACGTGATTCCACGTCTTCCCGTGTCGCACATTCGCGACATGGTGCATGCAGGCGCGATCACGGGAGGGATGCTTCCTAAGCTCGGGGCATGCGTGCACGCCCTCGAGGGTGGTGTGCGTTCGGTGCGAATCATGCCGGCGGCACGGGTTGAAATGCTCGAGCACGCGGGCGGTCTCTTGCGCGAAGGCACGGAGGTGGTGCGTTCATGAACACGGCATTGCGCGGCTCGCTGGAATTGATTCGCGAGCAGGAGGCAGAAGTCCTCATTCAGACATACGACCGGATTCCCGTGCTGCTCGAGCGCGGCGAAGGCATGCATGTCTATGACAGCGACGGTCGCGAGTATGTGGATTTCTTGAGCGGCATCGGAGTGAATGCGCTGGGCTATAACCACCCGCGCATTCGCGCTGCCATTGTCGCGCAGGCGGAGCGCCTAATACACGTGTCGAATCTGTTCTATCACGAGTACCAGGCACCGCTGGCCGCGCGCCTCACGGCCCTCTCGGGTCTTGACCGGGCGTTCTTCTGCAACAGCGGAACGGAAGCGTGGGAGTGCGCGATAAAACTTGCGCGCGCCCAGGGGAAGAAAAAGACGCGCCTGCTCATGATGAAGAACTCATTTCACGGCCGCACCATGGGTTCGCTGTCCACGACCGGGCACGCGAAGTATCGCGCTCCCTTCAGACCCATGCTGCCGGGCGTGACCTTCGTGCGTTTCAATGATGTCGAGGATCTGGAAGCGAAGTTCGATTCCTCGGTGTGTGCCATCGGGTTGGAGACAATTCAAGGTGAAGGTGGCGTCCATCCGGTTTCTCCCCGCTTTCTCGAAAAGGCTCGTGAGCTCACTCGGAACAGCGGTGCGCTCCTTCTCGTCGACGAGATCCAGTGCGGCCTCGGTCGCACCGGGAAGATGTTTGCGTACCAGCATTACGGCATCGAGCCCGACATTGTCACGGTAGCCAAACCGCTGGCGGCCGGACTGCCGCTGGGTGCCGTGCTGGCGCGCGACGATGTGGCGGCCGCGTTTCATCCCGGCATGCACGGCACCACCTTCGGCGGCGGGCCGCTCGCCTGCGCGGCGGCGCTCGCGTTTCTCGAAGAACTCTCCGGGCCGGGATTCGTGGAAGGCATTGCGGCACGCGGTGAATATTTCCGCGACCGGCTGCTGCATCTCAAGACGCGACATCGCTGCGTACGCGATGTGCGCGGCATGGGGCTCATGGCTGCCATCGAGCTCGACTCTTCCGCGCTCGCGAAGAGCGCGGTTCACGAGATGATGGAGCGCGGCTTCATCATCAATCGCACGCACGACGTCGTGCTGCGTTTTCTTCCCCCGTACATCGTGGAGGCGGAACACATCGATCGCATGGTGAATGCGCTCGACGAGGTTCTGGCCGGAGGTACTGCGAATGCGTGACAAAATCGTTCTCGCCTACTCGGGCGGGTTGGATACATCGATAATCATTCCGTGGCTGCACGAGCACTATGACGCGGACGTCATCGCGTACGTGGGTGACGTCGGCCAGGGCGACGATCTCGACGCGGTGGTCGACAAGGCGTATGCCACCGGGGCGTCCAAAGTAATCGTGGAAGATCTCCGCGATGAGTTTGTCACCGACTTCGTGTTTCCCGCCATTCGCGCCGGCGCGGTGTACGAGCACAAGTATCTGCTCGGCACGTCGCTCGCGCGCCCGGTGATCGCCAAGCACATGGTGCACGCGGCGCTGCGCGAGGGTGCGACCGCGCTTGCGCACGGTTGCACCGGCAAGGGCAACGATCAGGTTCGTTTCGAAATGGCGTTTCAGGCGTTGGCGCCCGAGCTGCGCGTGATCGCGCCGTGGCGCGAGTGGGAGCTCAAGTCGCGCGAGGATTGTCTGGCGTACGCGGAGGAGCGCGGCATTCCGGTGTCGCAGAGTCGCGCCAAGATTCACAGCCGGGATCGCAACCTGCTCCACCTTTCGCACGAGGGCGGAGAGCTGGAGGATCCGGATTGTCCGCCGCTTGCGACCACATGGCAATGGACGCTCTCGCCCCAGGAAGCGCCGGACCAGATCGAACGCGTGGAGGTCGGTTTTGAAGCCGGTATCCCCATCACGATCGATGGTCACCGGATGGATGCCGTGTCGCTCCTCGAACGCCTCAACGAGATTGGCGCCCGCAATGCCATCGGCCGTGTCGACATGGTGGAGAACCGCTTTGTGGGCATGAAGTCGCGCGGTTGCTACGAAACGCCCGGCGGTACGCTGTTGCTAGCGGCGCACCGCGAGCTCGAGGCGCTCTGTCTCGACCGCGACGTCGCGCACTTCAAGCAGCAGCTCTCCCTCAAGTACGCGGAGCTGGTGTACTTCGGGTTCTGGTTCACGCCGCTGCGCGAATCGCTGGATGCGTTCATGGACTCCACGCAGCAGCAGCTGACGGGTGCCATCAAACTCTCGCTCTACAAGGGCAACGTGGATGTGGCGGGAAGACGCTCGGAGAATTCACTGCACCGGCCGGACATCGCGAGCTTCACCATGGGAGCCGAATACGATCAGAAGGATGCCGCGGGATTCATCCGCGTGCTCGGTCTGGCAGCGCGCTGTCGCGCGCTGGTCTCGGAGGTATCACGATGAAAATGTGGACGGGACGATTCGAAAATGACTGCGACAGCGATTTCGAAAAGTGGCAGCGCTCGTTTCCGTACGACCGCCGTCTGATTGGCGAGGAGATCGCGGCCAGCAAGGCGTACGCGTACGCGCTCGAGGACGCGGGCGTGCTGACGGCCGCGGAGCTGCGCGTCATCACCGCAGCGCTGGACGAAATCCTGGCCGCCGGTGTGCCGGCCGACGACGATCCGCGCATCGAGGACATTCACCACTTCGTGGAGCACCGGCTGGTCGCGATCATCGGCGAAACCGGCTACAAGCTGCACACCGGACGCAGCCGCAACGAGCAGATTGCGACGGATCTTCGCCTCTTCCTCCGCTCCCACGGTGGAGAGCTGGAAGCGTTGCTGCGCGAGCTGTCGCTCGCGTTTCTCGATCGCGCCGAAGCGGCCGGCGACGCGGTGATGCCGTGCTACACGCATCTGCAGCGCGCCGAGCCCGTGCTTGTCGCGCACTGGTGGATGGCGTATGCGGAGATGATTCTCCGCGACGTCGAGCGGTTGCGCGATGGCCGGTTGCGCATGATCGAGTGTCCGCTCGGCTCGGGAGCAGTCGCGGGAGCTGTGCTTCCCATCGATCGCGAAGCCATTGCGCGCCGTCTCGGCTTCGATCGTCCCACCGCCAACAGCATGGACGCCACCAGCGATCGCGATTTCGCCATCGAGTTCGCGCAGAACGCAGCACTCCTGGCCACGCATCTGAGTCGTCTCGCGGAAGATCTGATTCTCTTCGCGACGCAGGAGTTCGGCTTCGTGCGCATCTCGGATGCGTACAGCACGGGAAGCAGTGCGCTGCCCCAGAAGAAGAACCCCGACGCGCTCGAGCTGGTGCGCGCGCAC
>Ga0207674_10005633_pt1 | contig 14849 bp, 11 predicted proteins | sample KBSCornC72_FD_184303 | JGI IMG/M metagenome (GOLD analysis project Ga0207674, IMG submission 184303) | Corn rhizosphere microbial communities from Kellogg Biological Station, Michigan, USA - KBS Corn C7-2 (SPAdes) (version 2) | ecosystem: Host-associated > Plants > Roots > Rhizosphere > Soil ... | reverse complement strand
CGTGCTGCGTGTGTGCGAGCGCGCCAACGCATTCGTGATCGAAGACGACTACGCGCGCGATCTCGCGTTCGGTGTCGCGCCGCCTCCACCGCTCTTCCGCGAAGGGGGCGACCGCGTCGTGTACATTCGCTCGCTCACCAAGTCGACCGCATAGACGCCGTTGGCGTTGCCGCCGCAGCTTCCGGTCGTCGCCGCGTAGATGACGTTGTCGACCAGTGCCGAGCCGGCGACGGTCGCGTTCGGATTGAGGAACTTGACCGGCGGAATCTGATCGGTCCCGATCTGCGGGTTCATGACGTGAATCATGCCGCCACTCGAAATCGCAAACACGTTGTCGTTGCCGCCGCGGCCGTTCGCGATCTGGGGACCGCGTCCACCGCCACCACCGAACCCGCCTCCGCCTCCCCCGCCACCGGCGCCGCGCGCCGCTCCGGGCGCGGCGGGAGCTGCTCCTGGGGCAGCGGGAGCGCCGCCTGGGACAGCGGGAGCACCCCCTGGGGCACCGGGCGCGCCGCCTGGCGCACCGGGTGCGCCGGCGCCTCGTCCACCGCGTCCTGCGCCGGGCGCCGCGAGTGCCAGCGGCGTCACGCGAGTGATCGCCGTCAGCCCGCCGGGACAGGCCGCCGTTCCCGCGACCTTCGATGCGGTCGCCAGCTTCTGGTGCCAGAACTCGCGGTTCAAGTCGTAATCGATGGAGTAGACGACGTCAGAGCTGCCGCCGACGAACACCAGGGCCTTGAATCCCTTGTAGGCAATGATGTTGGGCAGGATGAGCGGCTGGGTGAGCGCATTGAGCTGCGCCGGTTGATTATCGAGCTTCCGCTTCCAGAGAAACTGGAAGCCTGGCTTCTGCATGCTTTCGACCGAGATCTTCGCGTCGGCGCGGAGCGAGGCCGTCCGCTGCGCATCGCTGCTGACCGTCGTCCATGCAGCGCCGCCGCGTCCCTGCGCCAGTGCGGCCGGCGCTCCGGCCAGCACGGCGATGAGCGCGTATCCTGACAGGCGATAAAGGTTGATCATCGGTCGAAGACTCCCGTTTCGTTCGCACACGCGCGACGTTTTACTCCGAACGCACCTGGCGAGGCAATGCACAGTGTGCTCTGCAATACCAGCACGACCGGTCATCTCGCACCGCAAAACAGATGGGCCGGCAAAACGCGGTATGATAAAAGAGTAATTCCGCGGCGCACGAATACCTTCCTCGGGAACGGGACGCGAACAAACGAACATGCACGTGACGAATCAAGTCTGGAAGACGATCCGGACAGCGGCGGCCGCGTTGTTGGTGTTCATGGCGATCGCTGCGGTCGCCGGCGCCGCGCGCGCCCAGGACCCGGCGGACGATCAATCGGCCGGCGCGTTCCAGCGTGTGTGCAGCTCGTGTCATGACGCGCAGCGCATCCTCGCGACGCGACGCACGAAGACGCAGTGGGAGGAGATCATCGGCAAGATGATCGACCGCGGCGCGACCGGCACGGACGAGGACTTCACCGCGGCCGAGGATTACCTGCTCAAGATCAGCGGGCGCGTCAACGTGAACCGCGCGACGGCGGCCGACATGGCCAAGGTGCTCGCGATCCCTGAGAAGCAGGCGCAAGCGATCGCGGACTTCCGCAAGACCAACGGCGACTTCGCCGATTTCGAGGCACTCTGCAAGGTTCCCGGAATTGATGTCGCGAAGCTGAAGACCGAGCAGGACGCGATTTCCTTCTAGCCGGGGCTACAGCCCCGGCCTACACCCATTCCATTACAATTCGCATCATGTAGGCCGGCCCTTTACGGGCCGGCGCGCCGACTCCATTACAATTCGCGGGTGAGGTCTCAATGCGTAATGTGATCTTCGCCTTCCTGTGCCTGTCGGCGATCAGCGGCTGCAGCAGCTCACCTCCAACCGCGTACGCCCCTGGCGCACCCGGCGCGCGCCTCTACGTGTCGGATGAAACCGGCGGCAAGGTGATTGTCATCGACGTGGCGAGCGGCACGGTCGCGCAGACGATCGATGTCGGGAAACGGCCGCGGGGCATTCGCATCTCGCGCGACGGCACGCAGCTGCTGGTCGCACTGTCCGGGTCGGCCATTGCCGGACCGAACGTGGACGAATCGAAGCTGCCGCCGCCGGATCGAAGCGCCGATGGCATCGGCGTCGTCGATCTTGGCACGCACAAACTGGTTCGGAAGTATGAAAGCGGCGACGATCCTGAGGTCTTCGACCTGTCGGCTGACGGCCGGACGATCTACGTCTCGAACGAAGATGCCGCGCAGGTATCGGTGGTCGACACCGGCACGGGCAGCATCGCCACCCGCATTGACGTCGGCGAAGAACCCGAAGGAGTCACGGTGAGCCCGGACGGCGCCGCGGTCTATGTCACCTCTGAAGGCAGCAACGAGGTTGCGGCGATCGACACGAAGTCCCGCACGCTGGTGGCGCACATCAAGGTTGGTCCGCGGCCCCGTTCGATCACCTTTTCGAAGGACGGGAAAACCGCGTTTGTCACCAACGAAACAGCTGCGACGGTGGGCGTCATCGACACCGCCACCCACACGCTCGCCTCGACGATTGAGTTTCCCCCGATTGAAGGCGCACCCACGCCACCGCGCCCGATGGGCGGTGCGCTTTCGCCCGACGGCCAGCAACTCTTCATCTCTCTCGGCCGCGCGGGAGCCGTCGCGGTGATCGACGTGGCGGGGCGAAAGCTGCTGCGCACGATCCAAGGGGTCGGCACGCGCCCGTGGGGCATCGCGGTCAGCGCGGACGGCAGGAAGCTGTACACGGCGAACGGCTCCTCCGGGGACGTGTCGGTCATCGATCTCGAAAGCGGCAAAGTCGAGAAGAAGATCGCCACGGGGGGAAGTCCGTGGGGGGTCGTGGTGAAATAAGGGGCTTCATGGCTTCGGGGCTTCGGGGCTTCAGGGCCTCAGGGCTCATTGGAATTGCACCCGCACGCCGATTGAAAAGGCGCGCGGAGGAGCCAGCGCCGTTCCTGAGAAGAGGCCAGCGAAATTGATTACGTCAAGCCGGTTGGTGAGATTGCGGACATCCGCCTGCAACCGCACTTCGCGGTGGCGCGATTTGCGGAGTACGACGCCGGCTGACCCGTCGAGCGAGGATGAAGGACGCACCCGGCCGGTCTCGAAGTTGACGCGACTCACGACACGCTCGCCGAAGGCTTCGATCGCCTCGTCGACATCGCCGTCGAAGTCCTCGAACGGCAGGCCACTGCCGTAGGAATGCGCGACGGCCAGCCAGAAAGTCGGTGCGACGCGCCAGCTGACGCGCGATCGAATCGTGTGACGCTGGTCCTGGGTCACCGGAAAGCGTTCGGTCGACGCGAGCAGCGCCGCGGCCTCCTCGCCGAGAAACAGGCCGCCGGTAATGGGCAGGTCGCCGAGGCCGCGCAAGTACGAATAGGCGAACGATGCCGTGCCGGTCCGCCATTTCGGCAGATCCACTTTCACTTCGGCGCCCTTGATCGACGCGCGATTGAACGCGATGGGAAAGCTCACACCGGTATTGAGCAGCAGATCGTCGTCCGCGACGTCGCTCATATGTCGCACGAACCAGTTTCCGTCCAGCCGTAGACCTCCAAACAGCAGCGTCGACAATCCGGCTTCGTAGAAATTCCCGCGCGACGGCGGCACCGGCAACCGCACGACGTCGTCGCCAAGCGTGCCGGCGGCCTCCGAGCTTGCCAGCAGGAGATTCTCGAAGGCCGGCGTCTGGAACACGCGGTCGTACGTGGCACGCAGCACGAGGTTGGCCGCCGGCCACGACCAGGCGGCCGCCAGTCGCGGGCTGATCGCCTGATCGTCGACGATGAGGTGATAGCCGTCCCATCGCACGCCCGCATTGACCGTCCAGTTCCCGAGCCGAATCTGATCCTGCACGAACGCGGCGGTGTCGTGTCCCCACCGCTTGTCGTTGAAGAAAAACGACAATGGCGTGTGCGGATCGAAGCTCGAAGGATCGACGATCTGATACGCGAATCGCTCGCGCACCGGGCCCGCGCTCACCTCTCCGCCCGCCTTCAGCTCGTGCGCGCCAGCGTGCATCGCGGCCGACCCCTTTGCGTAGATTTCGCTGAACCCGCGATCCTGCGACGCGTGGATCGGGGTGGCGTGTTCGTTGGACCACAGCACCGCACTCCCGCGCCGGCCCATCGCGCGCACGTCGACGACGCTGTTTTGCGACAGGATGCGCTGCCATGAAAACTGCGCGGCGCGATCGTTCGTCGATCGGTCCTGCCGCTGCCCGGCCTCCTGCTGAATCCGTTCGTTCGGCACCAGAAAATGCGCACCGCCGTGACGGAGGATCGCGCCGAGGCGGTTGGCGGGAGAGAGGTCGTGCTCGAGACGCAGGGAGAACGTTCGCGAGGCGCCCTGGTTGGTGAAATTGTCTTCGACCGGGGGATCGAGGTAGCGATCGGTCGTCGAGCCCGCGACGCTGCCGCTGATCGATCCGCTCTGCCATCCGTATTGCAGCAGGCCGTCGCCGGCCGCCGTATCGAAACTGCCCCCCATGATCGACAGCGCGCCGCCCCACCCACGGCGCGGCTGGTCCGCGGTCACCACCTCGATGACGCCGCCGAGCTTCCGGCCATACTCCGCCGGATAGCCGCCGGTCATCACCGTCATCGCGCGCACCTCGTCCGCGCCGAAGTCGGGCGCGAATGCCGGCGATCGGTTCTCGGTCATCGGCAGGCCGTCAACGACGTATTGCGTCTGGTACTCGGAGCCGCGCGGATGCAGGATGCCGTTCGCTTCCAGCAACCAGCCAGGCTGCGTGTTGACGACGTCCGGGAGGGCGCGTCCGGGAGGCGGAAGCGCGCGCGCGGCGAGCGTATCGGGCCCGAGGCGCTGAATGCTGGTGGTCTGACGCAGGTCGATCAACGTTTCGTTGGCCGCGACCGTAACCTGGGTCTGAATCGTGGCAATCGTCATCCTGACTCGATGCTCGATCGGCAGCGCGGATCGAATCTCGACCAGCGTCCTGTAGGGATCGAAGCCGGGCTGTTCGATGAGCACCCGATAAGTTCCGAACGGCAGCCGTTTTGCGACCAGCAAACCTTCCTGGTTCGCGTCGAGCCTCTGATGGATGTGGTTCGCTTCGCTGGCGATGTCGATGGCGGCGGCGAGCGGCAATCCGGCGGAATCGGTGACGACGACACGCAGTTCGCCGGTGTTGTTTTGTGCGAACTGCCCGGCCATCAGGACGATCGCGAGCGCCCAGGCGAGCATCCCGATCATTATGGCGGTAAACTCGGAGGGCCGGAGAAGCGTATTAGGAGCGATTCATGAACGCCGCTTTCCTCGTGCTGATCTCGCTCTCGATCCTCCCACCGTCGACGTGTCCCTGCGCGTCGGCGCCGGCAGAGGTCCTACAGGACGCTGACGCGACAGCGATCAGTGGCACCGTCCGTGATGCCGCCGGAGGGACGGTTCCCAATGCGTCCGTGACCGTGCGCGGCGGCGCGCGCGAGCTGCACGTCACCACCGGTCTTGACGGCCGATTCACCATCGCGGCGTCTCCCTCGGGCGATCTCGTGCTCGTTGTCCGCGCCCCGGGCTTCGCCGAGATCCAGCACAAACTGCCGGCGGGGGCGCCGCGAACCGATCTCGCGCTCGTCGTCTCGCCGGCGACCTTCACGGAAGCGGTGACGGTGACCGCCACCCGCGGCGAGCGGCGCGTCGGCGATGTGCCGGCAAGCGTGAGTTTTCTCGAGCGCCAAGACATCAAGCAGTCGCCGGCGCTCGTCGCGGACGATGTGTTGCGCCAGGTTCCGACGTTCAGCCTGTTTCGCCGGACCAGCAGTCTCGCCTCGCATCCGACCGCCCAGGGCGTGTCGCTTCGCGGCATCGGCCCCAGCGGCGTCAGCCGTACGCTCGTGCTCGTCGACGGCGTGCCGATCAACGATCCGTTCGGCGGCTGGGTGTACTGGTCGCGCGTGCCGCTCGAAAGCGCGGAGCGGGTCGAGATCGTCGACAGCAACACGTCGAGCCTGTACGGCAACTACGCCATGGGCGGCGTGATCCACTTCGTCACCACGCCTGCCGCGCCCAGGACCGCGGAATTCAAGGCCCAGTACGGAAGCCGCAACACCCCGAAGCTCGATTTCTCCGGCAGCCACGTCTGGGGAAAAGTGGGCGTCACGGTCGACGGCAACGTCTTCGACACCGACGGCTACGAAATCGTCCGCGCCAACGAGCGCGGCAAGGTGGACAACAAAGCCGCGGCGCAGTTCTGGAACCTGAACACGAAGGTCGACTACACGGCGTCGCCGCGCACGCGCGCGTTCGTCAGGGTCGGCTACTTCGACGAGGAGCGGGACAACGGCAAGGCGAGCACCATCGACGGGACCGAGGAGGCCAACCGCACGGCGTGGCTCAGTGTGAGCACCGGCGTCCGGCTCCGGCTGCCTGACGAGAGCGATTTGCAGGCGACGCTCTTCATAGACGACGAGACGTTTCGCAGCAACTTCCTCGCGGTGCCCGCGTCAACCCCGCCGCGGAACATCGGCCGCATGACGCTGAACCAGCGGGTGCCGACCAACAGCGTCGGCGGCATGGTGCAGTGGTCGCGCGTGCTCGGACCGAAGCAGTACTTCACCGCCGGCACCGACTGGCGCTGGGTGGACGGCGACAGCGAGGAGAACGGCCTCGATGCCACCACCGGAACGCAGGTGGTTCTCGAGCGCGTGTCCGGCGGTACGCAGCGCAGCATCGGCGCGTTTGTCCAGGATTTGATCGTCCCAATCCCGCAACTCACACTGACCTTCAGCGCGCGCGTCGACAACTGGCGCAACTACGACGGCCACAATCTCGAAACCAGCCTGATCGGGGCGGTCGTGAACAACATCCCATCGCTGCCGGTGCGCAGCGACACCGTCGCCAGCCCGCGCGCCGCGATTCGGTATCACCTCACCGATCGGGTTGATGTATGGGGCAACCTCGGTTGGGGGTTTCGCGCCCCCACGCTGAACGAGCTGTACCGGCAGTTCCGCGTCGGCCAGACGTTGACGCTGGCGAACTTCGACCTCGGCCCGGAGCGGCTGGTCGGCGGCGAGACCGGGATCTCGTTTGCCGCGACACCGAACGTGACGCTGCGCACGACGTGGTTCGACAACCACGTCAAGGATCCGGTGTCGAACGTCACCATCAGCCAGTCCGGCGCGAACATCACCCAGCAGCGCAAGAACCTCGGTCGGACCCACGTGTGGGGTATTCAGAACGACGTGGAGTACAGGGCGGGGACGTTCTGGAGGCTCGCCGCGGCGTATGTTTATGACCAGGCGACGGTCACGGAGAATCCGGCCAACACGGCGCTGGTGGGCAAGGTTCTCCCTCAGGTTCCAACCCACCGTGGTTCGCTCCGCGCGGCGTACGCCAACCCGCGATTGTTCGCGCTCGCCGCCTCGATCCAGTTCGTCGGCTCCCAGTTCGACGACGACGTCAACACCCCGACGCGGTTGCTGCCAAAATACGCGCTCGTCGATCTGACCGCCTCCCGCGAGATGGGGCGCAACGCCGAGCTGTTTGTCGGGGTTCAGAACCTGTTCGATGCCGAGTATTTCGTCGGCACCCTGCCGACCACCGTCGGCGCCCCCCGTCTGGTGACCGGGGGCGTCAGGCTTCGCCTTCACTAAAGGTTCTACAGGGTTCTGCCTGGTTCTGCTGGGTTCGACAGGGTTCGAGGTTCTACGGGTGCGGAGAACGTTGCCGAACCCAGAACCCCGTAGAACCCAGCAGAACCTCGTAGAACCTTGACAGGGCAGCAGACGGCCTGATAACGTCTTGAGCCTGCATGTTTTTCGTCATTACCCCGTGTTGCCCGTGCCGCGCGTCGATGTGTTGTCGATGCGTCTGTACGATGCCGGCGATGCGCGGGTGAGACGCCTCTAACTTCAAGCTTTACAATCGGCCCGGTCTCCTCGCACATCGCTCGGCCCCTTCCATGGTCGTCGATATCCGTCCGCGACGAGACGGCCCCAGGGGGGGCCGCCCGACACGCAGGCCGGGGCTGTCAGCCCGGCATCGCGGGCGTCAGCAGGAGATCGAGATGCAGACTGCTCCCGGGATAATCGGTAGGTTCGACGAAGGCTCAGCCACGCACGCCGCGCCCCCGGCGCTGCTCGGCCGCACGTCCACGCTGCGGCTCGACCACTTGCGTGCGCTCGAAGCGGAAAGCCTCCACATCATTCGCGAGGTTGCCGCCGAGTTCGAGCGGCCGGTGATGCTCTACTCGATCGGCAAGGACTCGTCGGTGCTGCTTCGCCTCGCGCAGAAGGCGTTCTATCCCGCGCCGATCCCGTTTCCACTCCTGCACGTCGACACCAGCTACAAGTTCCGCGAGATGATCGAGTTCCGCGACTCGTACGCGGCGTCGATCGGCGCCCGGCTGATCGTCCACACCAACACCGAAGCGCTCGCCGAGGGCACGCAGCCGTTTGCCGTCGGCACGCAGCGGTGCTGCGGGCTGCTCAAGACGAAGTCGCTGCTCGACGCGCTCGAAGCAGGGCGCTTTGACGCGGCCTTCGGCGGCGCACGCCGCGACGAGGAGCGATCGCGCGCGAAGGAACGGATTTTCTCGCTGCGCGACGAGAACGGCCAGTGGGACCCGAAGCGTCAACGGCCGGAGCTGTGGCGGCTCCTGAACAGCCGGATCCGGCCGGGCGAGAGCATTCGCGTGTTTCCCCTGTCCAACTGGACCGAGCTGGATGTCTGGAACTACATCCACGCCGAGAACATTCCCGTCGTTCCGCTCTACTTCGCCCAGGAGCGGGAGGTCATAGTCCGGGGCAACTCGCTGATTGTCGCGGAACAGCCGTTCGTGCCGGTGCTGCCCGGCGATCGCGTCGAACGCGTCATGTGCCGCATGCGGTCGCTCGGGTGCTCGCCGTGCACCGGCGCGGTGCGTTCGGACGCGGACACCGTGCCCAAGATCATCGAGGAGCTCGTGCGCGTGCGGCAGTCGGAGCGCCAGCTCCGGGTCATCGATCACGACCAGGACGGCTCGATGGAGCTGAAGAAACGGGAAGGCTACTTCTGATGTCGGGGCTGCTTCGCATCTGCACCGCCGGCAGCGTGGACGACGGCAAGAGCACCCTGATCGGGCGACTTCTCTACGATTCGCGCGGGGTGTACGAGGATCAGATCCATTCGGTCAAGAGTGCCTCGCGCAACCGCACCGCCGGGCCGATCGACTTCTCGCTGTTTACCGACGGTTTGCGCGCGGAGCGCGAGCAGGGGATCACGATCGACGTCGCCTACCGCTACTTCGCGACGGCGCGCCGGAAGTTCGTGCTGGCCGACACGCCGGGCCACGAGCAATACACCCGCAACATGGCCACCGGCGCGTCGAACGCGGACCTCGCCATCCTGCTGATCGACGCCCGGCACGGGGTGCGCGAGCAGACCCGGCGCCACGCGCGCATCGCGCAGCTGCTCGGAATCACCTCGCTCGTGCTCGCGGTCAACAAGATGGACCTCGTGGACTTCGACCGCGAGCTCTTCGACACGATCTGCGACGACTTTTCCACGCTGCACGACCACGCGGACGTACATGCGATTCCGCTGAGCGCGCTCGACGGCGACAACGTGATCACGCGCAGCGATCGCACGCCGTGGTTCGACGGTCCGAGCCTGCTCGAGTACCTCGAGACGGTCGACGTCGACCGCGATGCGACCGCGCGGCCGTTCCGTTTTCCCGTGCAGCTCGTGCTGCGTCCGACCCACGATTTCCGCGGCTACGCCGGGCAGATCAACTCCGGAGTGATTGCGATCGGCGACAGCGTGACCGTCTGGCCGAGCGGACGCTCGACGCGCGTGAAGCAAATCGTCACGTGGGACGGCGAAATCGACCGCGCGTTCGCGCCGATGTCGGTGACGCTGACGCTCGACGACGAGCTCGACATCAGCCGCGGGGATCTGCTCGCCGCGGGCCCGGTCGAGATCGGCCGCCGCTTCGACGCCGACATCGTCTGGATGGATGAGCGTCCCCTGGATCCCGGCCGTCCGTATCTGTTGAAACACGGGACGCGCACCGTGTCGGCCGAAATCAACCAGCCGTTCACGCTGAATCAGATCGGCCGGGCCACCGTCTCAACGGCGCGGGCGCTGGCCTTCGACAGCTACCGCAGCGACCGCGGCAACGGCAGCTTCATCCTGATCGATCCCGCCACGAACTTCACTGCCGGCGCCGGGATGATCGGCGCGCGCGTCGCCGAACACCACGTCGTCGAAGCGACCACGGGCGCGGCGCAGCGTCTTGCGGCGGCGGCGCGTACCGCCGGATCCGACGCCGAGGCCGCAGATGCGGTGCGCCGCCTCCTCGAGGAGATCCTGGTATGAACGACGCCGCCCTCGTCATTGCCGGTCAGCTTGCCGCGGCGAACGCGCCCTGCATCACCTGCAGCTTTCAACTCGACGGGGTCGTGGTGCTGCACATGCTGCGGCAGATCAGGCCGGAGATCCCGGTGCTGTTCATCGACACGTTCCACCACTTCGCCGAGACCTACGCCTATCGCGACGAGCTCGCGGAGCGGTGGAACCTGAATCTGGTCACGCTCAAGGCGACGGATCCCGCCGTCGGCCTCTGGCAGACCAGCACCGACGCGTGCTGCGCGCGGCACAAGGTAACCCCCCTGTTTGCGGCGCTCGAGACCTACGATGTCTGGTTTACCGGACTGCGGCGCGATCAGTCGCCGAGCCGCGCGCACCTCTCGCACCTAGAGCCGTTCCGGCTGCCGTCGGGTCGCGTGCTGCGCAAGGTGAGCCCGGTCGCGACGTGGACCACGAAAGAAATCCACGTCTACGCGAAGGAACACGGGATACCATTCCTTCCGCTGTACGAGGCGGGTTACACGAGCGTCGGGTGCGAGCCGTGCACGGCGATTCCGATTGACCCGTCCGACGTGCGATCCGGCCGCTGGCGCGGCGAGAAACTCGAGTGCGGCATCCACATCCAGCCGATCACGACCGCTTCATGACCGCGTCGTCCGGGGGACCCCCGTCCCCGGACGCGATGCTGCGGCTGATTCTCACCAGCCGCGTCTACGATGTCGCCCAGGAAACGCCGCTCGATCCCGCATCACGCCTGTCGCGCCGGTTGCAGAACGAGGTGCTGCTCAAACGCGAGGACCTGCAGCCGATCTTCAGTTACAAGCTGCGCGGGGCCTACAACCGCATCGCCCACCTGACGTCCGCGGAGCGCGAGCGCGGGGTGATCGCGGCAAGCGCCGGCAATCATGCGCAGGGGGTCGCGTTCGCCGCGCGCCATCTCGGACTGCGCGCGCTCATCGTGATGCCGCAGACCACTCCTGAGATCAAGGTGGACGCGGTGCGCGATCTCGGAGCGGAGGTCGAGCTCGCCGGGGACAGCTACGCCGATGCCCAGGTTCGCTGCGCCGTGCTCGCGGCCGAGCGGAGCCTGACGTTCATTCATCCCTTCGACGACCCGCTCGTGATCGCGGGACAAGGCACCGTCGGCGACGAGATTCTGCGTCATCGGCTTGGCGACGTTTCGGCGATCTTCGTTCCGGTCGGCGGCGGCGGCCTGATTGCGGGGATCGGCAGCTACGTGAAGGCGCTGCGGCCGTCGGTGCGGGTCGTCGGCGTCGAGCCGTACGGCGCGGACGCCATGTACCAGTCGCTCGCTGCCGGCCGCCGCGTCGCGCTCGACAGCGTGGACATCTTTGCCGACGGCGTCGCCGTCCGCGAGGTCGGCGCGATCACGTTCCCGATCGTGCAGTCGACCGTCGACGAGATCGTCCGGGTCACGAACGACGAGATTTGCGCGGCGATCAAGGACATCTTCGACGATACGCGGTCGATCATGGAGCCGGCGGGTGCCCTCGCCGTCGCCGGCCTGCGCACGTGGGTCGAGCGCACCGGCGCCACCGGCGAACGGATCGCGGCAGTTCTCAGCGGCGCCAACATGAACTTCGATCGTCTCCGCTTCGTCGCGGAACGCGCCGAAGTGGGCGATGCGCGCGAGGCGCTGTTCGGGGTCACGATTCCGGAGCGGCCGGGGGCATTCCGCGCCTTCTGCGCCACGATTGGGCGGCGCGTCGTCACCGAGTTCAACTACCGTCTGAGCGGCCGGAACGTAGCGCACATCTTCGTGGGCATTGCCACCCGCTCGCGGCAGGACGCGGCAGAGATTGCCGCCATGCTCAATGGCGGTGGTTACACGACGGTCGATCTGACGGGAAACGAGACGGCAAAACTGCACGTTCGGCACATGGTCGGCGGCCGAAGCCCAGAAGTCGTGGACGAACGGCTGTGCCGGTTCGAGTTTCCCGAACGCCCCGGCGCGCTCATGGCGTTTCTCGAGAAGCTCGGCGGACGCTGGAACATCAGCCTGTTCCACTACCGCAATCACGGCGCGGACTTCGGGCGCGTGCTCGCGGGCTTCGAGGTACCCGAGAACGATATCCCTGCATTCGAAGCCTTCCTCGATGCGCTTGGTTACCGCCACCAGCGCGAATCGGAAAACGTCGCGTACGATCTCTTCCTCGGCCATCCCTGAGCGGGCAGCTCTGGCTGTCGCGCTGTCTTCGTTGCCAAGATCACACAGGAGAACGGAGAACGGGAGAGAACTCCTCGGACAGCAGAACTCGCCAAAAACGCCGGCCCAGCCGGCGTTCGCGAGCGACTCGCGAGATTGAAAACACAAACGGGCGGATGAAATAAATGCCCCTTGTGTTTTCAATCTCGCGCGTCGCTCTACCGCGCGAAGCGCCGTTTGGCGAGTCCGTCAGGGTTCCCTCGTCGTGATCTTCGCGTCTGTCCTTCGTGGTTTGAGTCGTCAGCGCGTGCAGCGCGACAGCGGCGTCGCTGATTGTGCTCAGCTTACGCCTCGTCAGTTTCACCTCATCCGCTCGCAAGGCATGCGACATGCACTCGCATCAGATGACACAAGTGGGACCGATCATGGAGGGAGAACTGATGAGACGACTGACTACACGAATCATGGGAACGTGCGCGGCGGTGATCCTCGGGGCGACGCTCGCCGGCGCGCAGGGGCTCGACACCAGCCGGACGACGATAGTGACGTTCAGTGCCCCGGTGGCGCTGCCCGGTGTCACCCTGCCCGCGGGCAGCTATTTGTTCCGGCTCGCCGATTCGCAGACCAACCGCAATATTGTCCAGGTGTTCGACAAGGATCGTACGAAGATCATCGCGACGATCCTGGCCGTTTCGGCACAGCGCAACAAGCCGGCGGACGAGACGGTGATCACGTTCAAGGAATCGCCGGCCAACGCGGCCCCGGCGGTGCAGTACTGGTATTACCCGGGCGAGACGACGGGTCAGGAATTTGCCTACCCGAAGAAACAGGCGATGGCGATCGCCAGTGCCGCGCATACGTCGGTGCTTGCCGTGGACACGGACTCCGACAGGTACGATGCAGCGACGGCCGGCGAAGTCTCCCGCGTCGAAGCTGGCGCGGAAGTGACGCAGAGCGCCGCGGCCGCGGTGCAGACGCAGCCTCAGTCACCGCCGACCGAGACGCCGGCGCCGAGCGCGCAGGCGACGCAACCCGTCCCGAACAACGACGTGAACGCGGCGGCGCCGCCGGCGCAACAGCCGCCGGCTGAGATGCCGAGCGCGAAGCCGCAGCCGTCGCAGCCGGTCGCGGATCAGACTCCGCAGCCGAGCAGCGCGGCCAGTCAGCCGGTGGGCACCAGCGGCCGCCTGCCGCACACGGCCAGCCCGCTTCCGCTGATCGGGATTGCCGGGTTGCTCGCGCTATTCGGAGCCGCCAGCGTCCGCGCGTTGCGGAAGTCGGCAGCGTAGTTCGACAAGGCTGACGGGGACCGGCATGCGCAATCGCAGGTCGCATGGAATCGCCATCGCGGTGTTGATGTGCCTGCCCGTCCTCGTCTCCGCGTCGGCCCGCCGTCAATCGGCGGCGCAGGGCGCTCCGCGCAAGGTCTTCTCGTCAACGTCCGAAGTCGTGATGGTGCACGTCAGCGTGCGCGACCGGAAATCCCGGCTCGTTCCGGGCCTGCCGCGCGAAGCGTTTTCCGTTTTCGAGAACGGGCAGCCGCAGGCGATCACCTATTTCGAGAACGAGGATCGTCCGGTCACGGTCGGCCTCGTCGTCGACTCCAGCGGCAGCATGCAGCGAAAACGGGACGACGTGATTGCCGCCGGGCTCGCCTTCGCGAAGTCGAGCCATGCGCAGGACGAGATGTTCACGGTCAACTTCAACGAAGAGGTGTGGAAGGGGCTGCCGCCAGCCATCGCGTTCACGACGGACTTCGAGGAATTGCGCCGCGCGCTGCTTCGCTCGGGTGCGCGTGGACAGACGGCGCTCTTCGACGCGATCAAAACGGCGCTCAACCATCTCGAGCAGGGCCACGAGGAAAAGAAGGTCCTGGTCGTCGTCAGCGACGGCGGCGACAACGCGAGCAAGACAACCTACGACCAGGTGCTCGACACCGCGCTGCGGATGGACGCGATCATCTACACGATCGGCGTTTACGACGAGTACGCGACGGAGGCGAAGCCGGATTTGCTGAAGAAGCTCGCGGAGTCCACCGGCGGCGCGTCCTTCTTCCCGCAGGATCCGTCAGCAGCGACGCAGATCCTTCAACGCGTGGCGGCGGAGATTCGCAGCGGCTACACGCTCGGGTACTCGCCGGCCGCAGCGGCGGGTGGCTTTCGCACAATTCGCGTCGGAGTGCACGCACCGGACGGCAGGAAGCTGAACGTCCGTGCACGCTCCGGTTATGTGGCAGGAACGGCCAGTGCTTCGCGATAACATGCCGGCGGCGCCGGCGAGGTTTTCGGTCGCGCCGCACTTCCGTGGCCCAAGCCCTATCGAGGGCAGACCGGCCACCGCCTCTTCG